>Ga0082212_10002864_pt1 | contig 24733 bp, 21 predicted proteins | sample TergutNt197P3_FD_71548 | JGI IMG/M metagenome (GOLD analysis project Ga0082212, IMG submission 71548) | Neocapritermes taracua P3 segment gut microbial communities from Petit-Saut dam, French Guiana - Nt197 P3 | ecosystem: Host-associated > Arthropoda: Insects > Digestive system > Gut ... | reverse complement strand
GTCGGAAATGTTGTCTTGCGCGACCGCCGTATTCTCTCGGAAGATGGTATTTTAATCATTGTTGCGGTACTGGATCAGGAAAACAATTGTGTGGTAGCCGGTCCGGAAGTCGTATCGCGGGGATTCGTATATGTGAAGGAAGCAGATGAGCTGCTTGACGAAGCGCGCGATCTGGCTCGTGAAACACTAGAAAATTGTCAGCAGAAAAATATTACCGACTGGGGAAAAATAAAGAATTTAATTCGTGATAACCTAAGCGAATTCGTCTGGAAGAAAACCAAGCGGCGGCCGATGATTTTGCCGATTTTTATGGAGATTTGATTATGAACCCAATCATTGAAAAAGCAACAATAGAGTTTGCTAACGGCATCAAAGAAACAGAAATTTATAAAGAATATCGTAAAAACTTGGATATCATTAAGCAAGATGCCGCATTATATGAAAAGGTCAATGAATATCGGGTCAGGAATTTTGAGTTACAGACAATCGAACCGACAGATGGGCTGCTTGATAAAATTGACCGTTTGGAGCAGGAGTTTGAGGCCATTATTGATAAGCCGGTCGTCAGTGATTTCCTTCGGGCTGAACTTTCTTTTTGCCGGATGATGCAGGATGTCAATAATTACATTAGTACAGTATTGGATTTTGAATAGGTTAAAGAGGTATATAAGTGAAGGCGAAATATCTAATTGCGGCAGTTTTTGAAAACATGTTAAAAGGAATAGCGCTGGTTCTAATTATCACTTTTGTCTATCAAACAGCAGTGACGGCTTATGATTTTGGGTATCGTGTTTTTGCGGAAGAGCCAATTTCCCGTTCCGGTGGGCGGACAATAACGGTTGGCGTGCCGGAAGATTATACCGTGCGAGGATTGGCGGAAATGCTGAAAGATAAGGGTTTGATTGGCGATGCTGATTTATTTGTGGTACAGGAATTATTATCTGAGCATCGTGGGCAAGTGAAACCGGGAATATATGATTTGAGCACCGTGATGACAGCCGCGGAGATGTTGGCGGTGATGTCAGCCGATCAGGCAGAAAATTAGTATGAAGAATAGGACAGCAATTCTTATCGCTTCACTTGATCCGGGGCATGTCCCTTATTTGGAGAAATTATACCAGTCAGCAAAAAAAAATGACATTCCCGTCATTTGTCGGGAGGTACAAGGCATCCTAAAATTATTTTTGACCATGCAAAAACCAATGCGTATCCTTGAAGTAGGTACGGCAATTGGTTTTTCGGCTTTATTGATGAGTGAATATGCGCCAAGCGGCTGTGAGATTATTACGATAGAAAGAGATGAAGAACGGATTCTGGTGGCGAAAGAGAATATTCGAAAGTATGGGAAATCAGAGCGGATTACTTTGCTGCCGGGTGATGCGGCAGATATCCTGGCGTCATTGGACGGGTTTTTCGATTTGATTTTTATGGATGCCGCAAAGGGACAGTATGCTTATTTTTTACCAAGGACAATAGAATTATTAAATTGCGGCGGGATACTTATCACAGATAATGTCTTGCAGAATGGTGATATTATTGAATCGCGTTATGCAATACCCCGCCGTGACCGGACAATCCATGGCCGGATGCGGGATTATCTATATGAAATAAAACATCGCGATGATTTGTGTACGGAGATTCTTGATATTGGGGACGGGATAGCGGTGAGTTATAAAGAGAGTGAGAATGAATGATGCAAAAAAAACCGGAGCTTCTAATCCCAGCCGGAAGCCTTGAAGTCTTAAAAACTGCAGTCGTATATGGGGCGGATGCTGTCTATATCGGCGGCGAAGCTTTTAGCCTGCGGGCGAAGGCGAAGAATTTTAGCTTGGATGAAATACAACAAGGTATAAAGTTCGCCCATGAAAGAGACGTTAAGGTCTATGTAACGGCAAACATCCTTGCCCATAATGATGATCTATATGAAGCGAAAAATTATTTTATTGAATTAAAAAAACTTTGTCCGGATGGCTTGATTATTGCTGATCCCGGCTTATTTTCGTTGGCAAAAGAGATTTGCCCGGAAATCCCCGTTCATATTTCTACGCAAGCGAATAATACCAATTTCTTAACCTATCGCTTTTGGTACGAGCAAGGCGTTAAGAGGGTGGTTGCCGCCCGTGAGCTTTCTCTATTAGAAATCGCTGAAATTCGCAAAAATATTCCTAATGACATGGAAATCGAGAGTTTTGTTCACGGGGCAATGTGTATTTCTTATTCCGGCCGCTGCTTGCTCAGCAACTACTTCACCGAGCGCGATGCCAATCTTGGTGCCTGTACCCATCCCTGCCGCTGGAAATACAGTGTTGTCGAAGAGCAGCGTCCCGGCGAATACATGCCCGTTTTTGAAAATGAACGCGGTACATATATCTTCAATTCCCGCGATCTTTGCCTGATTGAGTATATCCCTGAGTTGATCAATGCCGGAATCGACAGTTTTAAAATAGAAGGACGGATGAAAAATGCCTTATATGTCGCAACCGTCGCCCGGACATACCGTAAGGCGATTGATGATTTCTTCCATTCCGAGTATTCCTATCGGAATAATATGAATTGGTATCTTACGGAAATATCGAGATGCACTTACCGCTATTTTTCAACCGGATTTTATTTTGGCAAAACGGATTTAAAAAGTCAGGTTTATGATACTTCAAGTTATATCAGCGAGTCGATTTATCTGGGTACGGTTCAATCGGTTGATCCAATTAAAGGAGCTTGTTTTGAGCAAAAAAACAAGTTTTCTGTTGGTGATGAGATTGAAATCATGAAGCCATCGGGTGAGAATGTTCCAGTTACAGTTTTTCAGCTCACCGATGAAGAAGGGATGCCTGTGCAAAGTGCACCACATCCTAGGCAGATTCTTTATGTGGGACTTTCGGGGAAGGCTGAGGTGGGGGATATTTTGCGGAAATATTGTTACTATTCACGGCCAAGCCGTGAACAGCAACAATATGCACAGCGCCTGTAAAACTCGGGATTTTGTGCATTTCATGCACAAAACACCTCACGGAAGAGTCGCTGTGAATAGTAACGAAATAGTTACTGCACCCTTAAAACTTCCATTGAATCTGCGCATTCCGCTTGTAAAAAAATCCCTTATATTGTAAAATCATGATATGATGAACATAGAAGAACTTTTCGCAAAAAATGTCTTCACCCTTGGAAAAATGAAAGATTACCTTCCGGAGAAGGTTTTTTTGGATGTCAAAAAAATCATGGAAGAGGGGGGTGAGCTTAATTTTGCCGAGGCTGATATTGTCGCAAAAGCAATGAAAGACTGGGCGATGAAAAATGGCGCGACCCATTATACCCACTGGTTTCAACCCCTTACCGGCATTACCGCAGAAAAACATGATTCTTTTATCACCCATCCCGACAAAGATGGGCGGATGATTATGGATTTTTCCGGACGCGAGCTGATTAAGGGCGAACCGGATGCATCCTCATTTCCTTCCGGCGGTCTCAGGGCGACCTTTGAAGCGCGTGGCTATACTGCCTGGGATATTACTTCGCCGGCTTTTTTGAAAGAGACGGCAGCAGGTGTTTTCCTTTGTATTCCGACGGCTTTTTGCGCTTATAATGGAGAAGCTCTTGATAAAAAAACTCCCTTACTCCGCTCCATGGAAGCGATTAGCACGCAAGCTCTCCGTATCGTGCGTTTATTTGGTGATCAGAATTCCCAAAAAGTGATCCCGATGGTTGGCCCGGAGCAAGAGTATTTCCTTGTTGACGCGCAAAAATACTTAAAGCGCCGCGACCTTATGTTCGCCGGTCGCACCCTTTTTGGTGCCCCTGCCCCGAAAGGGCATGAAATGGATGATCATTATTTTGGTGATATCCGCGAGCGGATTGGCGCTTTTATGAAAGATCTAAATGAAGAACTTTGGAAGATGGGAGTCACTGCCAAAACTCAGCATAATGAGACAGCTCCCGCCCAACATGAATTGGCTCCGATTTATGAAACTGCCAATATTGCGGTAGATCACAACCAAATCGTGATGGAAACGATGAAGCGGATTGCTGTCCGGCATGATTTGCGCTGCTTGCTTCATGAAAAACCATTTGCCGGTGTGAATGGTTCAGGCAAGCATAACAATTGGTCGCTGATTACAGATACCGGGACGAATCTTCTTGATCCTGGCGAAACGCCAAATGAAAACATCCAGTTTCTGTTAATCATTGCTTGTATTATGAAAGCGGTGGATAAACATGCCGATCTTTTAAGGCAAAGTGCATCTGACGTTGGCAATGACCATCGTCTCGGTGCCAATGAAGCACCTCCGGCGATTATATCGATTTTCCTCGGTGAGCAGTTGGAAGACGTGGTTCGCCAATTGGTTGAAACCGGTGCAGCAGATTCGCTAAAAGAAAGTGGCAGATTAATGACAGGTGTGTCAACCTTACCAGAATTAATCAAAGATGCCACGGATCGCAATCGAACGTCACCTTTTGCTTTTACCGGCAACAAATTCGAATTTCGAATGACCGGCTCCTCGGATTCAGTTGCCAGTCCCAATACAACCCTAAATGCGATTGTTGCGGAAGCCTTCTGCGAGGCCGCCGATATCCTCGAAGCCGCCGATGATTTTAAATTAGCGGTGCATGATTTAATTAAGCAGCATATGATTGAACATCAGCGAATAGTTTTTAACGGAAACAGCTACTCGGATGAATGGGTTATCGAAGCAGAAAAACGCGGCTTGCCAAATATTGCCACAATGGTAGAAGCCATTGATGCCCTGACGACTGATAAAGCGATTGCGTTATATGAAAAGTTTCATATTTTTACGCGAGCCGAATTAACGGCTGCCAAAGAAATCCTATTTGAAATCTATGCGAAATCGATTAATATAGAAGCTAGGACGATGATTGAAATGTCTTCCAAACAAATCATTCCGGCAGTAATCCGTTATACCGGGACATTGGCATATGCCGCTAATCAAGTGAAAGAAGTGGGTATTCCTCCGCTTGTTCAGGAAGAGTTACTTAAAGTGGTGTCTGACCAATTGGTCAAAATTAAAACGGCATTGGATCAACTGATTCATTATGAAAATGTAGCGATGGATATCTCTGATTACCGTGAGCGGGCATTTTATTACAAAGATATCATTAGAAATGCAATGGAAGCGTTACGTAAACCGGCTGATGAGCTTGAAATGTTAGTAGATGCTGAATTCTGGCCGATTCCAACATATGGTGATTTAATGTTTGAAGTATAATTTTGTGTTAGAAGGAGAGAAAATGAAGAGTAAAAGTATCAGCACCAGACTACTGTCCAGGATCTTGATCATTTCGGCGATTGGTATGGCAGTTATCACAATTATCGGCAGCATTGTCAGTGCCAGGACCATTTATAAAGAAACGCAGGGAAAAAATTTAGCCTTGACCGCATATAGCTCGGAAAGAATTAATACTTGGCTGGGTGAGCAAGTTTTTTATATGAATGCGATTGCTGCGGATTTTACCAGCTCAAAGAACTTGACTCCCGAAGAAATACTTGCGGTGATGAAAGGATATGAAAATAGTAATCCGGATTTCTTCTGTGTTTATATTGGGTATCCGGATGGAACCGGTATTTTTAGTGATGAATGGGAACCGGATTATAATGAATGGAATGCAACGAAACGTTCGTGGTATACGGAAGCTGTGGCATCCCCAAATGAAACGGTTATTACCGACTTATACCTTGATGCAACGACAAATGAATTTATCTTCTCTGTTTCACGTGCCATTACTGTGGATGGACAAATCATCGGTGTTGTCGCGGCTGACGTGTATATCAATGTCGTCGCAGATATCGTGGCCGAATGTAATATCGGAACCGGCAGCAGTGCTTTCCTTACAGATGCGAAAGGTGGAATTATCATCCATCAGGATCCTGAATTTATGCCATATACAGATGCGGAAGAAGAAACGATATTCCAAAATCTTTTTGAAATTAACAATGGATCATTTAAGGCACTTAGGGGCTTGGGTAATGATACAACCAATGTCCGCGGCCAATATTATACATCACATGATATCAAGAATGATTGGATATTATATACGGCAATTCCCACCAGGGTGGTGAATCGGCCGATTTATGGAATTATCGCGATGTCAGTTGTGATTTTTATCATTATTTTGGGTGCTTCGTTTGCCCTTAACTATGCTGCCATCAGAGATATGATTATCATCCCGATCAAAGATGTTACCGAGGCCGCCAATGTATTAGCATCGGGAGCTCATGTATCAAAACTGGACGGTGAGTATCTTGGTGAGATTGCGGTGCTGGCCGATTCGTTCCGCAGCATGGAACGTTTTAATAATCAGCAGACCGAATATTTGGAGCAAATTGCCGGCGGCGACCTCTCTTTTCATGTTGAACCGCGTGGAGAAGAAGACCGTACCGGCTTAGCGATTGTGAAGATGCTCAAAAATTTGAACCAAATGTTTAGCGAGGTTCATGATTCCTCCGCAATGGTCGCAGCAGCTTCGGATCGTATTCTGGTTGGCTCAAGAGAGCTTTCGACCGGTTCACAGGGCTTGGCAGTTGCGTCATCAGAACAGGCAATTGCGGTGAAGGATCTTTCGGCGTTTGTTTCAGAGGTAAGGCTTAAGGTTGAAGAAAATACCGTCCGCTCGATGAAATCGTCAGAAAGCGTTACCGAAACAGGTGTGTTGCTAGAGAAATCAACAAACTCGATGAATCGCCTGATGGAGTCTATGGACGCCATCAACCAAAGTTCGCAGGATATCCAAAATGTCATTAAATCGATTGATGATATTGCTTCACAAACAAATCTGCTGGCACTGAATGCCGCAATCGAAGCTGCGCGTGCCGGGGAAGCCGGCCGGGGCTTTGCGGTGGTTGCTGAAGAAGTCAGCAAGTTAGCGGCAATGAGCGCTGAAGCAGCAAAAGAAACAGAACAATTAATCCACAATAGCACCAAGCAAGTAAGCCAAGGTATTATGATTATGGATGAAACCAAAAACAATCTTTTTGCTGTTTCTGAAAAAGCAGACGAGATCATGCTGATCAGCAGGGAGATGATGGAATCACTACAGAAACAGGAAGCAACGGTAAGTGAAGTGGATGTTGCAGTTGATAAAATTTCGGCTAACATTCATTCTAATGCAGAATTAGCCGAAGAATCGGCAGCTGTATCCGAAGAATCGGCATCGGCCTCCGAGGAAATGGCGGATCAGGCCGTTATGCTTAAGAAGGTGGTTGATCGGGTTAAACTGAAATAAATGGTTCAAAGGAAAATTGATATTGAAAATCAAACAGAGAGGTGATAGAATGATGGAAGACTTCAAATGAGGATAATCAAAGTTCTACAAGCAATTTATCGCCAAACGGTAAGGCAACGGACTCTGACAGTGTTTTTGATAGAATTTGAGAAGTTACTGAAAAGAGCGGAAAATTAGCGGAAAACCCGTGAATACGTGGGGTTTCGCAACCGGATGATAATTTATTTCAAGGTGTTTTAGACTGTTTGGATGTGATTCCGAGTAAATAAATTAGGGTCAAATTAGGGTCAAAATCAAAGATGGAAAAGTCACACAGAGCTATAAAGAGCCGAAGAAATAAACGGCTCTTTTTTTTGCTTATTGAAAATTAATATTAAGAAAGGTTTGAAGTAATTTTATTTAAAAAATCATCCGGTGACAGAACTTTTATGCTGCTACCGGAAAAATCTTTTGGGTTTCTTGTAATAATATAATCCGCAGATATTCCTTGTCCGGCTACATACTGTACAGAATCCTCAAAATCATCCCATTCTAAATCCAATGCTTCATGTATGCCGGATTCAGTTACGGATGCAATATGTGTTGTTAAAAGTAGATTCTTCATTAAATCAAGAACGACTACCTTATCTTTTAACTCTTTATTAGCAATATAAAAAATATCTGTAATGGCAGAAGCAGAAATATAGTTGCTAATATATCCTTTTTCAGAAAGAATGTTTATTCTGGCGGCATTTTCATAATGCGGTTCACGCTTAAGCAGAATATCTAAGATAACATTTGTATCAATCAGTACTTTCATATTTTTGCAGCCTTTCTGACCGATAATCATCAAGAGATTTTTTAGAATGAGGTAAAGCGCCAACCAATGATTCAGTTACCGAACCTTTTAACATGGCATCAATGCTATCTTTTGTCAAAACTGGCATTATTGATTTTTTTTCATTAAGAAAAACAATGACTTCAACATTTTTGTTTTGAAAACCTTTCGGTAATGTAATAACACCATCAAGTAAGTTGCTATTAATAACCTGTCTCACAGCTTCCATCAGATTAAGCCTCCATAATTACAATGAAATTATTGTATAACTCTAATGATAGTATACCACGAATCAAAAATAAAACATATATATTTTTCATTAATATGGGCATCAATATTGATTTGTTCGTAGATATGGTTTTCATTGAATTTCACATAAAAGTATAGTAAGCTGTTAACAACAAAGGAGTTGAAATTATGCCAAGCGATATAGAAGATTACGAACATCTACAAGCAACTATTAGTTTGTTCTCAGAATTATTAAAAGGCGAGCAATCAGCAAAAGAAGACAGATGGCTATCACTTGATGAGGTTGAGGAATTAAATGTATAAAAAAATCGCAAATAGCCAACCTATGACAGATAATGCCGGTAATAAAAATCGGCCGGGACTATATATCTAACCCGATGCTGATAGAAAAATGGTTTGCGGAAAACGAAGGCAGAGAAATAGAAATTTGATATTGAAAATCAAGTAAAGAGGTGATAGAATGATGAAAGGCAATATGTGTCTTTTTCATACAGAAAGGGTAATCGTATGAAAGAGATGAAAATTAAAGAAAGGAAGGACGGAAGATTTGAAGCTCGTATAACGGTTGACGGCAAGCAGAAATCAATTTACGGAGATAGCGTGTCCGAAGTAAAACGGAAAAAAAGAGAACTGCAAAAGGACATTGCAAATGGCATAAATATAAACTCGTCCGTTAGATTGGGTGATGCTATGCAATCATACCTATACGATATCAAGCAAAGCAGGGTTAAAGCCGGAACATTTGACCGTGACGAAAGCGTTTTCAAAAACCATATCAAAGACGGTATCGGCAGAAAAACGATTGGCACTGTGAAACCTAGTGACATACAGAAGCTATTATTAGAAAAGAGCCAGTCGGGATTAAGTCGGTCAAGCGTAAAGAAGATACATGATTTGCTAGGTGAATTTTTTCGATATGCTATAGCCACGAAGGAAATTAACGTAAATCCGATGACTTTGGTAAAAATGCCCCACCGCTCTAAAAGTGTTCATGAAGTACAAGAGTTGGAAATAATGACGGTAGACGAAGTTAAGCGAGTAATAACGGCGGCAGAAAGCGTTGACGAGATAGGACAGGCAAGTTATAGGTATGGTGAAGCGGTCATCTTGCTGTTACTAACTGGTCTAAGGTCGGGAGAGATTCGCGCTATAAAGAAATCGGATATTGATTTTGACAGTCGTACTTTAACCATTAGTCAAAGTATCGCTTATGTAAAAGACCGAGTAAACGGTGGTAAACAACATATAATTGGCGATACTAAGACGGAGAAATCAAACCGTAAGATTCCTTTAAGCGACAGAGCATTATTGGCAATCGAAAGAATGTTAGGAAGTACCTATAATGCCGATACCGGATATCTGATTTGTACGTCAAAAGGTCAAATCGTCACACATTCGAACCTGCTTAGATGCTACAATGCAATCCTCGCAAAAGCGAATGTTAAAGCTAAGGGTCTACACGCAACCCGCCACACCTTTGCCACCATGCTCTTAAAAGAAGCCGAGGACAAAGGACAAATAAAAGAAGTGTCGGAACTTTTGGGGCATACGCAGATAGCCACCACCTACAAATACTACATCAAAACTTCAAACGAAGATAAACGAAATTTAGTAAGTGGGTTAGACAGATTGGCAATCGCGAATTAGGGTCAAAAGAAAAATTTTAGGGTCAAATTAGGGTCAAAGTACAAAAATCAAACACCATAAACCCCAGCAAACCCCGTATTTACAACACATTTTGGGCTATCGCCAAACGGTAAGGCAACGGACTCTGACTCCGTCATCTCTAGGTTCGAATCCTAGTAGCCCAGTACTAAGCTCCTCTTGGTATTGGTTCAAGGGGAGTTGTTGATGTTTTAGCGAGATAGGAAGCCCATGAGTAAATTTGTCATCATCATAAACGGAATAGGCGGAGCCGGCAAAGATACATTATGCGACTATATCTCGGCGCAGCTTGAAGCGATAAACGTTTCTTCTATTACTCCAATCAAAGAAATCGCTAAAGCACATGGTTGGAATGGAGAAAAGGATGAAAAATCGCGTAAATTTTTGGCGGATTTAAAGAAAGTATTTATTGATTTTAATAACTTGCCGACTGAATATTTGATGGAGCAGTATACTGCCTTCATAGATGGTTCAGCCGAAATTCTTTTTGCCCATATTCGCGAAGCTGATGAAATTGATAAATTTAGAAAGCGCATCAAAACATCATGCGTCACCATGCTAATTCGAAGAGGTGAAAACAAAAGCTGGGGAAATTGCTCTGATGATGATGTTGAAAAATATGCATATGATTATTATTTTGACAATGAAAAATCGTTAGAGGAAGCCCAGAAGGCATTTCATTCATTTATTTTAAGAATTATAAATGAATATAAATAGCTTGACATCAATAGGAGCAAAGGATGTATACTTATCAAAGCCGAATTCGCTATAGTGAGATCAATAAAGAGGGCAAGCTTTCCCTTCATTCGTTGCTAAATTATTTTCAAGATTGTTCGACTTTTCATTCTGAAGATCTTGGGCTTGGCTATCGATATCTTTTGGAAAAAAACCTGCTCTGGGTACTTTCGGCTTGGCAGATTGTCGTTAATCGTTATCCTGAATTGTGTGAGAAAGTCGTTGTTGGAACTGCACCGTATGAATTCCGTAGCGTGATTGGATACCGTAATTTTTGGATGATGACGGAAGATGGTGAACAATTGGCATGTGCAAATTCTGTCTGGACTTTAATTGATACTGTGCTGGGCCGCCCTACCAAACCAACGCAAGAAATAATGGCTGGACACCAATTAGCAGATAAACTTCCAATGAACTATGCCGATCGTAAGATCGCGGTTCCTGACGAAGGAGTTTACCTTTCTCCAATTGAGGTAAAACCTCATCATCTGGATACCAATAATCATGTCAATAACGGCCAGTATATCAACATCGCGTTGGATTTGCTTGCTGATTGTAAGTTACAACCTGATTATGAGAATGATGATATCTACCAGCTACGTGCTGAATATCGTAAGTCAGCAACTCTGGGTGATATGATGTATCCTAAATTGACGACCGTGGAACATACGAATATTGTTTCATTGCAGGATAAAGAAGGAAAGCCCTTTTGCGTTACTGAGTTTACATATATATTCCTTAACTAGTGAATATCACACTATCTGAGCAGTCTTTTTACCACCGGACTGCGTTGTCGTCAGTCGGCGTAGCACTCGCTGCGCCTCCTTCCTCCGCCTTGCCGGAGGCAAAAATCCTTGCTCATCTAGTACGAGATTCACTAGTTAAGGAATATAGTTCATAACGTGAATGCATTTAAATTTGTCAGATTGGAGAGACCTATGCTAAATTTAGGTGAAAAGCAGACCCTTAAAATCGTCAAAGAAGTTGATTTTGGTATTTATCTGGCTCCGGAAGATTCTAAAGATCCCGATGAGCGGATCATGCTTCCCATCAAGCAAAAACCGGAAGGCCTAGGTATTAATGATTCTTTGGCGGTTTTTATTTATCGTGATTCGGCTGACCGCCTAATCGCTACGACCAGTGAGCCGCTGATTACCCTTGGTAAAATTGCACGGCTGCGAGTCATTGAAACCGTTGAAATAGGTGCCTTTCTTGATTGGGGTTTGGAAAAAGACCTTTTCCTTCCTTTTCGCGAACAAACCCGTAAGATAAAAGCAGAGGAGCATATCAATGTCGCACTATATATTGATAAAAGTGATCGGCTTTGTGCAACGATGAAGCTTTACCCTTATCTTGCAACCAACTCACCATACCTTCCAAATGCAAATGTTACCGGGGAAATCTACGAAATCAGCGAAAACTTTGGTGCTTTTGTAGCTGTTGATGATACATATTCAGCACTTATTCCTCCTAAAGAAATTTACGGTTCCCTAAAAGTCGGTGACACTATCACCGCTAGAATCACTGCTGTAAAGCCAGATGGGAAATTAGATCTTGCCATCCGAGCGAAAGCTTACTTAAAAATGGGGGATGACGCTGAGCGAATTTTTGCTATCATCGAGGAAGAGTATAATGGTAATCTTCCCTTCAATGATAAAAAAGTCACTCCTGAACAAATCCGCGAAATCTTTCACATGTCTAAAAACGATTTTAAGCGTGCGATTGGCAACCTTTTAAAAGCCAATAAAATTGCAATTAAGGAAGATTCCATCGCCATTAGATAAGTTATGAAATGAATCTACAAAAAAAGCGCCTGCCGCCAGACGCTCATTCACACAAAATAAAATTTGCATATATTAAAGTGACAAATCAATATTCCCACCGATATGCGGATTGACTGCCAATTCCATCGATTGATTCATCATTTTGACCATCGCTGCCCCGGCAGCTTCAGCAGAATCAAGCGATTTACTAAGCATCGCAATGCTCACTTTACTGCTTGTATCTACTAAATTCAAATTCACTGAAAGTGTAGGGATATCCATATCAATCTCCTTATCATTGATAATATCATCGAGAAAGCGTCTATATATATTATCGGTCATTTTATAAAATTCTGTAGCCCTTTTTTAATTTTTGTTCAAAATTCACAAAAAAATCACATAAAATTTACTAAAAAGCTAGATTTTCTGTTAGAATTGTATTAAAATAAGGATTGTATTGCGTGAAATATTAACAAATATTGTACATAAGCTTAGGTATAAAGGGGATAAGAATGATTTCAAATCAAATCTTACAAAATACACTAGATGGGCTAAAAGCGATTACCAGAGTAGATTTTTGCGTAATGGATATTGAAGGAAAAGAAGTGGCTTCAAGTGGCGGTTTGATGAGTGAATGCGCTGTTGAAGCTTTTGAGTTTGCTCGTTCAATGGCAGATTCACAGGAAATCCAAGGCTATCAATATTTCAAGATTTATGATGATTCGCAGATTGAATACATACTTTTAATCGATGGTGTTGGTGAGGATGTCTATACGATTGGGAAATTAGCTGCCTTTCAAATCCAAAATCTTTTAGTTGCCTATAAAGAACGATTTGATAAAGATAACTTTATCAAAAATCTTTTACTGGATAATCTTCTCTTGATTGATATTTATAGCCGGTCGAAAAAGCTGCATATCCAAACGGAAGCAAAGCGTGTTGTTTTGATGGTTGAAACAAATAACGCCCGCGAGAATAATACATTAGAAGTGATACGCACCCATTTTGCAAACGACAATCGTGATTTTGTAACCGCAGTGGAAGAAAGCAGTGTCATTATTGTCAAGGATTTGAGTGACGGCGACCAGCCAAAGGATATTGAAAAGAGTGCGCGAGGATTAGAAAGCTATCTGGAAAAAGAAGGCTTTCGTGACATACGCATTTCATATGGAACGGTGATTCATGAAATAAAAGAAGTCAGCCGTTCTTATAAAGAAGCGAAAATGGCAATGGATGTCGGCAAAATTTTCTTTGATGACCGGAGCATTGTTGCCTACAGCAAGCTTGGGATTGGGCGTCTTATTTATCAACTTCCCATTCCATTGTGCAAGATATTTATCCGCGAAATTTTTGACGGCAAAAATTCGGACGATTTTGATCAAGAGACCCTTACTACGATTTCGAAGTTTTTTGAAAATAGCTTGAATGTTTCCGAAACTTCCCGCCAATTATTTATCCATCGAAATACCTTGGTATATCGGTTAGATAAACTGCAAAAGGGAACCGGCCTTGATTTACGGGTTTTCGAAGATGCGATTACGTTCCGCATTGCTTTGATGGTAGTAAAATACATGAGGTACATGGAAAGTTTTGATTTTTAATAGAATCAGGATTAGCATGAATGAAAGGTACTGAAGGAAATGAAAAATGAATCGCGCAGGCGCAGGAAAAAGCAACTAAGCAGCGATGCGGAAATTATTACCCTGGAAAACGTATGCAAAGCTTATTCGACAGGTGCTCCGGCCCTGGACGGTGTTGACCTGCACATCAAACGGGGCGAATTTGTCTTTATTGTAGGCGATTCCGGCTCAGGAAAATCGACTTTGATTCGCTTGCTACTAAGAGAACTGGTGGCAACAAGCGGCTATATCAATGTAATGGGTTATGATCTTGGTAAAATACGTCACCGAAAAATACCAAAATTTCGAAGAAATCTAGGGATCGTGTTTCAGGACTTCCGTTTGTTAAAAGAATTGACGGTTTATGATAATGTTGCTTTTGCGCAACGAATCATTCAAGTTTCGGGAAAAGAAATCAGACGGAACGTGCCTAGCATTCTGGCAACGGTTGGGCTGGCCGGCAAGTATAAGGCCAAACCCCGCCAATTATCCGGTGGTGAGCAACAGCGCGTTGCTTTGGCCAGGGCTCTGGTGAATCGCCCGACGATTCTGCTTGCGGACGAACCAACCGGAAACCTTGATCCCAAAAACTCTTGGGATATCATGAAGTTAATGGAGCAGATCAACGAAAATGGCACAACTGTCATTGTTGTTACGCATAATCGGGAAATTGTCAATGCCATGCAAAAGCGGGTTATCACGATGAAACGGGGTGTGATTGTAAGCGATGAGGAAAGGGGGATGTACATCGATGAGGATTAGTACATTTTTTTATACGCTTCGTCAAGGGATAAAGAATATCGGTCGTAATAAATTATTTTCTTTGGCTTCAATCGCGACAATTGGTGCTTGCTTGTTTCTGTTTGGGATTTTTTATGTAGTTTTGATGAATTTTCAGAGTGCAGTCAGGTCAACGCAAGAAGGAATCAAAGTCACTGTATTTTATGAAGAAGGCACAGACGATCATCGGATGAAAGAAATCGGAACAATGATTCTGCGCCGGACAGAAGTTTCGCGGATTGAGTTCATCTCCGCTGATGATGCATGGGAAGATATGAAACTCATTTTGGGCGATCATGCGGATATTTATGGTGATGACAATCCTCTGTATGCTTCGATGAATCATGAGGTATATATCAACGATGTTGCCACCCAGCATACATTGGTTTCCTATTTGGAATCCATTCCGGAAGTTCGCAAAATTAATAACTCAAGCTTTTTGGCAGATATATTAAGCGGTGTTAATGCAATGGTCGCCTATGCGACAGTGGGAATTATCGGAATTTTATTGCTGGTTTCTATTTTCCTCATTAGCAATACCGTTACGATTGGTATTTCTGTGCGGCGTGAAGAAATAAACATCATGAAGTACATTGGGGCAACAGATTTTTTCGTCCGTTCTCCATTCGTAATAGAAGGGATTTTAATTGGCATTATTGGCGCAATCATCCCTTTGGCACTCGTTTTTTTCATTTATGAAAAAGTAGTTGAGTATATCATTAGCGATTTCACTATTGTTGCATCGGCTTTTGATTTTATTCCAACGGATATACTTTTCCAGACTTTGATTCCGGTTTCCTTTGCGATGGGAGCGGGAATTGGCTTAATGGGAAGTATCACTACAGTAAGGAAGCATCTTCGGGTTTAGTATGAAAAGTTATTCTAAGGTGCCGGGCAATGACCCGACACAAAGATAAACTAGTCCCGCTACAGCGACCGCTTGCGGTCGTTTGGGCACTCTTCATACGGGAAGAATGTCGCAAGCGCCATTCTTCCGACGAAGCAAGGCTTCGTTTGCTATCTGAGTCTGTGCTTCGCGCGTGAAAAAGCGCGTTCTTCATGGTTGTGGAAGGTTCTTATGACAAGGAAATGGTTATTTGGTATTGGCTTTGCCATTACAGTAATCATAACAGTTTGGATAGGAAGCGGCTCGCAAGAGACGTTTGGATTTACGAACGATAAAATCAAAGGGATAGAGGAGGATATTAAGAGCAACCGGAATCAGAGAGATCAATTAAAAAACTCACTCACGAATGTTCAAGAAATCAAAGACCGCTTGACAAGTTCAAGAAACAACCTGGCCCAATTTATTGAAGAATTGGATGGCGAACTGGCTGTTATCGAGCAAAATATTGTCAAATTACTAGGATTGATTTCCGAAAAAGAAGCGGAAATAGAAGAAAAAGCTACTGAACTAGATGATGCGATTAAGGTACAAAAAGCACAATATGCCGCGATGAAGGAGCGGGTTAGGTTTTCGTATGAACAGGGCGAAACATTTTATCTGGAAATGCTCTTTGGCAGCGGAAGCCTTTCGGATATGCTGAATCGGGCTGATTATATCGAAGCGTTGTCAAAGTATGATGAGATAAAGTTAGAAGAATTTATTGCGATTTCCGAATACGTTGCCTTGTGTAAAGAGATATTAGAAGCAGAAAAAGAACTGCTTGATGAAACAAGAAAGGCAGTGGAAGCGGAAAGGGAAGCGCTTAACGCCTTGATTAATGAAAAAACTACTCAGATTGAATTGATTAAGGGTGATATCGCAACGCAAGAACAAGCAATTCGCGAATATGAAGCAGAGATAGCTGCCCAAAATGAAATCATCAAGGCTTTGGAAAAAGCGGCGGCGGAAGAGCGTCAACGGCTGGCGGCTGAAAATGCCCGCAAGTTCGATGGTGGTAAGTTTGCTTGGCCAGTCCCTTCTTCCCGGAGGATTTCGGATGAATATGGCGACCGTATCCATCCGATTTTGAATGTCCCTCAATTTCATAACGGAATTGATATTGGCGCGCCGACCGGTGCAAATATTGTTGCCGCTTATCAAGGTCAAGTAGTCGCTGCGGATTATTCGGCTACGATGGGTAATTATATTATGATTGACCATGGCGATGGCGTTTACACGATTTATATGCATGCTTCGCAGCTTTATGTATCAAAGGGAGCCGAGGTAACTTGGGGGCAGACCATTGCTGCTGTTGGTTCGACCGGGCGCTCAACCGGCCCACACCTTCATTTTAGTGTCCGCGTTGGCGGCCAGTATGTTTCGCCTTGGGGTTACTTTGGCAGTTAGTATTTTTGGTTTTTGATTAAGAGTCCGCCGAGGCGGATATAGGGAGTCAGGATGGAAGAACAAAAAACAAATAAAAGAGGCTTTGGTATTGGTTTTGTATGTGGCCTGACCACTTGCTTTTTCATTGTATTGGCTGGTCTTGGCGGCCAATACCTTTATGATAATGTGTTGGTATATGTCTACCAAAAGCCTGCCGAGATTGATACGACGGAATATGATTCCGTCCTAAATGAGCGCTCTTTCAATAAGATTGAAGTAATAGAAGGATATATTGATGCGTATTTCTATCAAGCAGCAAGCATTACCAATTCACAATTGGAAGAGGGCCTATATCGTGGACTCATTGATGCTTTGGATGACCCATATGCCCAATATTTTTCAGAGGAAGAGTTAATTCGGACAAATGCCAATATCGAAGGAGTTTTTTATGGCATTGGCGCCCTTGTCAGTTATGATGAGAGCAGGAAATTGGCAGTAATCAGCGGCATCATTGATGGCGGTTCGGCATCGGAATCAGATCTTCGCGAGGGGGATTACATCGTGAAAGTAGATGATATAGATGTAACGAATTTTACATCCAGTGAAGTGGTGGGCTTGATTCGTGGCAAAGAAAATACGGTAGTAAACGTGATGATTTATCGTGAAGGAGTATCTGACTACATCACTTTTGAGCTGGTTCGCAGAAGAGTAGATAAACGGACTGTCGATTATGGTATCACGGAAGATGAGAATATTGGCTACATTTATATCTCAGAATTTGACAATATTACCGTTGCCCACTTTATAGAAGCTTTAGAAGATTTGAAGGAGCAAGGAATCCGTGGGTTGGTCCTTGACCTTCGCTCCAACCCCGGCGGTAGTATTGGGTCGGTGACAGCGATTGCCCGCCAGATTTTACCTAAAGGTTTGATTGTTTATACAGAAGACCGTCAAGGAAACCGCGATGAATATACATGTGATGGGCGAAGGGAGCTGGATATACCGTTGACCGTATTGGTCAATGAATATACTGCCAGTGCTGCCGAGATTTTGGCTGGTGCCATCCAAGATTATAATAAAGGGACTGTCATTGGGCAAAAAACGTTTGGCAAAGGAGTCGTACAAAGAATCATCGATATGCCCGATAACACCGCAATAAAATTAACTGTTAGTACCTATTTTACCCCACTTGGACGTAGCCTTGGTGAAACCGGCCTTACCCCTGACATAGAAATAGAACTGGACCGAGAAGCCTATTATGAGGAAGGTATCGATAATCAACTTGATAAAGCAATGTCTGTACTAAAAGACATCATTTATTGAGCAGAAAAATATTTATTTAGAGTTTCATATAAAGCTGAAAATGAAATTGGCTTGCCAATATGTCCATTCATGCCGGCCATAAGGCAAGCCTCAATATCTTCTTTGAAAACGTTCGCTGTCATTGCGATGATGGTAATATCATTAGCTGATTGGGTGTTCATCTCACGAATGGCGCGGGTTGCGGCATGGCCGTCCATTACCGGCATCTGTACATCCATCAGGATTAAGTCATAACGGTTTTGATTTTCCCTAAACTTATCGACGGCCTCTTGGCCATTTGTTACAAAATCAAGGGTAACTTTCGTGTCTTCCAGAATTGCCATTATGATTTCGCGGTTAATATCTACGTCCTCAGCAGCAAGAACCGTTTTCGTGCTAAAATCATAGTCGCTAGCGGTTAGTTGATGGCCTTCATCATGTAAGCTTAAACCATCACATTTTTCGGCAGGAAAGGAAAAGATGAACTTTGAACCTTTACCCAGTTCTGATTCGATCCATATTTTGCCGCCCATCATCTCAATAATTTGCTTTGAAATAGCTAGGCCAAGACCTGTTCCGCCGAACTTTTGCGAGATTTTATTGTTTGCCTGTTCAAAAGGTTTAAAAAGTTTTGCTTGTTGTTCTTTTTCAATGCCAATTCCAGTATCAGCAACTTCAACCAGTAAAACAGCATGGCTCTCATCCTCCTCAAGCCTGATTACATTTAGTGAGACATTGCCATTTTGCGGTGTAAATTTGATTGCATTCGTAAGTAGATTGGTAATGACCTGTGATAATCGAAGCTCATCAGCGTTAATATGAGTAGGGACATCTTCGGAGATATTCAAATCCAATTGGATAGCTTTTTCATCAGCTTTCACTTTTACAACGGTAATTACATTATTTACCATTTTTTCAAAAGCAAACTCAACTTCGGCAAGCTCTAATTTGCCTTCCTCGATTTTGGAGATATCCAAAATATCATTGATTACATTCAGAAGGTGCTTTGAAGCGGCACCGGCTTTCTTCAAACACAGATCGATTTTATCCATATCGTCCGTCCGCGATGCAATCTCAATCATACCAATGACAGCATTCAGGGGTGTACGCATTTCGTGGCTCATCCTTGACAAGAATTCACCCTTTGCCATGGAAGCCCGGACAGCTTCCTCTTTTGCTGCCTGAAACTCTTGCTGGACTTCAATTAAAGATAAAACAGTTTCGATTCGCCGGCGGATCAAAGTTTTAATAATTGGCTTACGGATATAATCATAGGCCCCGAGGGTCAAGCCTTCCAATTCACTTTCAATGTCGTCTTTAGCGGTTAGAAAAATCAAAGGAATGTCTTTATATTGACGGTTGCTTTTCAAGATTTTGGCGGCTTCATATCCACACATGACTGGCATTTCCACATCTAATAAAATTAGGTCAGGAATCATTTCGCTAAGCTTATCAAACATAAACTGAGCTGACGATACCGGAAAAATATCATATATATCCTTTAGCGCAAATTCACATGCAGTTAAGTTCGTCGGATTGTCATCGACTAAGATAATTTTTTTCCTATGAGACATATCATTCCTCTTCCTTTGACACTTACACATTCCATTTAAATATATCACTAAAGCGAATTTCAGGCAATGATTATTTGAAGTTTTTAAGGAACATAAGTTCCGCGAACAAAAGTTCGATTTGCTCTATACAAACGAAAATAGATATGCTATACTATGGTCTATGAGTGAATTTAAATTGCAAGCACCATTTAAGCCGACCGGTGATCAACCGGAAGCAATCGCTGCCCTTGTGGAAGGTTTTCAGAAGGGAAATCAATTTCAAACTTTATTGGGTGTAACCGGTTCCGGGAAAACGTTTACGATGGCAAATGTGATTCAGGAACTTAAGGTACCAACCTTGGTGATTGCTCACAATAAAACGCTAGCCGGGCAGCTTTATGGCGAGTTTAAAGAGATGTTTCCGGAGAATGCGGTCGAATACTTTGTTTCCTATTATGATTATTATCAGCCGGAAGCTTATGTGCCTTCTTCAGATACCTATATTGCAAAAGACTCATCCATTAATGATGAAATTGATAAGCTTCGCCATTCGGCGACGGCTTCTTTGGTCGATCGCCGTGATGTTATCGTTGTCGCCAGCGTTTCCTGCATTTATGGCATCGGCAGTCCCGAATATTACCGTGATTTGACTTTATCGCTTAGGCCGGGACAGGCTCGTGAACGGGATGATATCCTCCGCAAGCTGATTGAGATACAATATACGCGTAATGAGATGGATTTCCGGCGTGGTACTTTCAGGGTACATGGCGATGTGGTTGAGATTTTTCTGGCAGCGGCGAGTGATACTGCGGTCCGCGTAGAATTATTTGGCGATGAAATAGAAAGAATATCAGAGATTGATGTTTTAACCGGTAAAGTAAAAAGCATATTGGATTACGTTTTTATTTATCCGGCCTCTCACTATGTTATCGAGACAGGTACGATGGAACCGGCGCTGCATAATATTGAAGTAGAGCTGGAAGAGCGGATTCGCTATTTTAAGAGTGAGGACAAGCTCTTGGAAGCGCAAAGAATATCGGAGCGGACGAATTTTGACATTGAAATGCTTAGAGAGACTGGGTTTTGCTCCGGAATTGAGAATTATTCCCGGCACTTAAATGGCTTGGATGAAGGTGCGACACCTTTTACTTTGATCGACTTTTTTCCGGATGACTTTTTGATTATTATTGATGAATCGCATATGACGATTCCGCAGATTCGTGGAATGCATGCGGGTGATCAGGCACGGAAAACGACTTTGGTAGAATTTGGCTTTCGTTTGCCTTCGGCGAAGGATAACCGTCCATTGGCTTTTCATGAATTTGAGGAGCGGATTAATCAGATGCTTTTTGTATCGGCGACCCCTTCGGTTTATGAGGAGCATCATGAACTTTTTCGGACGGAGCAGGTTATTCGCCCGACGGGGTTGCTTGATCCCGAGATTTTCGTTCGTCCGGTGGATGGGCAGATTGATGACTTGATCACCGAAGTAAATAAAGTGGTTGCCGCCAAGCAGAAAGTTTTGATTACGACTTTAACGAAACGGATGGCCGAAGATTTAACCGATTATATGCGCGATGTCGGAATCCGGATTAAATATCTTCATTCCGACATTGATACACTTGAGAGGGCTGAGATCATCCGTGATATGCGGCTGGATGTATTCGATGTTTTGGTCGGGATTAATCTGCTTCGAGAAGGCCTTGATATTCCGGAGATTTCGTTGGTTGCCATTTTGGATGCTGATAAAGAAGGGTTTCTGCGTTCAGGGACATCGCTGATTCAGACAGTTGGGCGAGCAGCCCGAAATGTTGACGGCCATGTCATCATGTATGCTGATCATATTACGGAATCAATGCAGACAGCTATCGATGAGACGATCCGTCGCCGTGCCATCCAGCAAAAATATAATGATGACCATGGTATTACCCCGCAATCCATCCGAAAAGCGGTACGTGATCTGATTAGTGTGACGAAAGATATTCCTGTGGAAGAAATGGTTTTTGCGAAAGATTTTGAGTCAATGGATAACGCGGAGCTGATTAAGATGATTGCCAAAGTGCAAAAGAGTATGAAAAAAGCCGCGGCTGAACTTGATTTTGAAAAAGCGGCCCAGCTGCGCGACCATATGACAGAGCTTAAGAAGCACTTGCATGATTTGGAGTCGGATGAGGAATAAAATGTGAATGCATTATAATAAGAAAGGTATATTCATCATGGATAAACTACAAAAGAAAGAAGTGGCAGATATTAGCGGCGAAGCTAATCGCCGCGATTTCATCAAAATTCGCGGCGCTTGCGAACATAATTTGAAAAATCTTGATTTAGATATCCCTCGTAATGAGTTGGTGGTTTTAACCGGTTTGTCGGGCTCCGGCAAATCTTCGCTTGCTTTTGATACCATCTATGCGGAAGGACAGCGCCGCTATATGGAATCTCTTTCCTCCTATGCCCGCCAATTTCTCGGACAGATGGAAAAACCAAATGTAGAGAAAATCGAAGGTCTATCGCCGGCAATATCAATTGATCAAAAATCAACGAATCGTAATCCTCGCTCAACCGTCGGTACCGTGACCGAAATTTATGATTATTTTCGGTTGCTCTATGCGCGGATTGGCATTCCTCATTGTACGGATTGTGGAAAAGAAATTCGCCGTCAGACGATTGACCAGATGGTTGACCAGATCATGGAACTTTCAGAAGGCACAAGGCTGCAACTGTTGGCGCCGGTGGTTCGTGGCCGGAAGGGCGAGCATACGAAAGTATTTGAACGCGCAAAACGCAGTGGGTATGTGCGGGTGCGGATTGATGGCAGCCTATATGAACTTTCCGAGGAAATCAAATTAGATAAAAATGTTAAGCATAATATCGAAGTCATTGTTGATCGCCTTTTAATCAAAAGCGGCATTGAGAAACGTTTGACGGACTCGATTGAAAATGTCATGGAGCTGGCAGATGGCCTGATGGTGGTTGATGTCATTGATGGTGAACCGATGAATTTCAGCTCAAGTTTTGCTTGCCCGGATTGTGGTATCAGCATCAACGAAATTGAACCACGCAGTTTTTCGTTTAATAATCCTTTCGGTGCTTGTCCGGTTTGCGTTGGCTTAGGATATAAAATGGAATTTTCAGTGGAATTGATGATTCCGGATAAACATTTGAGTGTAAATAACGGTGCGATTTCGGCGATCGGCTGGCATTCCAGCTCTGATCCGAATAGTTTTACCAATGCGATCTTGAAAGCTTTGGCAGGAGCTTATCACTTTAGCCTTGATACCCCATTTGGAGAGCTTCCTGAGGCGGTTCAAAACATCTTGATATATGGTACAGATGGCCGCGAGGTGGAGGTATATTATCAGGGGCAGCGGGGCAGAGGTGTATATCCGGTCGCTTTTGAAGGCCTGATCCGCAACATGGAACGGCGATATCGCGAGACATCATCTGATACCATGAAAGCCGAATATGAAAGTTTCATGAGTATTACCCCTTGCCATGAATGCAAAGGTATGCGGCTGAAAAGGGAGTCCCTCGCAGTTACCATTTCCGAGCGAAATATTTATGAGATTACATCGATGTCAATTAACATGCTCTATGATTTTCTTGCCGAAATGGAACTAACGGACCAACAACGCTTAATAGGGAAGCAAGTTCTCAAAGAAATTCGCGCCCGGGTTGGTTTTTTGATTGATGTTGGCCTGAATTATTTGACCCTTGCCCGGGCAACTTCTTCTTTATCAGGGGGAGAGGCGCAGCGCATCCGTCTGGCGACGCAGATTGGCTCCGGTCTGGTCGGGGTTTGCTATATCCTCGATGAACCGAGTATCGGCTTGCATCAGCGTGACAATGATAAGCTTCTAAAAACGCTTAAAAATCTTCGTGATCTGGGAAATACGCTTTTGGTGGTTGAGCATGATGAAGATACGATGATGACAGCGGACTATATTGTTGACATCGGGCCGGGGGCTGGTTCACATGGCGGTGAAGTGATTGCAGTGGGAGATATTCATGATATCATGAACGCGCCGGAATCGATTACCGGTCAGTACTTGAGCGGCAAAAAGGCGATTCCGGTTCCCAGGAAACGGAACCAGCCGTCCGGTTTTTTGCGAATAACCGGTGGTACGGAAAATAACCTTAAAAATGTCGATATCGACATTCCGCTTGGCATTTTGACTTGTGTTACCGGTGTTTCCGGATCAGGCAAGAGTTCATTGATCAATGAAATTCTTTATAAGCGTCTGGCAAAAGAGCTAAACCGTGCGCGGACGATTGCCGGAAAACATCGGGAAGTGATCGGTGTAGAGCAGCTTGATAAGGTGATTGATATCGATCAATCGCCGATTGGGCGCACCCCTCGTTCTAATCCGGCGACATATACCGGCGTGTTTGACCATATCCGTGATCTTTTCGCCGCGACCCCGGACGCGAAGATGAAGGGCTACAAAAAAGGCCGCTTCAGCTTTAATGTCAAGGGCGGCCGTTGTGAAGCTTGTTCCGGTGACGGTATCATCAAAATTGAAATGCACTTTCTCCCTGATGTTTATGTACCTTGTGAAGTCTGTGGCGGCAAACGATACAATCGCGAGACCTTAGATGTCAGGTACAAAGGAAAAAATATTTATGACATCCTTGATATGACAATTGAAGAGGCGAATACATTTTTTGAAAATGTTCCTTCGATCAAAAGAAAGATATCGACCCTTCATCAAGTCGGCCTTTCTTATATTAAAATGGGACAGCCGGCA
>Ga0082212_10002863_pt1 | contig 24742 bp, 16 predicted proteins | sample TergutNt197P3_FD_71548 | JGI IMG/M metagenome (GOLD analysis project Ga0082212, IMG submission 71548) | Neocapritermes taracua P3 segment gut microbial communities from Petit-Saut dam, French Guiana - Nt197 P3 | ecosystem: Host-associated > Arthropoda: Insects > Digestive system > Gut ... | reverse complement strand
GCTTTCAGCCCTGGCCTTGCCCTCGGGCAGGAATGCCCGAGCCACCTTAACTTGGACGTTGAATATTCCGTGTTGAATATTGGATATTCCCCGAGGGCTTCACCCTTCACGGCTTCCTGCCCCATTGGTCACACGCCGCGCCAATGGGGTCCCCTGTCTCGCCCTCCAATTGGGGTACAAAACCGAAGCGCATTTCACTTGGATGTTGAATGTTCCACAAGGCCAAAGGCCTTGCGGATGACAGCGTAGGGCAACGCCCTACGAAAAGGACGCGCAACGTAATCAAGGCTGAAGGCCTTGCGGATAAACGAAACCTGAGCCCGTGCGTCATGTTCCGCAAGGCCTTCAGCCTTGATTGCATTACGTTGCCCCAACGCAGGGCGTTGCCCTGCGCTATGATACGGAAGGGCTTCACCCTTCACGGCTTCCTGCCCCATTGGCCACACGCCGCGCCAATGGGGTCCCCTGTCTCGCCCTTCAATTGGGACACAAAACCGAAGCGCATTTCACTTGGACGTTGAATGTTCCCTGTTGGATATTGGATGTTCCCCGAGGGCTTTCAGCCTTGTGCCAATGCATAATGCATAATTTATAATGCATAATTAACAATTCCTGCGTGGAGGGAGGGGATGCGCGACCCCCAGAGCGCATTTTACTTGGACGTTGAATATTCCGTGTTGAATATTGGATATTCCCCGAGGGCTTTCAGCCTTGTGCTAATGCATAATGCATAATTTATAATGCATAATTAACAATTCCTGCGTGGAGGGAGGGGATGCGCGACCTCCAGAGCGCATTTTACTTGGACGTTGAATATTCCGTGTTGAATATTGGATATTCCCGAGGGCTTTCAGCCCTCGCCTTGCCCTCGGGCAGGAATGCCCGAGCCACCTTAACTTGGACATTGGACATTCCGTGTTGGATATTGGATATTCCCGAAGGCTTTCAGCCTTTGCGGCTTCCTGCCCCATGGGCCACACGCCGCGCCAATGGGGTCCCCTGTCTCGCCCTCCAATTGGGGTACAAAACCGAAGCGCATTTCACTTGGACGTTGAATGTTCCCTGTTGGATATTGGATGTTCGATCTCAATTCTCATCCAGCGTCCCGGCGTAGGTGACGCGGCGGACCTTCATGGTGGAGGTGCGTTCGAGCGCGTCTTTGCGGAAGACGATCTTGCGCGGCAGCTTGTAGTCCGCAAGGTGCTTGCGGCACAGGGCGGAGACCGCCTCGCGGATGGCCTCTTCATCGGCGACGGCATCCTCCTTCGGCACGATGATCGCGCCGACGCGCTCGCTGGTCTCGCCCGCGCCGTGGTAGCCCAGCACGATGACGTCCTGCACCAGCGGGCAGCGCTCGATGACCTGCTCGATCTCCTCAGGGTAGATGTTCTTGCCCTCGCGGTTCACGATGAGGGCCTTGCGCCGGCCGCAGATGCGGATGTTGCCGTGCTCGTCGAGGTGCACGAGGTCGCCCGTGTGGAAGAAGCCGTCCGCGTCGATGATCTCGGCCGTGGCCTCCGCGTTCTTGTAGTAGCCGCGCATCACGTTCGGGCCCTTGACGCAGAGCTCGCCCGCGCCCGTATTGTCCTTGTTGATGATCTTGTACTCCATGCCGGGGATGATGCGCCCGACCGTGCCGGGGATATAGTCGTCCAGGTCCGAGTACGCCACGCCCGGCGAGCATTCCGTCAGCCCGTAGCCCTCCAGCACGGGGATGCCGATGGACTGGAAGCCCCGCAGCACCTCCACGTCCGACGCCGCGCCGCCGATGCCGAGGAAACGCAGCTTCCCGCCGAACGTCGCGCGCACCTTCTTGCGCACGATGGACTTCAGCCCGATGCGCGGGAGCAGCCGCGCCACCACGCTGCCGTTCATCTTCTCCGTGATGCGCCGGTAAATCTTCTCCGCCATGAGCGGCACCGCGAACAGGATGGTCGGCTGCAGCACCCGCATGTCCTCCCCCATCGTCTTCACCGACCGCGCGAAGCTGCAGCACGCCTTGATGCGCAGCGGCACCATGAAGTTCGCCGTGAACGAGAACGAGTGGAACAGCGGCAGCACGTTCAGGAAATTCTCGTTCGCGTAGAACGTGATGCGCTCGAGCGTGGACAGCACGTTCGCCGTGAAGTTCCCGTGCGTCAGCACCGCGCCCTTCGGCTTGCCCGTCGTGCCGGACGTATAGACGATCGACGCGATGGAATGCTCGTCGGGGGTGTGGCCCTCGAACCACTCGCGGGCCGCCTCATACGCCGCCGCCGCGCAGTTGGTGACGGCCTCATACGCGCAACTCACGCGCCCCTTCACCGCCTCCACCATGCCCGAGCCCTCCCCCACCCACACGCACGACGCCAGCGACGGCAGCCCCGCCACCGCCTGCTCGATGACGTTCCTCAGCCGGGTCCCGGCGAAGATGGCCACCGCCTCCGAATCGCGCAGGATGTGGCACACCTCGTTCGCCCGCAGCTTCGGGTCCAGCGGCACGACCGCCAGCCCCGACCCCGCCAGCGCGAGGTAAATCTCCTGCCACTCCGGGCAGTTCTCCATCATCAGCGCCACGTTCTGCCGCCCCGGCTGGAGGTTCAGGTGCCGCAGCACGACGGCGGCGCGGATGACCCGCTCCTTCAGGCTCGCGTAGCTCCGCGACACCCACTTGTTGCCCTCAAAAAACTTCTGGGCGGGCAACTGCGGCGACTGCGTCACCGCGTCCTCGAAAAAACTACGTATCGTCATGAAACCCTTCTGTTAGCTGAAAAATTCTAGTTTACCCTAATTTCCCGAAAAATTCAATTGTGAATATCATGTTTCCCGTTCCCGGTTCCCCGCCCGAAAAACGCGCGGGCAATCTCGCCGACCAGCAGCACCAGCGATGTCGCGCTGAGGATGATGCCCCAGTCTAGCGCCGCCAGCGGCGTGACGTTGAACATCGCCCCGCCGACCGTCACGATGACCCACTGCCCGAGCAGAATCACCGTGGCAATCACCATGAAACCGCCGCTTTTCCCCAGATCGGCAAACGCTGTCCTGCCCGTCATGAACGCCTTCGCGTTGAACATGTTCCAGAACTGGAGCAGGACGAATATCGTGAAGAACAGCGACAGCTCATACGCCGAGAGCCCGTTGCCCTTCCCGAAGTTGAAATAGCTCCGCGCAAAATCCGACAGGCTGAACTGCGCCAGCGACGTGATGTCCGCGTGCTTGAAATACTGCATCAGCCCGAACAGCAGGAGCACGAAGAACACGCCAGCCCCGATGACCCGCCGCGCCATCGGCCCGGTGATGATGTTGGCGCCGCGGTCGCGCGGCGTGTCGCGCATGACCGCCTCGTTCGGCGGCAGGGATGCCAGCGCCAGCGCGGCGAACGTGTCCATGATGAGGTTCACCCACAACATCTGCGTGACCGTCAGCGGCGACTCCATGCCGATGAACGCGCCGATCAGCACGGTGAGGCCGGCCGTCACGTTGACCGTCATCTGGAACAGGATGAACCGCTGGATGTTCTGGTAGAGCGAGCGCCCCCACATCACCGCGCGCGTGATGCTGACGAACGAGTTGTCGAGGATCGTGATGTCGCTGGCCTCCTTGGCGACGGAGGTGCCGTCGCCCATCGAGAGCCCGACCTGCGCGGCGTTGAGCGCCGGCGCGTCGTTCGTCCCGTCGCCCGTGACAGCCACTACCTGCCCCTTTTTCTGGAGCAGCTCGACCAGCCGCTGCTTGTCCATCGGTCGCGCGCGGGCAATGATTTTCAACGCGCCGAGCCGTGCCAGCGCGGCCTCTTCCGAAAGCGCGGCGAAATCCGCCCCTGTGATCAGATTGTCTTCCGGCTCATCCGTGTCCCACAGCCCAATCTGCCGCCCGACTTCCTTCGCGGTCCCGGGCGTGTCGCCCGTGACAATCTTCACGGCGATGCCCGCGGCCACGCATTCGCGGATGGCCATGGGGACGTCCGCACGCACGGGATCCGAGATCGCGGCGATCCCGAGGAACGTCAGGTCGCGCAGGGTCAGTTTCCCGTCCGTGACGGAACTGTCCCCCGCGTCCAGGAAACGGAAGGCAAAGCCCAGCGTCCGCATCGCCCGGCCCTGGTATGCCGCGAGCCGCGCCTCCACATCCGCTTGCGTGGCCGGAGCCGTCCCGCACATCCCGAGGACAATCTCCGGCGCCCCCTTCACATGCAGGACGCGCCGCCCCCCGAACGCGGGCGATTCCGCGACCGTCGCCATATACTTGTTCTGGGCGGAGAAGGGGAGCTGCGCGATCACCTTCGCCTTATCGCGGATGTCTAGGTAATTGACGCCCTTGTCATGGAGCCAGAACAGCAGCGCAGCTTCCGTGGGGTTGCCCAGCGGCTCGGGGCTGCCGGGGTTCGCGAGGTTAAGGTCCGCCGTAGTGTTCACGGCAAAGCTCTCGTGGGTCAAACGCGCCACGTCTTCCTGCGGCCCGCCCGCGTAAAAGGCCGTGCCCGCAATTTTCATGCGGTTCTGCGTGAGCGTCCCTGTCTTGTCCGTGCAGATGACCGTCGTCGCGCCCATCGTCTCGCAAGCGTGCATCTTCCGCACGAGGTTGTTGGCGGAGAGCATCCGCTTCATGCTGAGCGCGAGGCTCAGCGTCACGCTCATGGGCAGCCCCTCCGGGACCGTCACCACAATCAGCGTCACCGCGATCATCACCGTGTTCAGCGCGAAGCCGACGAACGCCGCCCAGTCAAACGCCCCCTCCTGCACACCGAGGAGCCACCAGCACATCCGCCCAGTGATGATGAGGCCCGCCAGCACATAGCTCGCCTTCGTGATGAGCCCCGCCAGTTTGCCCAGCTGCTCATTGAGCGGCGTAACCACGCTGCTGTCGATCTGCACGCCCTTGAAGACCTTCCCTGCCTCCGTCCTGTCGCCCACACGCGTGATCTCGACCGTGCCGTGCCCGGTCAGCACCTTCGTCCCGCGCAAGACCTGATTGGAGGCGTAGGCGGCATCCTGCTTGAAATCGGCGGGGTTGGCGGTCTTGTCGCACGTCGGCTCGCCCGTCAGCGAGGACTCGTCCACTTGGAGTGCCACCGCCTCGACGAGTTCCCCGTCCGCCGGGAGCTCGTCGCCCGTCTCGATTTTCACGATGTCGCCGACTACCACGTCGCATTTCCTGATGCGGCAGGCCGCGCCGTCACGGACGGCCTTCACCAGCTCGCCGTCGTTGACCTTGTTCAGGACTTCAAACTTTTTGTTCGCGCTGCGCTCGAACAAAAACCCAACCACGGTGGCCAGCAGGACCGCGAGCAGGATACCCGTCGGCTCAAGGAACACCGACATGCCCGCGCGTCCCGCGAAGAACGGGTAACACGACACCCCCACCGACAGCACGAGCGCCACCAGCAGGATGCGTATGATCGGCTCTTCTAAACACCTCAGGAAATCCTTCCACCACGGGTTCCTCGGAGGCGGCGTTAACACATTCGCGCCGTGCTCCTGTCTGCTGGCAAGAACCTGCTCGCGCGTCAAACCTCGCATGGGCATGTCTCCATGAACACAATCATGTTTCGCAACCGCATTGCTACATCCCAGATGGATAAGAAGCCCACCGTTTCTGCCGTCTCAATCGAGCGTGTGCACGAGCAGGCCGGAACGGAGCTTGGGCTCGAACCAGGTGCTTTTCGGGGGCATGATCTGCCCCGCGTCGGCGATGTCCATCATCTGCGCGACGGTCACGGGATACATCGCGAACGCCACCGCGTCGCGGCCGGCGTCCACGCGCTTGACGAGCTCGCCCGTGCCGCGGATGCCGCCGACAAACGAGATGCGCGTGTCGGTGCGCGGATCGGCGATGCCCAGCACGGGCGCGAGCAGGCGGTCCTGCAGGACGCTCACGTCGAGCCGCCCGACGGGGTCGGCCTCGAACGCGTCCCACGTCAGCTTGTGCCACGCCCCCGCCAGATACATCCGCACCTCGCGCGGGCCGCAGGGCTCTGCGCCCGTCACAGGCTCGACGTTGAAGATGGCCTTGACCTTCTTCAGGAAGGCCTCGGCCGTGAGGCCGCTCAGGTCGGCGACGCAACGGTTGTAGGGCAGGATGCGCAATTGCGTCTCGGGGAACAGCGCCGCGAGGAACCAGTTGTACTCCTCCGCGCCCGTGTGCGCGGCGTTCTCCGAGCGGCGCTGCAAACCCGATCGGTAGGCCGCCGCCGCGCGGTGATGGCCGTCCGCCACATACGCGAGCGGGACTTGCGCGAACGCCACGACCCATGCGCGCGCATCGCCGTCCACGCGCCAGACCGTGTGCCGGATGCCGTCCGCCGCCGTGAAGTCGTAAAGCGGCGTACCCTTCTGCACTTCCGCGACGAGCGCGTCCAGCACGGCGGTGTCGCGGTAGGTGAGGAAGACAGGGCCCGAGTTGGCGTTGAGCTCGCGGCAGTGGCGCGTGCGGTCGTCCTCCTTGTCCTTGCGCGTCTTCTCGTGCTTGCGGATGATGTCGTTGGCGTAGTCGTCGATGTTGCAGCAGGCGACGACCCCCGTCTGGCTGTGCGCGCCCATGACTTGGCGATAGACGTAGAAATGCTCGGCGGCCTCGCGCAGGAGGACGCCTCGCGCCTGGAAGTCCGTGAACGCCTTCGCGCCCTGCGCATAGACGCGGTCGTCGTGGATGTCAACGTCGTCGGGCAGGTCGATCTCGGGGCGCGAGACGTGCAGGAAACTGTCGGGGTTACCGGCGGCCAGCGCGCGCGCCTCGGCGGTGTCCACGACATCGTACGGCACGGCCGCCAGCGCGGCCGCCTTCCCGGGCGCGGGGCGCAACGCGGCGAACGGTTTGATTAGCATGATGGCTCCTTTGGAATAAGCAACCCCGTATCCGGCAGGCCGGACACGGGGGATGATGAAAACACGGCGCTCTACCTGAAATTAGAACCCGATATTGACGATCGGGCAGAACGGCACGGTGCTGTTGCGGATGACGTTGATCAGGCCGACCTGGAAACCGTACAGGTCGTCGGCGCGGTTAATCAGCCCGATCTGGAAGCCCTTCGCGTAGCTCGTCAGGTTGACCAGCCCGAACTGGACGCCGTGGAACGTCGCCTGCGCTTCGTTCCAAAGGCCCGTCTGCAAGCCCGCGGCATGACCCATCCCGACCGAGTTGTAACCCAGCGAGATCTGCCAGCCTGCCAGCGCGTCCTCGACATCGCAACGGAGCAGGTTGATCTGAATCCCGTTGAAATAATGCGAGCGGCCGATGAGGCCCAAGTCAAGCCCGGTGACCTGCTCGCAACGCCCGCCGGCGGACATGCGAAGACCAACGATATCGATGTCCGTGTCACCGCCCCAAGAGAACCAGACAGGCCAACGCACCTCTTCAGCGGCACTTGCGCCGAATGCACACAGAAACGCCAACGCACAACCAAATAAAACCTTCTTCATCCTGTTCCTCGCTTTGTTTAGTGAACCTAGTCTCCTGCCACGGAAACCCAATCCGATTGAGAATGTGAAACATAATACCTGACCTGCGTGAAATACGCAACTAGAATATTGCAAAGAAAAAACTTTTTTTCAGGGGGAGGGGAGGCACGGCCCTTTCGCCGCGCCAATCAGGCACAATGGTTTTCACGATAGGCACAATAGCAATGCCCTGAAAATAGTGCCCATTGTGGTTAACGAAAACGGACATTTATTTTTGACAGGATTATTTTCGCGCAGGGACGCAAAGGCGCAGAGATTTTGTAGGGTCAACTTCTGGAAAAAAACTCCGCGTCTCTGCGCCTCTGCGCGAGAAAAAAAACGGAGGTTTATTTTTGACAGGATTGACAGGATTTTTAGACAGGATTAACAGGATTACTTATCACCTATCACTTGCTTTTATCTCACACAAAGGCACAAAGGTCACAAAGTATTTTCTGGCAGGAATACCTTTTACATATTACCTATTACTTCCCTTTGTGCCCTTCGTGCCTTTGTGTGAGAAAAAACGGAGGTTTATTTTAGACAGGATTAACAGGATTACTTATCACCTATTACTTATTACTTATTACCTCTCCCTCTGCGTCCCTGCGTCTCTGCGCGAGAAAAAAAATGGGTTGCCCTAAAATAACAAGGGCGGACACTATTATGTGTGAGGCAATCAGCCGGAATGGTTTTTGCAATTTCAGGAAACAACGCTTTTTTTCCTTAAAAGCGCATCAACTCTATTATAGCCCCTCGTCTCGCGTCAAGAAAAAAACAGGCGAACATACAACGCCTGTCACACCACCTCCGTGTAGCTGCCCAGATAGCGGAAGTCGGGGATCTGGTTCTCGAGCTCGCAGATGAGCTGCAGGAGCGCGGGCGAGTAGATGGAGGCATCGACGTCGAAGTAGAACATGAACTCGAAGTTGCGCCCTTGGAGGGGGCGGCTCTCGATTTTCATGAGGCTCATGTCCAGCGCGTAGAAACGCATCAGCACGCGATAGAGCGAGCCGGACTGGTGCGGGATGAGCAGCATCAGGCTGGTGCGGTTCGCGCCGGGGTAGATCTCCAGATTGCTCGAGATGCAGATGAAGCGCGTGTAGTTGGCGCCGCCGTCCTGCGGCGCGCCCGTCTGGAGCCGCGCCGAGCGCACGATGCTCACCTTGTGCTGCCGCAGCAGGTCGTAAACCGCGTTCACCGACCCTTCCGAGTTGTCCTCGATGGGCAGCACCCCGTAGCGGCAGAGCCCTTGCCCAACAGCCTTGAACACGCCCTCGAAGGTGTTGAAATACATGATGCTCGGCGTGACGAAGAGTTTGTCGCAAGCCGCCTGCGCGCGCGCCCCTTCCGCCCCTTGGCAGGCGATGACCGCCCGCTCGGGGAAGAGCTTCGGGGTCTGCTCGATCGCCGCCCCGATCGCGCCGCGCAGCTTCGATTCCCCCGCCAGGAGCTTGTGCTGGTACGAGCGGCTCAAATCCATCAGCGTGGAGAACAGCACACGGGTATAAACCCCGAACTCGGTGTCCACCTTCCCCGAGACGTCATGTAGAAGCTGCCGCTCCCGCACGTTATCGCAAACGGGCCTGCCGCTCTCCTTCTTGTGCCGCGCGACCTCCAGCGCGACCTGCATCCGCCGCTCGAACAGGTCGATCAGCTGGTCATCAATGGTGTCAATCTCGACCCTCAGTTTGTCAATGCTCATCTTGCCTTTCCTTACATTCCCGCCCATGCCTCAACAGTGCCTCCAGCGCCTCCGCGTCATGCCCCGCGATCGCGTCGCGGCAGGCCGCGAGCGACCGGATGAGGAAATCAATCTCCTCCGCCAGATAGTCGCCGTTCTCCAAAAACAACTCCGTCCATAACCGCTCGTTCAGCCGCGCCACGCGCGTCAGGTCCGCATAGCTCCCGGCCGAAAACCCGCTGTGCGCCTGTGCGCGCGGGCTCTTCACATACGCGTTAGAGACCACGTGCGCCAGCTGCGAGGTCAGCGCGATGACCGCGTCATGCGCCTCCGCCGTCGCCACCACCACGCGCCCGAACCCGAGCGGCAGAAACACCTCGCGCACACGCCCGGCCAGCGCATCCCCCACCCCATCCGGCGGCGGCACCACAATCATGCTCGCGCCCTCGAACAGACCCTCCTGCGACGCCCCGAAGCCCGAGTATTCGCGCCCCGCCATCGGGTGCCCGCCCACGAAGTCAAAGCCGTGCTTCCGCGCCAGCGCGAAGCCCTCCGCGCAGATGCCCCGCTTCACGCCGCAGCAGTCCACCACCAGCGCCCCCTTGCCGACACGCCCCGCGTGTCCCGCCAGAAACGCGCGCGCCGCGTTCGGCGGCAACGCCACGACCAGCACATCGCAGGCCGCCAGCGTGTCCGGCGCCAGCACACCGTCCAGCAGCCCCTGCACCTGCGCCGCCGCGACGGCGGCCGCATCGCGATCCAGCCCCATCACCGCATGGGGCGTCCGCGCGCGGAACGCCTTCGCCAGCGACCCGCCGATCAGCCCCAGCCCGATGATGCCAACCGTCATGGCGCGGCCACCTCCCGTATGCGCCGCACCTGCCCCGCCAAGTCGTCGAACTGGTCAGGCGTGAGCGACTGCGGCCCGTCGCACAGCGCGTCGGCGGGGTTGCCGTGCACCTCGATCATCAGGCCGTCCGCGCCTGCCGCGGCCGCCCCCATCGACAGCGCCTTCACATACTTCGCCACGCCGCACGCATGGCTCGGGTCAACGACCACGGGCAGGTGGCTCAGCTCCCTGATGACGGGGATCGCCGAGATGTCCAGCGTGTTGCGCGTGTACGACTCGAACGTGCGGATGCCGCGCTCGCACAGGATGACGTTCGCGTTGCCCCCCGCCATCACATACTCCGCGCTCATCAGCAGCTCCTTGATCGTGTTCGCCAGGCCGCGCTTGATGAGGATAGGCTTCCGGCTGCGCCCCAGCTCGCGCAGGAGGTCGAAGTTCTGCATATTCCGCGCCCCCACCTGAATCACGTCCACCTCGCCGAAGAGGTCCAGGTGGTTCGCGCTCATGATCTCCGTCACGACCGGCAGCCCCGTCTCCCGCTTCGCCTGCACCAGCAGGTCGATGCCCTCCTTGCGCAGGCCCTGGAAATCATACGGCGAGGTCCGCGGCTTGAACGCCCCCCCGCGCAGCATCGTCGCCCCGCCCGCCTTCACGCGCCGCGCGACCTCGAATATCTGCCCCGGCGACTCCACCGAGCACGGCCCCGCGATGAGCGCGAAATGCCCCCCGCCGGTTTTCGCGCCCCCCGCGTCCACCACCGTGTCCAGCGGGTGGAACTTGCGGTTCGCGCTCTTGAACGGCTCCGTGATGCGGATGACGCGCTCGACGATCTCCAGCCCCTCCAGGCACTTCGTGTCCAGCCGCGTCGTGTCACCGATGAGCCCGATGATCGTCTGGAACTCCCCCTTCGAGAGGTGCACCCCGATGCCCTGCCCCTTCAGCCAGGCCGTCAGGTGGTCCACCTGCTGTTGCGAACTCTTCTCCCTCAACGTGATAATCATGTTCATCTCCATTCACCAAAAAAGAGTCCCGCAGCTTTCTCACTGCAGGACTCTCCAACCGAAACCGACGCGCGTTATTGGGCTACAGTGAAAAAGAAGGCGACTTCGCGTAATAATACGCAAAGCACCGATCCGCAAAAACTGTAAACCAACTCGTCATCCTAACCATCTCCTGCGGCAGGAACCACCTGCCGCGCCGAAAGAAAGCAAACATTTAACACGATCCCCGCGCGAAAGTCAACATGAAAATGCGGGGAATTTCGGAGTGAAAAATCCACGATTTTCCGCTTGACACTTCCGTCATCCCGAGAATACACTAATGTTATTCTGTAAATTGTGGTTTTTATTGGTCTGTCAGGGCTGGTTCATAAAGGAGATGGTCAAATGAAAAAGTTGAGTGGTGTGGTCAAGACGGCGTGCATCGCCGCGAGTGTGCTGTTCGCGTCCCATGCGTTTGCGCAGGTGGAGTGGACGGGGAATGCTAAAGACGGGCAGTGGGCGACGGGGGCGAACTGGTCGACGGGCGTTGTGCCGCAGAATAACGCCGCCGTCCATTTCAGGGGGGCGGGCGGTGTCATCAACATCTCCGAGAGCGTCCCGACGATTCAGCAGATTCAACTCTACGGCCCGGCGAACGTGACGCTGAACATCGCCGAGGGCGTGATGTTCACTGTCTCCAACGGCGGCGGCACGGGCATACAGGTGCGCGGCGGGAATATGACCATCAACGGGCCGGGCCTGCTCGCGTTCTCCACGGGCGGCGACACGAACCCTCTCGACTGCGGCACGCTTCTGGGCTACACGCTCACCTACAACGCCGAGATCGTCGGCCCCAACCCTGCGGAGCCGTGGAACACGAACATCGAGACGTACCTCAGCAACACCTACGACGCGGGGACGGTCGTCATGGGCTGCCCGACCAACGCGTTCACGCGGGGGGACAACCTCATCACGACGGGCCACACGGTCGTGGTGCCGAAACTCGCAAACGTCGGTGAGCCTTCCTCCCTCGGGGCGAACAACGCGTTGCGCTTCAATTACCTCGCGACGCTGCGCTACACGGGCACGGGCGACACCACCGACCGGCCACTCATGATGAACGGTAACGGTGGCGGGCAGCTGGAGCAGGCCGGTACGGGCCCCGTCACGTTCACGGGCTCTGCCTATAACATCAACGACTCGGCGCAGACGCTTGTGCTGCGCGGCAACTCGTCCAGCGAGGGCCGCTTCACGGGCGCTATCTATGACAACACCGGCACGCTCGCCATCCGCAAGGAGGGCATCGGCACATGGGTGCTCGCGGGCAACAACACCTTCACGGGTGGCATCATCATCAACGGCGGGACGCTCGACCTCGACTCCGCCACCGCCGCCGGGAACGGCGCACAGATTGCGATGGCCGCGGGCGCGACGCTCTCCGTCAACCCGTCGGCGGCGGACGCCTTCACCGCCGCGCTCCCGGAGGTCGTCGCCTCCGGCAACGTCAAAATCAGAATCGCCCAAGCGGCGAACGCCTCGACCGTGACGCTCGGGGGGCTGAACGTACCGTTCGTTGCCATCACCGCGACGGGCGCCGGCACGGCCGCGAACCGCATCTTCATCACGGGCCTTTCCGCAGGCCCCGTGGGCGCGTGGCTGACGCTCAACGGCTCGCCCGCCACCTATGACCTTGTCCTCGGGCTGTCCGAGATGTCGCTGCCCACGCAGGGCCTCGCGACCCGTGACAGCACCCTGCCGAACAACGACGGCACCAAGGCCATCATCAATTCCATCGGGCCCGTGAACGGCTCACCCATCGCCCTGCCCGCGAACCCGACGCTCCTCTACAGCCTCACGATGGCGTATGCGGGCGACTCCGCGACCGTGGACACTGCGGGCAAGTACCTGATGCTGAGCGAGGCCGCCATCGCATCCGGCGCTGACGCGCTGACCATTGGCGTGGCCCCCATGGACGGCACGTTGCTGCCGCCGCTCACGGTGACACCGCCGACCCCGCCGCTGGCGTTGCCCGACAGCACCGCGATCACCAACCTGAACCCGCTCATCTGGTACGACCCCGCAGACGCGGCGACGGTGAGCACTTACTTCGGCACGGTCACGAACCTCCTGAACAAAGGCTCGCTCGCGGATGCGGACGGCGTGGTACGCGCCGGATTCGCACCCCCGCAGTTAGCCACGGGGGCGGCCTCGCACTCCGCCCTCCCCATGCTCCGCATCCACACCAACGGGCAGGGCCTCGAGAGCCGCGCCAACACGGGCATCGCGGGCAACTCCCCGCGCACCCTCATCGCGGTCATAAGCCGCGAGACGACCACCACGACCATCGAGGTCAACATCGGCACGGGCGATAACAGGCGCAGATTCTCCGTACTCTTCTACAATAACAACGACACGCGCTTCTCGATACACGGTCAGGACATCAACGTCGCCCCCGTCGCCCCCGCAACCCCCACCGTGCTCTCCATCATCAACGGCGTGGGCGACAACCCGTATTCATGGCAAGGGTTCGTTGACGGGGCTGCCAGCCCGACGCGGACCGACAACGACATGAACACCCTCGACACCCCCCTCTACATCGGCTACCTCTTCAACAGCGCGACGTCGGTCTCCCAGCGCGGGCAGGTCGGCGAGGTGCTGCTCTTCAACCGCGTCCTCGACGCCACCGAGCGCGAGACGGTCGAAAATTACCTGATGGCCAAATGGCAGCTGCCGCCGCCCGTCGCGGCGCCCGCGCAGAACGCGGCATTCGCGCTCCGCAACGACAGCGCGGCCGTGCCGCTCATCGTCAACGCCGCCGTGGCCGAGCCGCAGGACAGCGCGGTCTCGCTGCTCAAAATGGGTCTTGGCGACATCGTGCTGGCGGGCGGGGTCTCGCTCTCGGGCGGCGTGGAAATCGACGGCGGCGCGCTCACCGTCAGCACGCCCTTCGGCGCGTTCGACGCGCTCTCCGGCATCACCTTCGGCTCGGGCAAACTCGCCAAGTCCGGCGCGGGCAAACTGCTCCTTCCCCCGGCCGTCGCGAACTTGCATCAGGGCGGCACGGACATCAACGGCGGCACACTCCTCGTCGGCAACGGCGGCTCGCTCGGCCTCGGCCCCGTGGACATTTCCGGCGGCGGCACGCTCGACATCGGCGCGGGGCTGGTGACCGACGGTCTGACGATCCGCAACCCCGTCACTGTCTCCGGCGCGGGCGTGGACGGCATGGGCGCGATCGTCAACAACGGCACGGTCAACCAGATGAACGCCTTCCGCGACACCACCGTCACGCTGACCGACGACGCGACATTCGGCGGCGCAACGGCGCGTTGGGACTTGCGCGCGAACATGATCCTCGACCTCGCGGGGAACACGCTCACCAAGGTCGGCGGCTCGCCCCTGTACCTCTTCGGCGGCGCCTACGGCTGCGTCTCCAACGCGCCGCTGGCCAGCGCCAAGCCCGCCCTCGACATTCAGGGCGGCGCGGTCGGCATCGAGCTCGAGGGCCTGCTGCACCCGAACGACAACCAGCGCAATATGCTCATCGGCCCCGACGGCCGCTTCGGGGTGTACGCCACCGCCAACCCCGTCAACTGGAACATCATCCCCGCCGACGGCGCGACCATCTTCACCTACGGCCTTGACGAGTACACCAACAAGAACGTGTTCGCCTCCGACATCGCGTTGCCCGGCACGCTCAACCTCATCGCGACCGGCGTGTTCAACAAGAACTTCACGGGGCTGCTCTCCGGCTCCGGCGGCCTGAGCGTCTCCAACGGCGGCCTGCGCGCCATGAGCCTGCTCTCGCACCCGGCCAACACCTTCGCGGGGACGATCGCCGTCTCCAACGCCACCGTCGGCCTGCGCTACCCCGGCAGCCTGCCGGGCGGCATCGCCAGCGCGGCGGCCAAACTCATCCTCCAAAACGCCAGCGGCGTGCGCACCTACGCGGGCGGCGACGGCTGGGTCGTCAGTGAAATCACGCAGTTGGCCGAGAGCGGCGTGTTCGCCAGCGGCTCCGGCAAATACCTCGGGATCGACGTCGCCCCCGGCGCGGACATCAGCCTCCCCTCCCTCAACAGCGTCTTCATCGGCGGCCTCGAGAAATACGGCCTCGGCACGCTCGCCCTCGACGGCGACCTCACGCTGGGCAGCGGCGACCTGCGCACCTTCGCGGGAACCCTCGTCGTCACCAACGCCGTCACCTTCAACGCCGTCCGCAACAACGTCTCCTTCGGCGAGGCCGTCCCGAACGACGGCATCAGCACCGGCCACAGCCGCGTCATCCTCGGCGGCGACGCGATTCTGAAACACGAGGATCGCGGCTACAACACCGGAAGCTCCGCCTTCAACATCGCCACGCACGGCAGCACCCGCACCGTCGTGGACGTGCAGGATGACGCGCAGGTCGAAGCCAAGTTCATCATCGGCGGCCTCGACGGCGGCGACACCGCCGCCGTCGGCGCGGTGTACCAGTCCGGCAACAGCCGCTGGCTCAGCCTCGGCGGCGCGGGCAACGACGGCCGCCTCGGTCGCTACGGCCACGGCTACTGGCAGCTCGACAGCGGCGAACTCACCCTCAAAGGCTACACGCAACTCGGCTGGGCGGACAACGGCAACACCGTCGGCTTCCTCCGCCAGAACGGCGGCGCCCTCATCTTCAACGGCTTACGCTGGGGCATCCCCGCGAACGGCACCGTCGGCGACTCCTACAACGGCGGCCTCAGCCTCAGCCGCGGCGGTCGCGGCGTCCTCCACCTCGCGGGCGGCACCTTCGAGCATTACGGCGAACTGCGCCTCCTCGACGAGTCCGACAACAGCAGCAACAACGGCACCGCCATCCTCACCGTCACGGGCGACGCCGACGCGATGACCGACCGCGGCATCTACATCGGCGGCCGCAACAACGCTTCCGCGTGGGCCATCGTCAACCTCAACGGCGGCACGCTCACCACCACCCACTTCCAGCGCAAGAACCGCTCCTCCACCGTCAACGTCAACTTCAACGGCGGCCTGCTCAGCGTCACCAACAGGGTGGCGCCCGAAACGCGCCTCTTCGCGATTGAGAACGCCGCGAACACAACGGACGCCTACGTCTATCCCGGCGACGCGCGCATCGACCTCGGCTGGGACGTCACGCGCTCCATCGACATCCCGCTGAAGGCCCCCACGGGCCTCGGCATCACCGCCATCGCCCTCACCAGCGGCGGCACCAACTACATCGCCCCGCCCTACGTCAACATCAGCGGCGGCGGCGGCAACGGCGCAACCGCCATCGCCACCATCGACCGCGCCAGCGGCGCCGTCACCGGAATCGAGATCACCAACCCCGGCCGGGACTACTCCTCCGCCCCCACCGTCGCCTTCATCGGCGGCGGCGGCAACGGCGCGGCCATCGGCACCGTCACCCGCGCCGCCAACATCAGCGGCGGCCTCACCAAGACCGGCCTCGGCACGCTCATCCTCAACGCCCCCTGCACCTACACCGGCCCCACCATCGTCGAGGACGGCACCCTGACGCTCGGCGACCCCGAGGCCATCCACCCGCAATCCGAGATCATCATCCACGACGGCCTGCTCAACCTCGGCGGACACACCATCACCAACCTCAAGGTCACCATCACCGGCACAGGCGGCATCGCCAACGGCACGCTCGCCACCTGCCTCGCCACCAAGACCGGCACCGGCACCGCCACGTGGGACGCCGCCGTCGAGTTCATCACCGCCGACGTCCGCCAGCCCGGCCTCTGGGAAGGCCGCATCAGCGGCCGCGCCAACGCCAACCTCACCATCCCCAACCCCTGCGACGCGATCGAGTTCACCACCACCGCCGCCAACGGCTACGTCGGCGAGAACCAGAGCATCAACGGCAAGAACTGGCCCAACCAATCCACATGGATCTACACCGGGTACATCTGGAACCGCAACGGCACCAACGAGACATGGACATTCGTCAAGAGTTTCGATGACGACGTGCACATGACCATCGACGGCATCGCGTACATCAACCACACCCAATACGACCAGATATTCAAGGTCGATGTCCCCGTCGCCCCCGGCGCCCACCCCATCGAGATACGCTTCGGGCAAGGCACCGGAAACGTCGGCGCCATGCGTCAAGGCTGGTGGCTGCTACCCGAGCTTAACCAAGAGCGTACCCTCGGCCTCGGCGTGGACTACCTTGGGCGCGGCGAGGACGTGCTGGAGAACTACGTCCACATCGCCGACGACGGCAGCGGCGACCGCCTCACCCTCACCGCCGCCATCGACACCGAATGCTTCACCGGCATCCGCGTGTTGGAAGGCGCCCTCCAGCTCCCCACCTTCGTCGCGCGCGAGGCCGGCCTGTGGGAAGGCACCATGGCCCGCCCCAACAGCGACAACAACCGGGCCCAGCCCATCCCCCGCGCCTCCATCGAGCTCACCACCACCGCCGCCAACGGCTACAGCAACACGACCCCGAGCAGCGACAACATCATCAACGGCAAACCCTGGCCCGACAACACCGGCTGGGGCTACTTCGGGTACATCTGGAACCGCAACGGCACCAACGAGACCTGGACCTTCGTCAAGAGCTTCGACGACGACCTCTACCTGGTCCTCGACGGCGAAGTGCTGATCAACAACACCCAATACAACAGCATCATCATGACCAACGCCATCGTCACCCCCGGCCCGCACACCTTCGAGGTCCGCTTCGGGCAGGGCGGCGGCGGCGTCGGCGCCATGCGCCAAGGGTTGAACAACTGGTGGGACACCAACGAAATCGGCCTCGGCGTGGACTACCTCGGCCGCGGCGAAGAAGTGTTCGCCAACTACGTCCGCATCGAAGACCCCGGCGACGGCTCACGCCTCACCCGCAACATACCGTACGAACTCACCGACCAGACCGGCAACATCTTCGCCGCCTCTGGCGGCGGCGCGCTCGACCTCGGCGGCGTACCGCGCCCCGGCCTCATCCTCTCCCCCGCCGGAGACGATGCCATCGGCGTGATGGGCATCCTCGGCACCGCCAACAGCGCACTCGACGGCGCCACCTACCGCGTCACCCTCGACGGCAACCTCAGCGACCTGCTCACCTCCACCGAGGCGATCGACCTCACCGGCCTGACCATCACCCCCTCCGACCTCGCCTCCGCCACCCCCGCGGGCAACAACTACGTCATCGCCCAAGCCGACGGCGGCTTCACCGGAATGCCCACGGTCACCGGCTTCGAGGACGGCAAGAACTGGAAAGTCATCCGCCGAGGCAACCAACTCCTCCTCTCCACCCAAGGCGGCACGATACTTATCTTGCGATAAAAATTGCCGGGAGCGCAGGGCTTCCGCCCTGCAATTAAAGTCATCTATGGCGTGCGGTGGTCCTGCGTGAGAATACAACCCTGAACCTGAACGCGCATCCCTTCAGGTAGAGCGCGAACCTCGCCGACGCCATGCCGTTGCTGCTGCGCCGATGATGGCGGCCGCACTGGCGAGTATGGCAACATTGTTCAGCCTGCTTTGCTTGCCTTTGTGCGTCATGCGGTAATGCCCTGTGATGTCCGCCTGGAAAAGCGCGTCCTCTTCCCGTGCGCCGCCGCCGATGTTGTGGATGACAAGCGGGACGCCTTGTTCGTTTTTCCTGTCGCTCACAATCATGATGTGTATGATTGAACCCCACGTGACGATATCTCCGGGCAGGTAGTCCTCCGGCTTGCCCGAAACCCCGACCGAGAACCCTTTGCGCTCGAAGTATCTCATGAGATTGAGCGTCCTGCGGTGGTCAATGCTGCTGTCCGGCAGTTTGAGCCCCCATCTTCGCGGGTACAGCAGGAAGGCGGCCCGCATATCCTCATGGACAAGCTGCTGCAGGTCCATCCCCAGCGCGTCGCGCAACGCGCGGACAATCACATCCGTGCAAACCCCGGTCTCAATGGGGACGTCGCCCAGCGGGTAGCTCAGCCGGGCATACGAAGGGTCATAGTTCACCGTCCTGCCGATCTGGCTCCGCGCGGCCGCGGCAATCGCCAGCCCCGCGTCACCTGCCGTCCCGGTCGGGTCCGTCGGCACGGAAGCTGTGATCGCCGACATGGGGCGCCTCCGCGCCGCCAGCCAGTCCCGTAACGGGAACAGGCACATGGACAACGCCAGCGCCGCGAACAGGAGATGGACCAGCTTAACCCGCAATCTCTTTCTTGGCAAACTCACTTCGGTCTCTTGCTTTCCGCCATGCATCGGCAAGCCAAACGTGGCGTCCCCCTGAGAGGGGTTAGTCCCCCGCATTGCCCAGATACACAGCGACGCGATGAGTGTCGCAGATTTTTTTACGTTTGTAAAGCGGAATCCTGAAGCAGTCCTAACGTTCTAAAATGGAGGGTGGAATGTGGAGAGCGGAGGGTTAGGAATCCCCCGTGCCCGTTTGTCCCTAACCGTCCGCTCACGTTAGAACTTCCGAATTTGAGAACGTCCCTCTCCCGCCAATCCCTAATTCCTCATTTCTAATTCACGCAATGTCCGGTTGCCCTGCCGTCCAAACAACCATTGCACGCAAAAAAAAATCTTTCGCATTTAAGGGTTGCAGAGATGGCGGGAAAGCGGTACACTTGTGTTATGTTAAATCGGGTACAGGGTTTTCGGGGCAGCCGCTCGGGTCAGGCGATGCTGGAGTACGTCGTGGTTTTCGTGGCGTTGCTCGGGCTGGTCTCCGTGATGGCCGTCTGCCTGTACGCGGTGCGGCAGCAGGCGAACCGGACGCTGGTGCTGGTCGGGTCGGATTACCCGTGAGCCGCGTCCAAACGAAAAGGAGAGGGGATAAACATGAAAGCACGTTTCAAACGTTGTAAGGGGCAGACGATGGTGGAGTACATCATCATCGTGGCGCTCGTGGCCATCACGCTGATCGGCCTGTTCGGCTACTTCAGCAGGGCGGTGGGCAAGAAAGTCACGGGCGCGACGGCGGCGCTGGATAGCGACATCGGAAGCCAGGCGCAATCGGAGCTGCAGAACATCGATGGCAACAGGATCCGCAATCTTCAGGAAGACGGCTCGTTCAATTAGTCTATCCCGGCGCCGTCATTCAAGGTCAGGGCAGGCGATGGTCGAGTCGATCGTCGTGATGCTCATGATTGGCCTTGTCTTCTTCGCGCTGTTCCAGTATTCGAACCTGCTCTCGGCGCGGCTGGTGCTGGACCATGCGGCGGCGCGGGCGGCGCGGGCGCGGACCGTGGGGCTGAACCACTGGATGGTGCAGAAGAGCGCGCGGGCGGCGGCGATCCCGGTGTCGGGCAAGTGCCTGACGGAGTTCACGGAGGGCACGGTGGAGGACACGGGTGTGGCGGCGCTGCTGAGCCGCGTGCACCCGGGCCGCGTCTGGAACGCGGCGCTGCGCGCGTCGCCGCAGTCGGCGCGCGCGCAACTGGAGCGCGCGCGGATCCCAGACTACATGGACAGCGTCAACGGGCCGACCGCGAACGAGGTGCTGGACTATGAGCGGTGGGAGAGCATGGTGGTGGATATGGACGAGCCGCTGAGCCTCGACGGGTCGATGCCGGGCAAGATCTCGGTGTCGGTGCGCCAGGACCACCCGCTGCTCATCGCGTTCCCCGCGCTGCAGCAGGGGGACCTGCGCGGCCTGCTCGAGGGCGACGTGGGCTTCGTGCGCCTGCACGGCAGGTTTTCGATTGAGAGCCATTACCCGCTCTACATGGAGAACATGAACTGGTGAAGCGTTTGCCGACAGGATGCCGCGGGCGCCGCCCCGCATGGTTCTGCGCGCACCGGCCGGGGCAGGCGGTGGTGTTCCTGCTGCTGGCGGTCACGGTGCTGGCGTTCCTGCTGCTGTTCAACATCGACCTGCACCGCGTCATCCAGCGCAAGAACCAGGCGCAGAACGCGGGCGACGCGGCCGCGCTGGCGACGGCGCGATGGCAGGGCGCGACGCTGAACCTCATCGGCGAGCTCAACCTCCTGCATGTGCTGGCGCTCGCGGTGGATGAGCCGGACGCCGGGGCCATCAACGCGATCACGAACATGCAGGCGCGGCTGAACTTCACCGGGCCGCTGGCGGCGCTGTACGCGGCGCAGGTCGCGGCGAAGAACAACCACATCTACGTGGACCCCGCGCTGACCGCGTTCTATCAGGACCACGCGGCGACCATCCGCAACCAGTACGCGAGCGCGCTGGACGCGGACGGCCTGCTGTATTACGCCGAGCCGTGGGAGGGCGCGTGGCAGGAGTACGCGTCCATCCTCCAGACCATCTGCGACGACGGCATCGCGGCCGGGCCGGACAACGCGCGGTTCTTCTCCGACCCCGGCGGCGGGCACATCCTGTTCAACAAGGGTTTTTACGAGGCGGTCGCGGGCGCGTCGTGGTGCTGGTTCCACCTGTACCAGCGCGGCCTGCTGGAGGCCTACACGTCGTTCCACTACTGGCCGCCCATCCCGCCCATGGATGCGGAGGACTACACGAACAGCGAGATTTTCGGGCTGGGCCTGCACCCCTACGTCTCGCGGGTCACGGACTTCCGCAGGGTCGAGGAACTGGAGCGGCACCTCGATGACGCCCGGCTCGCGGACGAAGGCCAGATCCCGCTCAACCCCGTCTCGAACCTCATCAACCGCGCGGCGGAGGTCTGGTACATGTACAGCCGCTCGGAGTGGTCGTCGTGGGAGGACATCAAGCAGGGCGGCGACCTCGACTTCCCCGCCGCGGGCGAGATCCGCCCGCAGTACGACTACACCGGCGCGGACGCGGTGCTGCGCGTCACGGCCGCAGTGGACCGCATCATGCCGGAGGGGCGGCGGCGCGGGCAGCGCACCGTCACCGCCTCCTCCGAGGTCACATGGACCGCGGCCGCGAAAGCGTTCGGCTACCTGGAGGACGGCTTCACGCGGATACGCCCGGACGCGGCGGCGGCCTTCGTGCTGCCCGCGTTCCGGGACGTGCGCCTGATCCCCGCGGACACGGCGTCCAACTCGGACGCGTTCTCGTCGGACATCGCGTGGGTGATCCACCTCAAGACCCACCTGCGGCCGTACATCGACACGGGCGCGACCGAGCCGGGCTGCCGCTACTGCGCCGCGCTGGAGACGTGGGAGCAAGCGGCGTTCCGGCAAGCGGGGATCGACTGGCTGAAGGAGAACAGCAACAAGTGCCAACTCCCCTCCGGGGGCGGCGGCAGCAGGGGCGGCGGAACCCGCAAGGGGCATTGATTTCGGGAGGGTCGTTATGAGGCGTCATCACAAAACAAAAAGGCGTTGCGCGGGGCAGGCGGCGGTCGAGTTCTGCATCGGCCTGATCGCGCTGATGCTGCTGGTGACGGGCATGATCCACGTCAGCAAGATGGCCCGCGCATCCCTCGGCATACTCGGCGAGATCCGCGCCGAGGCCGGCGAGATGGCCATGCTCAGCACCCTCGGCACCGCGCCCGAGGCCATCTCCGACTGGGACAGCGGCGCCGACAAGATCCGCCACACCGCCGACGACAAGCCGCGGCTCAACGCCACCGCGTCGATGGGCATCATGGATGCCGTGGTGCGCAACTCCGTGGGCGCCAGCGACGACTGGATGTACGTCAACGACGTCACCCGCCTGCCCGTCTCCATGGTGCAGCTGCACGGCATGATGGGCCTGTCCGTATTCCTCAGCGGCACGCAAGAGGACGACACCCTCCGCATCAAGGTTGACCCCTTCATCCGCCAACTCCTCTTCGACGCGCAAGAGGTCAACGTCAAGGAAGAGGTCTGGATGCCGCAGATGGGGGGGCTGTTCTGATGCGCCCCCCCCGCCGTTTGCTCGCGGCGCGATGCGGCAAATGGATTTTAATGCTCGCCGCGCTGGCCCCCCTGCTCTCTTCACACGCGCTCTTTTTCTTCCGCACCAAAGGGCGGGTCGCGGACACGCTGAACGGGCTGGGCGGCACGCGCGTCTATTCGACCCCCGCAGAGGTCAACGGCTCGCCCGGGACGCTCTCCGCCTACGCCTTCACCGGACGGGACGCGCACGAGGTCTCCGCCGTGCTGACCAAGCAACTGAAACTCCCGCCAGCGCCGCGCGGCTCCGGCGCCCTCCTGACGTACAAGGACAACGACCGCGTGCAGCGGCTCATCGTGCTGCCCTCGGGGCAAGGATCCGGCGACTGCATCGCCCTCGTGTTCGACCAGTCCCTGCGCGACGCCCAGCGCAACGCCGACGCCCCCCCCGCGTGGCCCGACGGTTTCCCCCCCCTCCCCGGCACGCCGCGCTTCACCGCCGTTTGCGCAAACACGCGCACCGCCTTCGCCTCCGCCGACGCGCACGGCGCCCCCGAGGACGCGGCGCAAGAGGCCGCCGCCGCCCTGCAGGCCGCCGGCTGGCACGAGACCCCCGCCTCCACCCCCGCCTTCCGCCTCTTCTCCGACCGCAACCGCCTCTGCGCCGTCTTCGCCTCCCGCGACCCCAAGACCGGCCAGACGACCCTCAGCGTCGTCCAGCGCAACGGTGCGGGCGGGAATTGACCTTGCATTTGCCTTACACAGGCCCCCCCGCAAACGGCGGTTGTGAGCGGCGGCACGCCGCCCGAAAAAAAGCACGCCCCTCGCATTCCCCCCTTGCGCCGCCGTGCTCGTTTTGCTATAATAACGACCGTAAATCAAATCTTCAGAGGAGAAGAGAGCGGAACGAAAGGACGCACGGGCGCCATCACATCGGACAAAAAACTTTCCCGCGCACGCCTTAATGGTGCGCCCACAGCCGAAAGGCGCATACCCCGCAAGCGAAAAAGTCACAACAAACGTGCAGTTCATGAGGTGCGTCCACAGCCGAAAGGCGATTGCCACATACTCGCCGCAAGCCAGATTATTTCCATATAGGAGGTGCGCCCACTGCTGAAAGGCGATTACCACACTACGTTGTCGAGCAGCAAATAGTCCGGTATTCATAATGCATAATTCCTTCACGGCTCGCGGGGACGCTCGCCCTCCAATTGGGACACAAAACCGAAGCGCATTTAACTTGGGCGTTGAATGTTTCCTGTTGGATATTGGATATTCCCGGGGGCTTTCAGCCTTCGCCTTGCCCTCGGGCAGGAATGCCCGAGCCACCTTAACTTGGACGTTGAATATTCCGTGTTGAATATTGGATATTCCCCGAGGGCTTTCAGCCTTGTGTTTCTCTCACGCCCATGACACAGGGCGTTGCCCTGCGCTATGATACGGAAGGGCTTTGCCCTTCACGGCTCGCGGGGACGCTCGCCCTCCAACCCTGCCATTGCCCCGTAGCGCATTTAACTTGGACATTGAATGTTCCCTGTTGAATATTGGATGTTCCCCAAGGCTTTCAGCCTTCGCGGCACGCGCAGGGCAAGGCCCTGCAATCACTAGCGTAGGGCAACGCCCTACGTCAGGGCGGAAGAAAAATTTCAAGGCTGTAGGCCTTGCATCATGATGGTAGGCCTTCAGCCTACAGGCATGGGGCGCGGCGGACATAGGGCGTTGCCCTATGCTAGTGATATAGCCCCTTCGGGGCAGAGAGGGGATGGCCGCCCGCCATCAATGCATAATTCATAATGCATAATTCACAATTTCATCGCGGCAGGAGGGGATGGTCGCCCTCCCGTAGCGCATTTAACTTGGACATTGAATATTCCCTGTTGAATATTGGATGTTCCCCAAGGCTTTCAGCCTTCACGGCTTCCTGCCCCATTGGCCACACGCCGCGCCAATGGGGTCCCCTGTCTCACCCTCCAATTGGGACACAAAACCGAAGCGCATTTTACTTGGACGTTGAATGTTCCCTATTGAGATTGCCTTTGTCTTTGCATTCGCATATTGTTATCTGTATTTTACAGGACAC
>Ga0082212_10002862_pt1 | contig 24750 bp, 18 predicted proteins | sample TergutNt197P3_FD_71548 | JGI IMG/M metagenome (GOLD analysis project Ga0082212, IMG submission 71548) | Neocapritermes taracua P3 segment gut microbial communities from Petit-Saut dam, French Guiana - Nt197 P3 | ecosystem: Host-associated > Arthropoda: Insects > Digestive system > Gut ... | reverse complement strand
ACTGGTTTATACCCTCACGAAAAATGGGAATTATTGGAGAACAGCATATACATAGCCAAAAGCAGAATGCCCCGTAGTGCGGAACAAATACATATACTCGACAAAGAATTGCGGCAGTGTCGTATTTTAGTGGATCGTGGCAGTATCGTATATTTACTGCCGGAAACCCCTCCGCACGGCACAAAACGCATAAAATACCCTGACGCTGTAGTAGACGGCGTTGTAATGGAATTCAAAACCGTTACTGGAAGCATACGGCAAGTTGAAGCCCGCTACAAAGAAGCAAGAGCCAAAACAGATCATATCTTTTTCAAAATAGACGCTAATCTAACCCGGCATGAAGTAACCCGCAAATTATCCGGGTACATTAATCGGAAAGGCTATACAGGCGGTGTAATTCTTGCCTATTTTTCCCAAAGTAGTGAATTCCATCGGTGGACAGAAATAGAATTGGGCAAAAATGTTTCTCTCAGGCAAAAAAAATCCGGGTCTTGCGACCCGGCGGCTATCCGGGGAAAGTCGGAAAATCCGAAATGCCCCCGATGACTATAATATAGCATAATATCGTTTTTTTGTCAACATGAATTTCCAGCTTTCCCAACACGGCTGATTTTGGCTTACCGAAATTTAGTGTCAGAAGCAAGGCATCATCCCTTGGTCGGCTGAAACCCAACAAGCTGCGGTATCATCACCCTGAGATTAATGTATCGGAGATGATGCGGTGATATGGGGGTGAAAACTTGAAAAAGCCCCTGAAAAGCAGTATATTTTTGGCAGGAGTAGAAATATGGAAGCAGTGCAATCAGCCAATAGCGCCACTTTTGAGACGGTTTGGGCATTATTAAAAGAAGTAGCAGAAAACCAAAAGGAAACAGATAGGATTGTAAGGGAAAACGCTGAAAGTCAAAAGGAAACAGATCGGAAGATAAGCAGACTGGGCAGCAGAATAGGCGAACTTATCGAGCATTTTGCCGCTTCCAATCTGCTTGAAAAATTCGAAGAACTTGGTTATGAGTTTACGACCATCTCCCGTAACCATATTATCAAAAACAAGCGCAAGGAACATCTGGCAGAAATAGACATTCTGCTTGAAGATGGCGAATATGCTATGGTAGTGGAAGTAAAATCCATATTTAATAAGAACGATGTTATCGAACATCAGGAACGTATGAAAATTGTCCGTGAATATGCGAATAGGCGCGCTGATACGCGCAAATACCTTGCCGCTGTTGCCGGTGCAACGATTGAAGGTGCGGCCAGGGAATACGCCCTGGAAAGCGGTATTTATGTTATTGAACAAACTGGAGATACAGTTCGGATAAAAACGCCTCATTCTCTGACTTATTGGTAAAAGCCAGCGTAGTGCCTGAACCTGCGTGTGACCCAGGCAAGGCTTATTCTCCCATTATCTCACGCAGAGGCGCGGAGATTTGATTCCCAAATACATCATGCAGAGACGTAGTGATTTTATTCCCAAATACTCACGCAGAGGCGCGGAGGCGCAGAGGACGCAGAGGGAATTAGGTGAACGGCACAGGGCATTGCCTCCGGGCATTGACCACAGAAAAATTTTTTGTCATTTCCATTTTAAAAACTGATCGGCAAAAGGCATCAACAAATCCCAAATTTGGTTTTTGTCAATGCTTTTGATATCAAGGTTGTTGAGGAATGCCTGAAATTCAACAAATTCGTCTGCGCCGCGCAGCTTAATCATTTCCAGTATGTCTGCCAATCCCGCTTCTATGTTGCCCATTTCTATGTAAATTGCCGCCCGGACATCGTACAGGTCAGAGTTTTCTGGCGATAGCAGCATAGCTGTCTTTATATCATCCAGCGCGTGCTCGTATTGGCCTATTGTTGCAAGCAGCAGTGCCCTGCGCCTGAAAACATCTGGGTTTTTGCTGTTCAATTCTATCGTTCTGGATAAATCGCTGAATGCTTCTTCCAAATTCCCTAGCTCATAATGGATGATACCCCTGTTTCTATAAAACTCGCTGTTGCCGGAATCAATGGATATCGCCTGATCTAAATAGTAAAACCCTTCCATAAGGTTTCCCATACCCATATAGATATATGCCTTTATTGCCAATGTCTTTGCGTGTTGCGGTTCAATATTTAAAACATAATTTGCATCATCCATAGCATTTGAAAATTCACGCCCATGAAAATATAACATCGCCCGATTTGAATAGAAACTCAACACTTGTCCATCAAGTTCTATAGCTCTATTTATTGCCTCCAATGCTTCAATATACCTCCCGGTATCTCCATAAATAAGAGCAAGTAGCTCATGTGAATTAGCTACATCTGGTTTCACTTCAATTGAGTGTAATATACTATTATATGCTTCATCCAATCGTCCAAGGTAATAATTATTATAACTTTTTATTAAATAAATTTGAGCTTCAAATGACACATTGTATATTCCCATTTCAATAATCATTTCAAGATATTCCAGGGCACTATGAAAATTGCCATTATTTATTTCCTGTTCTACACGGCTCATAAGAGCCAAACGATATGTATCTGCAAATGATTGAGAGTTTGCATTTTTTGCTGTGCGTATGCACAAAATGAAAAGAAATATACACTTTGTTAATATGGTGCAATTCTTTTTACAAAAAAAATGAATATTGGAAACCCCGCCTATTCTGTATCTGCCTCTTGTCACCATTTTATTTGCCTTATTGGCGTATTTTATTCAAATTGCACAGCAGCCTTGGTGTCTATCTATAGAACATACCGCCTTTGTGTTCATTGTACCATGCCTGGGGGTAGCTGGCAATAAAAAATTTTTACAGACTAAGCGAATCCTCTCCTTTCCTCCTTCCTCATTCCTACTTCCTCCCCCCTTTCCTTCCTCTGCGTTCTCTGCGCCTCTGCGCCTCTGCGTGAAATTATTCGAGAAACTGCCTCCGCGCCTCTGTGTGAAATCCTGGGAAAAAGTTTACTCCACCGTAGACGAGCTTTCCCATAAGCGGTAATTTATCCGTATGAAAAAGAAATTACCCCTGATTTTTACAGCGGCGCTGTTTGTCCTTGCGCTGTTTGCGAACTGCGCAGGCGGGGCGCAGCCGGTACAGCGGGAAGCGGGAAAGACCTACGAACTGGTGCTGCTGCATACCAACGATCACCACGGGGCGGCGCTGCCCAACGACGGGCGCGGGGGGCTGGCGGAACGGGCCAGTTTTGTCAAATCGGTGCGGGCCGCCAACGAGAATGTGCTTTTGATCGATGCCGGTGATATGAATACCGGGACGGCGCTTTCCAACCTGTTTGACGCGGAGCCGGATTTTCTCGCCTACAACCTTATCGGCTACGACGCATCGACTTTCGGCAACCACGAATTTGACGGCGGCATGGAAAAGCTGAACAGGCAGATTGCAATGGCGAACTACCCCTTCGTCTCGTCGAATGTCAAAACCACGGACGGCGCGTTCCTCGGCGGGCATCGTTATCTGGTGAAAGATTACGACGGCTTTCGTGTCGGGCTTTTCGGCATTACCACCCTGCGAACACAAACCATGGCGGGCCCTGCCCACTTTGTTAACAGTGACTTGACCTTTATCCCCGAAATCGAAGCCGCCCAGGCCGCTGTCTCGCTGCTGCGGAAACGGGAAAAGGCCGACATCGTCATCGCCATTACCCATATCGGCGACGTGCAGGAATACGCCGGCCATGTTACCTCCGCCGAACTTGCCGCGGCGGTACCGGGCATCGACATAATCGTAGACGGCCATTCCCATTCCATGTTCAACGTTCCCAAAAGGGAAGGAAATGCCTGGATCGTTACCGCCAACGAATGGGGCAAATATGTGGGAATGGGAAAACTTTCCATTGTTGACGGAAAACTCGCCGCCTTTGACTGGTCGACGGTTGAGATCAACAACAAGGACAGGCAGACCTACAAGCCCGACGCGGAAACGGCAGCCCTCATCGCCCCTTACCAAGAAAAGGCCGATGCAAGCCTGAAAGAAGTCGTCGGAGAAGCGGCGGATGCCTTTGTCTTCGGCAACCGGCTGACCCGCTATCAGGAAACCGCTATTGGCAACATGATCACCGACGCCAACGTTTGGTATTTCAGGACGGTGCACAATCAGGAACTGGACTTCGCCTTCCACAACGGCGGCAACATACGCGCGGAACTGCCCAGGGGCAAGCTGACCCGCGAGCAGATACTCACCGTGCTTCCCTACGAGAACTACCTCTACATCGTGTCCCTTTCAGGCGCGCAGATACTTGAACTTTTTGACTTCATCGCCACCATACCCCAGGGCAACGGCGGCTTCCCCCAGTTTTCCAAAGAGGTACGTTACACCCTGGACGCGCCGAATAAAACGATAAGCGGCCTGAGTATCGGCGGCGCTCCGGTAGACCCCACAAGGACCTACCGTTTCTGCACCAACGATTTTCTCCTGTCCGGCGGCGACGGCTACACCGTGCTGACCGGGGCGCAGAATCCCTACAACACCAGCCTTTTGCTTTCGTATGTGGTGATTGAATACATCGCATCCCGCAGCGGGATCATCGCCCCATCAACCGACGGCCGCCTAACCGTCCTCGGCGGCATTACGCCATAAGAAAGTTTCATCGTGGAAATGCCTCACACAGAGGCACAGAGGCACTGAATAGGAAGGATAAAAAGGAGAAGGAAAGAAATTTATTATTCCGTATTTCACTTCTTGATTCTTTCTCCTCCGTGCCTTTGTGCCTCCGTGTGTAAAGCAGGGAATTAGCTCGTTGCTGCGCGGAAGGCTTCGAGGGCTTTGGCGGCTACGGCTTCGTCTTCTTCGACGCTGCCGCCGCTGATTCCCAGGCCGCCGACGGTTTTTCCATTAACTTGCAGCGGGAAGCCGCCGCCGAAAATTACCAACTGCGGATGGGTTATGTTGATGCCAAAAGCAGACTCTCCCACCTGGGCGATCTTTCCGAATTCGCGGGTGCTCTGCCCCAGTACCGCCGCCGTATAGGCTTTTTTCTGGGAAATATCAACGCTGGGCAGTATCGCATCGCCGTAACGGTAAAAATACCGGAGGGTACCGTGCCTATCGGCAATGGCAAGGCAAATGCTCACGCCTGCCTCTTGCTGCGCCTTCTCCGCCGCCTCCGCCATCTTGCGGCACAAATCCAGGGTAAATTCAAAATCTTTCATATCTTTGCCTCCTTAAAATATCGCTTGGTATAATATTTTTATCATAATCACATCTATTTTACAATCCTGCAATTCTCACGAAACATCGTGAATTTCGTTTGTAAGGCTTCGATAATGCGATATTGGGAACAAAAGTTCACCTAATATATCCGAATTGTAATTTTTTTTGTATTTTGCTTGACTATCCAAAAAAAAATACCTATCTTATAGAAAATGAAGCATCTAGTCCGCTTAAATAAGCGGCTGCACGTACGATTTAGAAACAAGGTTCAGGCACACGAAAACGACGGCTGTCTTTTTCTCGAAGGGGAATTGGATAGCTGGGACGGCATTGTGGAAGCGGGAAACCTTGCGGTTCATGCCCGGAAAACAGAAACCCGCCGTTTTTTGCGCGATTTACAGAAAGCGACAGGTCCTCATACCGGCGGCGTGGTCAATAACATCCGTTACAGCGGCGAAGAACAGCGTGAAATGCGGGTTTCTTCCCTGCGGGACAATGCCATTGACGGGCTGAAGCCCGATGTGCTGGTAATTGGCGGCGGAATCAGCGGCAGTACCATTTTGCGGGAGCTTTCCCGCCGCAAACTGGATATTCTGTTGGTCGAAAAAGAGCACGATCTCGCAATGCACGCATCCAGCCGCAACGACGGCATGGTGCATCCGGGTCTGGATTTACGCAAAGGATCGTGGAAGTACCGTTACAACCGGAAGGGAAACGCTCTCTATGACAAGCTCTGCGAAGAGCTGAACGTCGATTTTAACCGCAGCGGCCAATTCCTCTGTTTCAGCAACCCCCTTATCATACCCGGCCTGTACCTCAGCCTGGCATACTGGAAGTGGGTGGGCGTTCCTGCCAGGGTAGTCCTCAAAAAAGAACTCCACCGCCTGGAACCGGGCCTTAAAGAAACCATAACCGCGGCATTGTACTTCCCCTCCGCCGGGGTTGTGTGCCCCTACAACCTCACCATTGCCTGCGGGGAGAACGCCGTACAGAACGGCGCGCGGATCAGCCTTGACACCGCCGTGCTTGGAATGGAAACCGGCGGCGGACAGATCGCGGCGGTAAAAACCAACAGGGGCACGGTTTATCCAAAAATCGTAATAAACGCCGCCGGGGTTTTCGCCGATGAAATAGCCGCAATGGCAGGCGACCGGTTTTATTCGATACATCCCCGCAAGGGCAGCAACGCGATCCTCGATAAAAAATTCACCCAGGCGCTGGCCAATACCATCGTGGCAAAATTGGGGACTTCTTCAAAGAAGGCCCACACCAAGGGAGGCGGCGTTATCAGCACCGTCCACCGGAACATTTTGATCGGCCCCGACGCGGTGGAAACTCCTGAACGGGAAAATTTCGCCGTAACACGGGAATCAATAGAAACAACGATACATAAATTCACCGCCACCTGCGCCCGGCTGAACACGGGGCAGCTTATCACCTTTTTTACCGGCGTACGGGCCCCCGTTTACGAGGAAGATTTTATCGTCTGCAAGGGGCGCAGATGCGCCAACCTTATCCACGCGGCGGGGATTCAGTCGCCGGGGCTTACCGCCGCGCCGGGCATCGCCGTTGACGTGGCGGCCTGGGCTGCGGAAATGCTCGAAGCGGCGGGGCACACAGCGCCGCCCAGCGACTTTAATCCCATCCGGGAGCGCATTCCCCACATCGCCGCCATGAGCGACGAAGAGCGGGCGGCAATGATTAAGCAAAACGCCGATTACGGGATCATCCTCTGCCGCTGCGAAGAAGTGAGCAAGGGAGAAATTATCGACAGCCTCCGCCGCCCCGTTCCCTGCGACACGGTAGACGGGGTAAAGCGCCGTGTGCGTCCGGGAATGGGCCGCTGCCAGGGCGGCTTCTGCGGCCCCCTTGTCCTGCAGCTTATCGCCGAAGAAAAAGGCGCCCCCCTCGAAGCAGTCGGCAAAAGCGGCGGCGATAGCAGGGTCCTCTACGGCCCGACAAAGGGGAACGTATGACTCAGTTTGATGTAGCGGTCATTGGCGGTGGGCCGGCGGGGCTGGCGGCGGCGGCAGCAGCCGAAAGGGCCGGGGCAAAAACGGCGCTTGTTGAGCGGGAAAACCGGCTCGGCGGCATTTTGAAACAGTGCATTCACGACGGCTTCGGCCTGATCCGCTTTGGCGAAAAACTCAGCGGCCCCGAATACTCCCACCGGTACATAGAAGAACTTAAAAAAACCGCCGTACAGGTATATCTGCAAAATTTTGTCGTGCGGATGGACAAACGTCCCGGCGGCTTTGAACTGGTCCTCAGCGGGAGCGGCGGCATCGACCGGATCTTCGCCAAAGCGCTGGTACTTTCCACCGGCTGCCGGGAACGGACGGCGCGGCAGGCTTCCATTTACGGCACGCGGCCCGCAGGGGTTCTTACCGCCGGAACAGCCCAGTTCTACACCAACATCCTCGGGCAGCTACCCTGCCGCCGCTGCGTGATCCTCGGCTCCGGCGACATCGGCCTTATCATGGCCCGGCGGCTCACCCTGGAAGGGGCGCAGGTGCTGGGTGTTTACGAAGCGAAATCAACTCCGTCGGGCCTTTCGCGCAACATCGCCCAGTGCCTCGACGATTTTGACATCCCTCTGCACACCAGCCGCACGGTCAGCCGGGTATTCGGACATGAGCGGCTGGAAGCGGTCGAGATCATGGCCACCGACGAAGCGATGCGGCCAATCCCCGGAACCGAGGAACGGATCGAATGTGACGGCCTGATCCTCTCCGTGGGACTAATCCCGGAGAACGAGTTCGCCGAAAGCCTCGGCGTTCCGATTCACGGAGCGACCAAAGGCCCCGTCTGCGACCAGCATTGCATGACGGAGATCCCCGGCGTATTTAGCTGCGGCAACGCCCTGCTGGTAAACGACCTGGTAGACTATGTTTCCGAAAGCGGGGAAGAAGCGGGCAAAAGCGCGGCCGCCTTCGCCGCTGCCGGTACGGACGGCGGGCAGCGAAACATGGCCGATTTTGAAACGGATTCCAACTTCCTGTGCATGAGTCCCCAGCGGCTCGATCTGGATCGCCTGGAAACGGAAACCACGGTGTTCCTCCGCTCCAGAGACGAACGGGGCAAAACGCGAATACGGTTTACCGCCAACGGAAAGGAAATTTTTACCAAACAGTTCAGCCTGATGCGGCCGCCCGAAATGGAACGGCTCAGCCTGCGTCTGGGCGAAGCGGGACTGAAGGCGGGCGACAGGATCCGCGCAACCATGGAGCAGTGCTGATGAAAACAATACTCTGCATCGTATGTCCCAACGGCTGCCGCCTCAGTGTCGAAGGAAAGGTTGACGGCGAAGACTTCGCGGTCAGCGGCAACCAATGCAAACGTGGCATCGACTTCGCAAAAACGGAAATGACCAACCCTACCCGCTCGCTGACAACCACTGTCCGCACCTCTTTCCCCGGCATCCCCGTACTGCCGGTACGAACCGCCGGAGATGTTCCCAAAGGAAAAATTCTGGAACTGATGCAATTAATTAATACCATCACCGTTAGCCGCCCCCTGGGTATCGGGGAAGCCGTAGCGGTAAACGCGCTTGGTCTGGGCGTTGATATTATTACAACAAGCAATATGTTGAGGGAGGAAGCATGAGCGAACCGTTGATTCTTGCATTTGATCTGGGAACCCAGAGCATGCGCGCCCTGCTGATAAATGCCAAAGGCGAAATTCTTCAGAAAGTCCAGAAGGTGTTTGACCCGCCGTATTTTTCCAAACATCCGGGCTGGGCCGAACAGAAGCCGGATTATTACTGGAAGAGCCTCTGCGAAACAAGCCTCGCCCTCAAGGAAAAATCCGGCTCCCTCTGGCAGGACATCATCGCCGTTACCAGCGCAACAATCCGCGACACCTGCCTCTGCCTGGACAGGGATTACAACCCCCTGCGGGACGTTATCCTCTGGCTTGACGACCGCAAGGCGGAAAACCTTCCCCCCGTGCCTGCGATTGCCGGAATGCTCTTCGGCCTGGTCGGGATGAGCGAGGGGATCGCGCTGCAGCGCCGCGTCAGCCATTGCAACTGGGTTTCCGTTAACGAACCGGAGATATGGGCAAAGACCGACAAGTTTGTGTTTATCTCAACCTGGCTCAACTATAAATTCTGCGGGAACCTTGCCGACTCAACCGCCAGCGTAATCGGCCACATCCCCTTCGATTTCAAAAACCGGACATGGCTCAAGGCCGGAGACATCAAGCGGGCACTTTGGGAAGTTGACGACGGAAAATTTTTCGACCTTGTGGAACCGGGAACGATTCTCGGCGACATTACCGCCAAAACGGCGGAAGAAACGGGCATACAAGCCGGCATTACCTACATCGTATCGGGAAGCGACAAGGGCTGCGAAACCCTCGGCCTGTCTTGCCTGTCGGAGGACAAGGCCGGTTTGAGTTTCGGGACCACCGCGACGGTGCAGCTTGCCACAAAGCGGTACATCGAGCCTACGCCCTTCATGCCCGCCTACCCGTCAGTAGCCCCCGGCTACTACAATCCCGAAATTGAAATTTACCGGGGCTATTGGCTCCTTTCCTGGTTCAAGCGGGAGTTTGCCGCCAAAGAAGTGATGGAAGCAGAGCGCAGCGGAACCAGCGCCGAAATGCTCCTGGATGAGCGGCTTAAGGAAATCCCCCCAGGCTGCCAGGGACTCGTCATGCAGCCCTATTTTACCCCCGGCGTGAATATGCCCTTTGCCAAGGGCGCGATCATCGGTTTCTCCGACGTGCATACCCGAATCCACATTTACCGTTCCATTATCGAGGGGATCAATTTTGCCCTCATGGAGGGGCTGCGGGGTATGGAAAAGCGGGGCAAGATACAGGTCAGCAGGATATATGTCGCCGGAGGCGGCAGCCAGAGCGCCGAGGTCTGCCGGATCACCGCGTCGCAGTTCGGGCTTCCCGTGTACCGCATCCAGACCCACGAGGTAACCGGCATCGGCGCGGCTATGGCGGCCTTTGTGGGAAAGGGCATCTTCTCTTCGTATAACGAAGGCATCGAGTCGATGGTGCACATCAAGGATGAATTCAACCCAGATCCAAAGGCCCACGCGGTTTATGAAGAAATCTACGGAGAAATTTTCGCAAAAATATTTGACAAACTTTCGCCGTTATACGCAAAAATAGAAACAAGCAAAAAACTTTCAGGAGGAATCTGACATGGCCCCCAGGTACAAACAATTTGAACCCAAATGGTTCAGCGGAAAAATTCCCGCAAACTCATACCGTTCCATTTTTAAATGGGGCGATCCCAATAAAATAAAAGCCCCAAGGGAATCCCTGTACCAGCTTATACGGGATCAGTTTGGCCTGAGCGACGATACCTTTAAAGACTACAGCGAGAACCTTGGCCTGGACGAGGTAAAGTACAACCTGCCCGGCAACTTGTCGCCTGCCCAAATCGCCCACTTTCAGGAACTGGTGGGCAGAGACTTTGTCCGCACCGACGATTACGCACGGCTGTCGGTGGCGTACGGCAAAACCATGTACGACATCATGCGCCTGCGGCACCAGAAGGTCGAAAATGTTCCCGACGCGGTGCTCTACCCCGACACCAAAGAACAGATCGAAAAGATCGTGGAGTATTGCGCGGCGGAAAAAATCCCCCTCTATGTATACGGCGGCGGATCTTCGGTAACCTGCGGCGTGGAATGTGTAAGGGGCGGGATATCCCTGGACCTGCGGCTGCGCTTCAACAAGGTAGTGAGCTTCAACGAAATCGATCAGACGATCACCGTGGAAGCAGGAATGAGCGGCCCCAAGCTGGAAGAAACCCTGAACAACGCCCAAACCAAATTCGGCGCAAAGCGGGCCTATACCTGCGGCCACTTCCCCCAGAGCTTTGAATATTCCTCGGTGGGCGGCTGGGCGGTGACCCACAGCTCCGGGCAGAATTCAACCTATTACGGCGACATTCAGGATATTGTGAAGGGCCAGGACTATGCCACTCCGGTGGGGAACATCTCAACCGACCGCTATCCCAGCAAGGCGACCGGCCCCGACATTGACCAGATCATGATGGGCAGCGAGGGAACCTTCGGCGTGCTCACCCATGTAACGCTGAAAATTTTCCGCCACATGCCCAAAACCATCAAACGCTTTTCGTATATGTTCAAGGACTGGGAGACCGCGCAGTCTGCGGCGAGGGAGATTATACAGAGCGAGGGGGGGCATCCTTCGGTATTCCGGCTTTCCGACCCCGAGGAAACCAGCATCATGCTGCACAACTACGGCGTTATGGACAGCCCGCTCAAACTACTCTTTTCCAGCAAGGGTTTTAAAATTAACGAGATGTGCCTGTACCTTGGTTTTACCAACGGCGAGGCGGGCTTTTCCCGCAACTGCGCAAAGAACGTGCACCGCATAGCAAAACGGTACGGCGGCATCTGGCTGTCCGGCATTGTTACCAAAAGCTGGGAACACGGCCGTTTCAGCGATCCCGACCTGCGCGACACCCTGCAGGACTTTGGCATTGTTATGGACACGATGGAGTGCACCGTTAACTGGAGCAACATGAGCCAGGTTCACCGCGACGTACGAGCTTTTGTCAAGAGCCGCCCCAACACGGTGTGCATGACCCACATGAGCCACGTCTACCCCCAGGGGGCGAACCTGTACTTTATATTTATCACCCGCGAACATGACCCGGAGGAATTCAAACGCTTCCACGCGGGCATACTGGACGCGATTCAGAAATCGGGAGCGGCGATGAGCCACCACCACGGCATCGGCAAGCTGTTCGGCCCCTGGCTGGAAGGCAGCATCGGGCGCAACGAACACGCCATCTACCGCGCCCTCAAGAAGCACTTTGATCCGGACAACATCATGAACCCCGGCGGCACACTGGGATTCGATCTTGAAGAAAAGGACAAACGCTTTCTGAAATAGCGCAGGGGCATTATTGGCAATATTTCACGCAGAGGCGCGGAGGCGCAGAGGAAGATTAGGGATAAGCGATTTGCATCCATCCTAACTTTTCCTAACCTCTGTGCCTCTGTGCCTCCGTGAGAGTTAACTCAATAAATTTTATTCGTTATTACTCGCTGATAGCAAACTACGCAGTGCCTCGAAAACCGGTTCCAGTTCGTCGAAGCGCATGAGCGCGTGGCTATCGAGCGGGGTGGGCATGTTGTTCACGATGACGATGTCGCCGCCGGATCGGAGGGTGTATTCGGGAAGCGAGGCGGCGGGGTAGACGGTCAGGCTGGTTCCTAACACGAGCATCAGGTCGGCGCGCTGCGATTCTTCCGACGCTTCCCGCAGTGCCTGGGCGGGCAGGCTTTCGCCGAAAAAGGTAATCGCCGGTTTCAAGACCCTGCCGCATTTGGGGCAAAGGGGCATCGCCCCGGAGCGGACAATCGCGGCGGCTTCTTCAAAACCCATCCGCACCCCCGCACAGCGAAGACAGTAATGGGTCCCCGGCGAGCCGTGTACCTCAATCACCCTTTTGCTCCCCCCCTTCTGGTGGAGCAGGTCGATGTTCTGGGTTATCACCGCCTTGAGAAGTCCCCGCTTTTCAAGATCGCCTAACACGGTATGCACCACGGACGCTTCTTTTTCGTCGAGGTTGTAGATGAACGATCCCGCTTTAGTGTAGTACAGCGAAGGGTCCCGTTCAAAATAATTGATGTCAAAAATTTTTTCCGCGTCCATGTCGTTGTACAAACCATTCTTGCCGCGAAAATCCCGAATGCCCGAAAGCGTGCTGACGCCCGCGCCCGTCATCGCGACAAGGTGTTCCGCCTTTTGAATCCGGTCGAACAGTTCGGCTATGTCCTGTGAAAATGTATCGTTCATGTCTCCCTCCTTGTAACTGTTATTTGTTATTTGCTAATTTTTCTTCGCAGTGTTCCAGATATATGCATGCGGCAAGGTCGCCGGGCAGAATGTCAAGAACGCTGGTAAAATTCTCCATCGCCTCGGTATAGTTTTTCTGCACAAAGCTGAACAGCCCCTGTTCGAAAAACCGGTTGGTCTGCATCTTTTTTTCCACCTGTTCGTCGTCAATGCCGTTGAGAATCTCGTACACGCGGGTGGGCTCGCCCTTTCCCTTTACCTTGACGTTCCCCAGGTAGCGGAACATGTAGTCCTCGGGGTGTTCAAGTTTCTGGAATGTCTGCCCGCTTATCGCCATCGAAACCCCGAATGCCTTGGTCAGCCCCTCAACCCGGCTCGCAAGGTTTACCGCGTCGGAGATAACGGTGTTCTGCATCCGGTTGTGGACGCCCACCACGCCGAGTATGAGCACGCCGGTGTGAATCCCCACGCCAATCTCCAGCTTGCGGTATCCGCTTTTGGTGCGGTGGTTGTTGTATTCGCGCAGACGTTTTTGAATTTCGATTGATGCCTGGACGGCCATGTCTGCCCCGTTGGACTGTGGAAACAGCGCAAGAACGGCATCGCCTATGTACTTGTCGACAAAGCCGCCGTACTCGACGATAACGGGAACAACCCGGGTAAGATAGGAATTGATGAACTTAAATCCTTCTTCCGGCGAAAGGCTTTCAAACAATTCGGTGAACTGCCTAATATCGGAAAAGAAGATCGTCATCTCCTGCTTGAGATGATCGCCGAGCTTGAGTTCCGCCACCGACTTTTTTTTCAGAAGGTGGAGGAATTCCACGGGAATAAACGAATTTAACCGGCGGGCTGCGTGATCCGCTTCGGCAGGCGGCAGGGGCATATCGTCGTCCGCCGCTTCAAGCTCTTCCAGCTCGGCGGGAATCTCATCGGGCGGATTTCCGCTTTCAGACGGAATTTTCCGGTTCAGAAGCAGCCGACGGAAGATCAGTATGAACAGAACCGGAAAGACAAGGGCCAGCAAAAACAGGCTTAAGGGGACGGTCAGGCCGGAAGCCTGGGATAAAAGGCGTAGAAAAAATTCAGCTAACACGGCGCAATCTCCACAGCCCCAACGGGGCGTATGCACAGTTCGGCAAGCGAGCCGGGACCAAAAAGCGCGTCCATGCGCGAACGGTAGCCTTCGAGCGCCTCGGCGGGAACATACGCCTGGGCGGTTCCGGCAAAGCCCCCGCCGTGCACGCGGCAGGCGGCGCGCAGCCCATGCTCGCGGAAAAATTCCCTGGACGCGGCAAGGGCCAGCGAAAGCCCCTGCTCGCGGGGGTTACGGGCTGAATACATGTTCTGCAAAAGCTCCCACGAGGAATCCCCCGATTCGTTGACGATATCCAAAAAACGCCCCATTATACCCCATTTTTGCGGCTCTGCGGCGGCGGCAAGTTCTTCAATCAGCGCCGCCATTGCGTCTGCCCTGCCGTTTTCGTTGAAAAAATGAATCGCCCGCAGCAGGGCGCGGTCGCCCGCAATCTTTCGTACCTCCGGCGCGGCGGAAAGCAGCTGCGGCAGGTCGATCTCGTTAAGGAAGGATTTGCCGAAGAAGCGGGCGACGTCTCCCATTTCCTGCGGTATGGCGGCATAGTCGGGGGTAAGGTCGCTGTGGCTTCCCCGCGTATTTACTACGCAGAGGGCGTAGCCCGCCGCCTTAGGGTCAAAACCGATCCTTCTAACCTGCGGGGAGGAGGGATCGGCAAGATCAATGGCGACCGCCCCGCCGCAGGCAGAGGCCGCCTGATCCATCAGGCCGCAGGGCTTGCCGAAAAAGGCGTTTTCCGCCTGCTGGCAGATGCGGGCCAATTCGACGGCGGAACAGCGGCCGCCGCCGTACAAACAATCGAAGATTTTCGCTATCAGCACTTCCACCGCCGCAGAAGAGGACAGGCCGGAGCCGGGCAGCACCGTGGAAGAGGCATTCGCGCTAAAGCCGCCGACTTCTACGCCGCGATCGGCAAACCCGGAAGCGATGCCCCGCACCAGCGATTCGGTCTTCCCACGCTCTTCCGGCTTTGGGGAAAGATCCGGTTTGCCGTCCGGTCCGTCCAGGGAAACGAGGACGTCGGGAAAGCCGGTTGAGCGGAAGAATACCGTGCGATCGCCTCGTGGGACGACGGCGGCGGCGGCATCCATCTGGATTGCAGCGGCGAGCACCCTGCCCCGGTTGTGGTCGGTGTGGTTCCCCCCCAACTCGGTGCGTCCCGGCGCGCTGAACAGCCGGGGATTTCCCGCCGCCACCCCATCTGCCAGCACGGCATACCGCTGCCGTTCCCGCGCGGCGGCACTTGGGCCGTAAAGCGGCGCGAACAGGGCTTCTCCCCCAGGGCTGTTAAGGTAACGCAACGTATCTTTTCCGGTCATGCTTCTCTAATGGGTATTGCAATTATATGACATTCATGGTATCCTTGCCATATCTTAAATATAAAGAGAGGTATGATATGGCCCACAAAATCAGTGATGCCTGCACAAACTGCGGAACCTGCGACAGCGAATGCCCCACAGAGGCGATCGCCGAGAAAGACGGCAAACGCGCTATTGACGCAGAAAAATGCGTGGACTGCGGCGCATGTATCGGCGCGTGCCCGGTAGAAGCCATAGCCGGCGAATAGTTCAGAAGGTTATGGGAAAATACGGCAAGGGAATTTCCCTTGCCTTTTTTTTGCTCGCTTTTTTCTGCCACGCGCAGGAAGCCGCGCCGGAAGGGGAACCGGCGGCCCTTGCCTTTCCCGTCATTGAGCGGCTGGACAGCCGGGACGGCAACTTTAGGCAGTACATCGCCGACGTGGAGGCAAACCGCAGGCGCGTCTTCAACCTTACCGTAAGCCGCCGGGGCGACCACCGCGAAGGCGTCCTCGCCGTCGCCAATTCCCTTACCGTGTTCCAGTACCGCGCAGCCGAAGGGGACACGATCTATTCCCTCGCCGCCCGCTGCAGCATACCGTATTCCACCCTCGCCAGCCTGAACCGCCTGGACAACCCGGCGATGGTCGAGGCGGGCAAAAATCTGCTGCTGCCGTCAGCGCCGGGGCTGTTCGTGCCGCAGGATCCTGCATCCGATCTGGAACAACTGCTGGCATCCAGCCACTTTCCGCCAATTGAGGGCGACTCGGCGGTGCTCACCGTCGGCGGCGTTTTCCACTTTTTCCCCGGCGGCGATTACAACACCACCGAGCGGGCATTTTTTCTCAACCGGGGCTTCAGCTTCCCGCTGCGGTCCTACCGCATGACCTCCGGCTTTGGGATGCGGCGGAATCCGGTAACGGGAAACGTCCGCCTCCACGAGGGCGTTGATCTGGCCGCCCCTGCGGGAACCGAAGTATACGCCGCAGGAAACGGCATCGTTACCGAAACCGGCAGCGATCCCGTTTACGGGAACTACATTATTGTCAGGCATGATAATAACTGGGCAAGCCTGTACGGCCATCTGCAGAGAATAGGGACAACCTTGCATGCGGCGGTAAGATCGGGTACCCTTATCGGATGGGTGGGATCTACCGGGCAGTCCACCGGCCCTCATCTGCACTTTGAACTGAGACACAACGGAAGGGCGCAGGATCCCGACAAACACCTTTTCGGCGGGCATTGAACATGCGGCGAATTGTTATATGGGCAGTGTGTGTCTCTATCTTTGCATCTCAGGCGGAAGCGGAATCGCTGCGCGCGCTGGTTGCCGGGGAGATGCTGATCTCCGCTGAAAGTCCAGAAGGCTCGTCAATCCATCTTGCGCATAACACCTCGGCTGTAATTCTGCTGGGCGCCGACACCCGTTTTTTCCGGGGCGTGGAGATCGAGCTGACCGCGCCCCAGGAATGGCTGCTGTACCAGGGCAGCCTTGCGATGCTTGTCTATTCGGAACTTTCACCCGCCCCTTCCGTGGGAGTTAACGATCTTGAAGGCCGGCGCATCGCCTTTGATCCCCTGCCGAGCAGGATAAAAACCATTTACCAAATTCCCGTCCGCGCGTCCCACGGGCTAAGGACGGGCCCTTACGCCACGGTTTCCCCGGCAATCGTCCCGCCTGCATCCTTTCCAATCCTCTTCCGGCTGATGCCCATAATCAAGGGCCTAAGCGAGGAACTGGAAAGCATGCGCTTCCACTTTACGGCAAAACCGATCTTCGGCGACGAAGGGGCGGTCAGGCTGAATTTCCGCTATCCGCAGCAGCTTGCCGGAAGGCCGTTTACCGTGCTCATCGACGACGTCCTTATTGAAAATACCGGCGAGGAACGGCTCTTAAAGGAAGGTGAGCATCATTTGGTGGTACTTTCCGACGAATACCGCAACGAAAGCCGTCGTTTTATGATAGAACGAGCAAAAATACATGACTTAACCGTCAATTTACAGGATCCAACGCCGCTGATCATCTTTGAAGCGCCGGAAAACGCCCAAATTTACCTTAATAACCGGCTGATTTCGCGGACAAGCGGCCCCATTCCCGTGGAACCCGGTACGCATGAGGCAAAATTCCAGGTCGGCGACTATTCGCTCACCAGAACCATCAGCATAGAAAAGGGGAAAACCTACCGCATTGCCCTTGCCGTGGACATCGACGTGGAAGAAACCAACTGAAAAGGCCTCTAAATAGCGCTAAAGGAACGGGGGATATTGGCCGATATTCAATGTGTCGGACATGTAGTTCCCCTCCCAAATCACTATGTGTCCGATATGCCTCAAGGGGCATGGGCCGGTGAAAACCGGCCTTTTTAAATTTACCCCGCTTACTTTCCATATACCTTGACTTTTCCTATATACTGCCATAGGTTGTAGGTATGGGAAAGCGTGGGAGATCTTCCGTGGTTTCCGGTACAGTCGCAAAAATTCTCGCGGGCATTACAATTATCGCTGCGGCGGTTATCGGTGTCGTGCTGGGGTTTACCCTGGCGGAAACGGCCAATATTAAAAACCATGAAAATTTTGTCGAATTCGCACCGGCGCTGCCGACCAAAATACTGGACATCAATGGAATCCTGATAACCGAATTTTCGGCAGATGAAAAACGGGAAATGGTTTCCCTGAGCGAACTTCCCCGCCACCTTATTCATGCGGTGCTTGCGAGGGAAGACCCGAGTTTTTACAGCCACAAGGGATTCAGTTTCCGGGGCATCGTCCGCGCCGTCGTCGGCCAGGTTATCGGAAAGCCGATGGGCGGCGGCTCTACCATCACCCAGCAGGTTGCCGGAACCCTGTATACCGACCGTACCGAACGTTCCTACCGCAGAAAGGTTAAAGAGCTGTGGTGGGCTTTCCAGATGGAGCGGCGTTATACGAAAAACGAGATACTGGAAATATATCTGAACTACATGTACATGGGGCCGGGAACCTACGGCGTGGAAGCGGCGAGCAAATATTTCTTCGGGCACAGCGCGAAAGACATTACCCTTGCCGAAGCGGCGCTGCTGGTCATCCAGCTTTCCAGCCCTTCACGGTACAACCCGCTGGACAACCCCAACCTTGCCATGAACCGCCAGCGCTTTGTGCTGGACCGCATGATCGAATTCGGCTATGCGACGCCGGAAGAAGCGGAAGCGTCGTTTAACGACTACTGGGACAATTACGACTATACCCGCGCTTCCACCGCCGCCTACTTCCACCGCGAGGACAAGGCCCCCTGGTTCAGCGAATACGTCCGCCGCGAACTGAACGGCATGATGTACGGCACCATGGATTATTACCGCGACGGCTACACGGTGCATACCACCATGGACCTGCGCCACCAGGAAGCGGCGGAAAAATTCATGGCAGAGGGGCTAATAAGGGCAAACAGGGAATTCGCGCGGTCAAAGGGAAGGAGCAACGTCCAGGCAGAACGCACCTACATTCCCGTTGTTGACCTTCTCACTTTGGTTTTCGATCTACGGGACATCCATTCAACGTCTTCGGCGCAGAACGAGCAAAAATCGATCTCGCACTACACAAAAACGGTGAATCATATCGTAGACATGGCCGGCCTTGCGTTCGGCATTCCGGACATCAAGGAAATTACCAACGCGGGGTTCGGGAACCTGAAAACCACCACGGAACAAAACGTGGTTGAAGGGGCGCTTGTCTCCATTGAAAACCAGACTGGCTATATTACCGCCATCATCGGCGGATCGAAGTACGACGAGTCGAACCAGCTTATCCGCGCCAGCCAGGGGAATTTGCAGCCGGGATCGTCGTTCAAGCCGCTGTACTATTCTGCGGCGATCGACAGCAAGAAGCTTACCCCGGCATCGCTGATCTACGACCTTCCTATCGTTTTTTACAACGAAGACAGCACCCCCTACATCCCCCTTAACTTCAGGGGGGCGTGGAACGGCCCGGTTTTGCTGTACAACGCCCTGTCCCATTCAATGAACGTTCCTTCGATCAAGGTGCTGGACACCATCGGCTTTGATCTTACCATCGAACGTTCCGCCGCGCTGCTGGGAATTAACGATCAGACGACAATCCGCAATACATTCCCCCGCGTGTACCCCCTGGGGCTGGGGATCATCTCCACGTCTCCGCTGAAAATGGCGATGGCTTACGCGACGTTCGGCAACCAGGGCCGCGAAGTAACCCCCATCGCGATCCGCTCGGTAGAGGATCGCAACGGCAGGATTGTGCTGGATACGGAGCGGGAACTCAGGCTGCAGCAGCGGCGCGCGGGAAACAACCAGGTAATCAGCCCGGAAAACGCCTACATAATGACCAGGATCCTTGAAAAGACCGTTGAAGAAGGAAGCCTGGCAAACGGCGCCGGCTGGGGCGCCAAGTTTACCTTCAGGGACGAAAACGGAAAAGCATTCAGGATGCCTGTCGCGGGAAAAACCGGCACCACTCAAAACTGGGCGGACGCGTGGGCGATTGGGTACAGCCCCTACTATACCACGGCGATCTGGTTCGGCTTTGACCGGCCGGGCAATTCCCTCGGCGTTGATCTCACCGGCTCCACCCTCTCCGGCCCGGTGTGGGGCGACTACATGAGGGAAATCCACCAGGGGCTTCCCTACCGCGATTTTCCAAGGCCGGCAACCGGCATAATCGATGTAACGGTCTGCGCCAAATCCGGCCTGCTGAAAACGCCGGCATGCAACGAAAAAGATGCTACCCTTCCCTTCCTTGCCGGGACGCAGCCAACCCGCGCCTGCGACCTGCACGGCGACGGCTCGTGGACTTCAACAACGGCGTTTTCAACGATGCGCGAAAGCACGCTGGGGCTGGACGATCCTTCATTGCTCGCATCTTTTACCATGCCCAGACTGTCGGAGGATCTCTTTCCTGCGGCGCCCCCTGCCCAGAACCAGAACCGCAACAACCGCAACTCCAACACCAACACCAGAAATACGGCGAACAGCGCCAACAACCGCAGAACCGGCCAGAATACCCCCCCGCAAAATTCCATCACATGGTCGTTCAACACCATCCTGGACGGGGACGACGATCGGATGGACATACCGATGCCCGACATCCTGTACTCTCCGCCGGAACGGGACTGGGCGGAACTTCCCCTCCGGTTCGAGCCGGATGGCGACCGGCAAAATCCGGCCAATGCCGCAGCGGAAACTGCCGCATCAGACACAGGCAGCGAAAGCGAATATGGCCAGGCCGATGCTAACGTGGTAATGCATACTGCACAGGAAGGGGATCTTAATTTCGGGCTGGAGATTCCCGAATATAACCCCCTTACGGATTAGCGGGAAATAAAGATGCAGGTACCCATCAAGGATATCATTGTCAGAAGAAGAATCCGCAAAGACATGGGCGACCTGGAAGGCCTTGCGGAGAGCCTCAAGCGGTACGGCCAGATAAGCCCCATCGTAATAAGCAAAACCAACGTGCTCATTGCCGGAGGGAGGAGGCTGGAAGCGGCAAAGCACCTCGGCTGGCGCACCATAAACGCGGTGATATCCGAAAGCTCCAACGAACTGGCGAGGCTGGAACTTGAAGTTGAAGAAAACATCCAGCGGCGCGACTTTAACATGGAAGAAGTGGCAGAAGCGACAAAAAGAATTTACCAACTGCAAAACCCCGGCTTTTTCCGCCGCATATTCAACGCAATCGTGCGGTTTTTTAAATGGCTGTTTAGGATTGGGGACACATGAAGAAAGACCTCCGCATAGCCTCCACCATCGGGCGCATCCTGACCAAAATGGGCCTGAATATGCGGGCCAAGCTGATCATCATTTTTGTCCTGATTACGGTAATTCCCCTGGTGGCGCTGACGCTGGTCGCCTTTAACCAGTTCGACTATCTGGGAACGGAACTGAAGCACAGCGTCGGCGCGATGAGGGACGAAGCCAACGACGCCCTTACGACGATGGGGCATATCGCCGTGGGAGATTCCGTTGAGTCCCTCAACAATTCCGCGATATCCCAGCTTGAAAGAACCAGCACCGATTTGGCAAACAGGATTGCCGATTTTCTGTACCAGCGGGACAACGACATCCTGTACGCAGCGGGAATCGAACCGGGCGAAAATTCCTACCGTCATTTTCTGGAACACAAAATGGGCAGGCTCGTTGCCAAACGGGACTGGGTGCTTGGCAGGGACGGCATTTCGTGGGTGCCGGCAGAACCGCTTCCCGAAGGTTCCGTATCGCTGTCGACCAACAGCGAAAACGACTCCAACTACCAAAACCGCCCCCCCGACCTGTGGGAAATGGAAACCCGCCCCCTGTACCTTGAAATGACCTTCATTGACCTTGCCGGAAACGAGGTCGTCAAGGTGACTACTTCAAACGCGACCGACAGCCGCCGGAGAAACGTGTCCAACCGGATGAACACGTTCGTGCGGGCGGAAACCTATTTCAGCGAACTGGGAAACCTGCGGGCCGGCGAAATTTACGTTTCCGACGTGATCGGCGAATATGTCGGCAGCCGGCTGATTGGAATGTACACGCCGGATAACGCTGCGGAACGGGGCATTTCGTACCGCCCGAGGGAAGAGGCCTATGCGGGGCAGGAAAACCCCAACGGCAGACGCTTTAAGGGGCTGATTCGATGGGCGGCACCTGTGGTTCGCGGTGGGCGGATAACCGGCTATGTCACCCTGGCCCTTGACCATGACCACATCCTGGAATTTGTCGACCACATAACGCCCATGGCAGAACGGTATGTGGAAATGCCCAGCGCCCTTGAGGGGAACTATGCCTTTATCTGGGACTACCAGTGCCGGAGCATCGCCCATCCCCGGCATCATTCGATTGTGGGCTTTAACGCCGAGACGGGCGAACCCCAGGTTCCCTGGCTTGAAGAATCGATCTACCGGGACTGGCAGGAATCAAAATTGGGCTATGCGGAATTTATCAAAACCGTGCCGGTGTTCCACGAACAGTCCCGCAGCAAACGCCCTGCTTCGCAGCTTACTGCGGCGGGGCTTGTGGGCCTTGACGGGCGCTACCTGAACAACGCCCCGCAATGCACCGGCTGGTTCGACCTTACCAAAGAGGGCGGCTCGGGCTCGTTTTTGATTTTTTGGAGCGGCGTCTGGAAGCCGAATACCGCCGCGACGATCCCGTACTACACCGGCAATTACGGAAAAACAAGGCGGGGGTTTGGCTTTGTGGCAATCGGCGCGGGGCTTGACGACTTTAACCGGCCGGCGCACGAAACCGAAAAGGAGCTGCAGAACATCATCGTCAATACCGACGAGGCGCTTACTGCGGCGGGCATCGCGGCAAACAACATATTGTCGTCAAACCTCGTAAACACCACCCTCCAGATGGGAATAGCTTCCGGCCTTACGATATTTCTGGTGGTGCTTGTCGCCATCTGGATATCTTCGATATTTACTTCCAGCATCACCAACCTAATCAAGGGGATATCGATCTTCCGCGCCGGCCAGCGGCATTTCAGGTTCCACCCGCCGGTAATGGATGAAATAGGGACGCTCGCCAATGCTTTTGACGAGATGGCCGACAGCCTTGCGGCGGCGGACCGGGGGCCGATTTGTATCACCGACATGGACCTTGGCGTGGTCTTCATGAACGATAACGGCCTGACCGCCCTGAACAAAAAGATCGAAGACGTTCTGGGAAAGAACTATTCGGAAATCAGCCTGTACCCTGCCAATTCCGTGTACGATCCGATAAAGGCCCTGCATGAAGGGCGCGAAACGGAAATTCTGCTGCGAAAAGACCTGGGAAGCTATTTCAAGGGAGAGGCCAGCTACCTTACCGACAAAGACGGCAATAAAATCGGCTACATCATCACTTCGACGGACGTTACCGAACTGATGGAACAGCAGGAACTGCTGGAAGAAGCGGTTACCGACGCGAAACTCGCCAATCAGCACAAGGGAAATTTCCTCGCGCGGATGAGCCACGAGATACGCACCCCCATGAACGCCATCATCGGCATGACGGGAATCGTCAAGAAAAAACTGTCCCAGCAATCGTACCGCATTGACGACGTGATGGCGAACATCGCTCAGATAGAAACATCTTCGCTGCACCTTCTCGGCCTGTTAAACGACATCCTCGACATCTCGAAAATCGAGGCTGAAAAAATTGAGCTCGTCATGGAAGACATGGACCTCCTCAAGCTTGCACAGACCGTTGCGGCGATCATTCAGCCGCGCTGCGATGAAAAGCACGTAATTTTTGAGACCCGCTTTGCACTTCCGGCGAACATTTTCTACCGGGGCGATTCCCTGCGGCTGCGGCAGGTGCTGATCAACCTTTTGGGCAACGCCGTCAAATTCACCCCGGAAAAGGGAAAAGTCTCGTACGGAATCATCTGGAAGGAAAGCCGGGGCGGAAAGGCGCTGATCAGTTTTTCGGTTCATGACACGGGGATTGGCATACCCGCCGATGCCGTTGTTTCGCTGTTTGAGCCATTCCAGCAGGCCGACGATCAGATAACAAAAAAATACGGCGGCACCGGCCTGGGGCTGGCGATAAGCAAAAGCATCGTGCAGATGTTCGGCGGGGAAATTGCCGTTAACAGCATTGTTGGGGAAGGAAGCGAATTTTCATTTGACCTTTGGCTTGAAGAAACCGGGGATGCGCAGGCGGAGGAAGTTCCGATTGAGGATATAACGGGCCTTTTGAAGGGGAAAAAAGCGCTCTTGGTGGACGATGTGGAAATCAACCGCGTTATCGCCGTCAGCATGCTGGAAACCACCGGCATAACGATTGACGAGGCCAACGACGGTGCCGAAGCGGTCAAGAAATTCGACCAGTCGGCTGAAAACGAATACGACATAATTTACATGGACGTGCAGATGCCGGTTATGAACGGCTACGACGCGGCGATGGCGATTCGCGCCCTTGACCGAAGCGACGCGAAAACGATCCCCATTGTCGCCCTCACCGCCAATGCGTTCAAGGAAGACATCGACAAGGCCCTGGGCAGCGGTATGAACGCCCACCTGTCGAAACCCATGGACCCGGAAAAAACAATCGAAGTAACATTCAAGATGCTGGGAAAATAATTTTTTCTTTAAACTTGACCCACAATTATTCCGCAAAACCCCGACAGGGCGGGCAGCGCGGGCGCGCGCGCGGGCAGGCAAAAATCTGGGGGTGCCAAAATACAAGCACTGCGTTAAGCAGTGTCCATAAAAAGAGTCAGCATGGCAAGAGCCCTAATAGAGCCACTGTAATAATTATAGCGGCGTAACTGTTAAAACAAACGCATCTCTTTTCTTTCATGCCGTAATATACACTTTTATCTCTTTTATCTGGCGGACGGTGTAATTCAGGGCGTATTGTATGCGGTTGATTTGCTCCCTTTTTTTGCCGCCTTTGGCAATTTTGGCACGGCGTACTGTTTTTTG
>Ga0082212_10002861_pt1 | contig 24752 bp, 20 predicted proteins | sample TergutNt197P3_FD_71548 | JGI IMG/M metagenome (GOLD analysis project Ga0082212, IMG submission 71548) | Neocapritermes taracua P3 segment gut microbial communities from Petit-Saut dam, French Guiana - Nt197 P3 | ecosystem: Host-associated > Arthropoda: Insects > Digestive system > Gut ... | reverse complement strand
GGGCGAATCGCTGCGTTGCGCGGTGCTCGTAACCTCAACATATTTCTATATATGCTTCGGTTCCTGCGCTCCGTGCGCCTTGCGCTTCATCCCGCACAAGCAATTAATCAGCGCTTCCTTAGATGCAGAAACAGATAAATCCTGCGTTTTTATTGGAGATTTTAGACGTTGCGGGATTGCTTTAGACTGTGGTATGGCGTCCCCAACGGGATTCGAACCCGTGTTGCCGCATTGAAAGCGCGGTGTCCTAGGCCGTCTAGACGATAGGGACACAAACAATCATTATACCTTTCCGCCGCGGAAAATCAAGAGTCGAAACGCTATTTCCCCATACTATTTCGATATCAGAAAACGGAAAACATCATTACCGTTGGCGTAAAGCATCAAGGCGAACAGGAAGGCCATTCCTGCGATCTGCGCGTATGTCATGAATTTATCGCTCGGTTTGCGCCGTGTGACCATTTCGTACAGAATGAACAGTATATGACCGCCGTCGAGTACCGGAATCGGCAGAATATTCATAAAGGCCAGAATGATTGAGATAAACGCGGTCGTCGTCCAGAATGAGTGCCAGTCCCACATCGGAGGGAACAGGCTGGCTATTGTGGCGAATCCTCCAATGCTGGTTGCGCCTTCCTTGGTGAATACGTATTTCATGCTGCTTACATAGCCGGTCAGGGTGTTTACGCCCAGCCGGACGCCTGCAGGAAATGAAGATAAAAAGCCGTATGAAACGCTGACGGTGGAATACATATCCCTGATTGAAACCGTATAAATTCCCATCTGGCGGTTTTCATTCAGTGTCAACGAAATTAACCGTTCCTCGCCGTCGCGCACGATTCCGATGGAAACGCTGCGGTTCTTCTCTCCGCCGCGTAGTATGCCTGTAACATCGTCATAACTCGGCGTAGGTGTCCCATCGATGGAGACGATACGGTCGCCAGGTTTGAGTCCGGCTAATGCCGCGGGCGCGGTGTCGGATTCCAGATGGTGAACGATCATGGGATAACGCGCGATCGGGGCCCCCTGCTTGTCGGCGATAACCTGCTGCAGCATTCCATCAGGCATGGAGATATCGACAAATGCGCCGTTGCGCGAAACGGTTACAGTTTTAGCTTCAATTATGGCGCGAAAGCTTTCGTTGTCTAAGCGTTCCAGTTCCTTTCCGTTTGCCGCAATGAGGATGTCTCCGTCCTGAAATCCGGCTTCTTTGAACGTATCGCTGTATTTCATCCCCATCTGCATGTTTTTCAAAGGCAGATAGGCGTCGCCCCATTTAAAGAGAATCATTGAAAAAATGACGAGTGCCAGCAGGAAATTAAATAGAACGCCGCCGAACAGGATTGCCAGACGCGCGTAGGCCGGTTTGGAACGAAATTCCCATGGTTGCGGCGGTTGCGCCAGTTGCTCCGTATCCATTGATTCGTCGAGCATTCCCGACATTTTGCAGTAGCCGCCCAAGGGCAGCCAGCCTATGCCGTATTCGGTATGACCGTTATGGGGCTTGTATTTGAAAAGCGAAAACCAAGGGTCGAAGAACAGATAAAATTTATCGACTCGAACCTGGAAAAGTCGCGCGAATATAAAATGTCCGAATTCGTGGATCAATATTAAAATTGAAAAACCAAGTAAAAGTTGCGCCGCTTTAATAAGAATTTCCATGAAATGTCTACCAATAAATACCGAAAATACCGACCATTAATAAAACCAGCATATGCGATACCTGAGTGTTATATCCGGCTGTTAAATCCAAAATCCGCAATCCAAAATCCACGATTATTTACGCGCCGAACGGCAATATGTTCCGGCTTCTTCTCTGGCCCATGCGTCCGCTCGTAAAATAACGTCCAGATCGTCGGCGGCTTCGTGTGAGTGCGCTCCAAGAGCCGCTTCGATGACCCGTGGGATCTCCGTAAACGCCAGTTCATTGTTTAAAAACGCCTCAACAGCGATTTCATTCGCGGCGTTCAGCACGGCCGGCGCCGTCCCACCTGTGGCGAGAGTTTTGTACGCAAGTCTGAGACAGGGGAATTTCTCCATGTCCGGCTCAAAAAATTCAAGTTTCGGCTGCTTAAAAATATCAAGCGGCTCCATCGGCGTCGTCCGGCGTTCCGGGTAAGTCAGCGCGTATTGAATGGGAAGACGCATATCTGTGACGCCCAGTTGCGCCAGTATCGAACCGTCGAGAAATTCCACCATGGAATGTATGACGCTTTGCGGGTGAACCACGACGGAAATCGCGTCGGCTGGAAAATCAAAGAGCCGGGCGGCTTCAATCACTTCAAGGCCTTTATTCATCAGTGTTGCGGAATCAATGGTGATTTTACGTCCCATGCTCCATGTCGGGTGATTCAATGCGTCCTCCGGAGTGATTTCGGCGAACCGTTCTTTTGGCATGTTGCGGAAAGGGCCGCCGGAAGCCGTCAGAATCAGGCGTTGGACTTCGTTTCTTCTTCCACCGCGCAGACACTGATGAATGGCATTATGTTCGCTGTCAACGGGCAGAATCGGAAGCTGTTTTGCTTCGGCGATTCGCGTCATGAGTTCGCCGGCCATCACCATGGTTTCCTTGTTTGCCAATGCGATGCTTTTGCCGTTCTCAAGCGCGCGGTAGGTGGGCAGAAGGCCGGCAGCGCCTGAAATCGCCGAAACCACGATGTCGCTTTCCGGCCGGCAAGCGGCTTCGATATGTCCCTCTACGCCGTGGACGAAGCGAGTTTTCCCCATAGGATAGCCGCGCTGCCGGAGCAGGCTTTGCAGTTCGGCGGAGATCTTTTCGTCTCCGCTTGAAACGATTTCCGGAGTGGTTTCTTCCGTCTGCCGCGCCAGTAGATCAGCGTTTTTACCGGCACAGAGTCCGGCAACCCGGAAATCATTCGGGAATTCCGCGATGAGCTTCAGTGTATTGGTGCCAATGGAGCCGGTTGAGCCGAGTATGGAAAGAACTTTCATTGCAAAAAATCCAAAATTTTATTGGTATAAAAAATATAAATAAATATACATAATCGGAAACGCAAACAACAGGCTGTCCATTCGGTCAAGCGCGCCGCCGTGTCCGGGAATGAGTTGTGAACTGTCTTTAACTTCCGCCGCGCGTTTCAGCAGCGATTCCGCAAGGTCGCCGAGCTGTCCGAAAATACCCGCGAGAATCGAAACCGCAACGACGTGAACGGTGTGAAGATCGGCAAAAAGAAAACGCTGTAAAAGAACGGCGGCAATTACACCCGCCACAATGCCGCCCGCCGCGCCTTCATTCGTTTTTTTCGGACTAAGCAGCGGGGCCATGCGTGTTCTGCCGAATTTTTTTCCGACAGCCAGCGCCGCGGAATCGTTAGCCCATATTACCGCAAGAAGAATAATCGTCCATTGAAGGCCGGGCGTACTTCCAAATTCAAAGCGCACGGAAAATACCGGATAGAGGAAAAGGGCGAAATAAAAAACGCCCAGCGTTTCCGCCATCAGGGCCAGGGCGCGTTCGCGCATGGAAAGGCCCCGGCGTAATACGGCGGCAAGAAAAGCCGCGATCAGCGCCGCCATCACAGCGGCTATAGCGGTTCCTGTTTCCTGAAGCGCGTTCCACTCGAAAATCGTTTTGCTACCAAAGACACCCAGTAAAAGCCAGAAGACCGGGAAAACAAATCGCGCCCGAATCCTGATTCCCATATTGCGGATAAGCCCGCAGTATTCGTAAAGACAGAGAGAGCCGAGTGCTGCGACGCCGATGAGATAGAGCGCCGGTGTTGCGTAAATCACCGCGAGCAACGCCGCGGGAATCAGGATAATGGCTGAAAGAATTCGCTTCATCGATTATATGCCGCCATATCGCCGGTCCCTGAGCTGGTAGGCCACGATCGCCTCAAGCAGATGTTTCATCCGGAAGTCAGGCCATAGAGTAGGCGTAACGTAAATCTCCGAATAGGCGATCTGCCATAAAAGAAAATTGCTAACCCTCATTTCTCCGCTGGTTCGTATCAGAAGATCGGGGTCGGGAAATCCTGCCGTGTAAAGTGAGCCGGAAATTATATCCTCCGTTATGGTCGCCGGCCCACCGGCGCGGTGTTCCGACAGGATGCGGTTTACGGCGTCGGTTAGTTCCGCCCGTCCGCTGTAATTCAGCGCCACGTTAAGCGTCATACCGGTGTTATGTTCGGTAAGCTCCGAAAAACGCCGCAATTCCTCACGAACTGATTCGTCAAGCTCATGAATACGGCCTATGGCCAGAAAGCGGATGTTGTTTTCGTTAACGCGCTTCATCTCCTTTCGTATGAATTCCTTGAGCAGCCTCATTAACATGCGGACTTCCAGTTTCGGCCGCTTCCAGTTTTCGGTGGAAAAAGCGTATAGCGTAAGGGCTTCAATACCCAGTTTGCGGCAGCTTTCGACTATGTTCCGAACGGAATCGATTCCTGTTCGGTGCCCGGCCGCCCGCGGAAGCTTACGCAATCCGGCCCAGCGGCCGTTGCCGTCCATAATAACTGCGATGTGCCGCGGCAGTTTTCCGGCGTCGATAGATTCCAGTAATACGGCTTCTTCGCTTCCGGGTTCGGCGAAGGCTTCCAGCTTCATAGTACGGTTCTCCAAAACATTTAATAATAACCTAATACCGAACTTTCACAAGGATAAGGCCGTTTGCGGGAGCCGTAAATCCCGCCTGCGTCCGGTCGCCTTTTTCAAAAAGCGCGGCGAAATCTGAAAAACTGATATGGCCACGACCGACTTCCAGCAGCGTTCCGGCCATACTTCGCACCATGTGTCGTAAAAAACCGTTTCCTTCGACTGTAAGGTGAAGGATGTCGCCCCGCCGCCTGAGTTCGCAGCGAAAGATGCGCCGGATGGTGCTTGATACACCCGAACCCGTTTTGGCGTAACTCGCAAAGTCGTGTTCACCCGGAAAAAGCTTCGCCGCCGCCGCCATGAGATCAAAGTCGAGCGGATATGGAAAATGAAAGTATTCCCGCATCAGGTGCGGAGGAAGAATCGATCCGGTATATATATGATAACGGTAGATTTTAGATCGCGCGCTTTTACGGGCATGAAAATCAGCCGGAACATCTTCGGCTGCCAGTATGCGAATATCCCGCGGAAGCATGGTGTTCAGCGCAGGAGGAAACCGGTCAATCGGAATCTTCGAACCGGTGAAAAAATTTGCGACGAATTTCCGGGCGTGGGTTCCGGAGTCGGTTCGTCCGCTACCCGACAAAGATATGGCTTCGCCTGTAATTTTGGCAAGCGCGACGGATATGATGCTCTGAATGGACGGTGCGTTGCTTTGCGTCTGCCAGCCGCAGTAGGGTGTTCCATCGAAAGCGATTACGAGGCGTATGTTGCGCATTAGATTTCCTGAACCAAATTACATAAACAAAATACTTTACAGCTATGGACGTGGTTTGATAAAGTATAAAATTTCATGTTTAGGGTCGTTTTTCGGCAGGACTGACAATCCGGTTGTCATCAACCGTGCAGTAAGTAAAAAATTTATGAATCTGTTAGGCACCATCGTCGAGCGTCAAAATTCGTTGCAGCAGCTTTACCGGAAACTGGAAAAGCGTTTTGAGGAAAACAATGTTGTCCGGACATTGTGGCGCGATATGGCCGACGATGTATCTCTGCAAATCCAGAGTCTTAAATCGCTTCCATCACCCTTTTGGAATCAGCTCAAAAACGCTCCGGACGCCGGTTTCGAATCGGTAATAAAAGGCATTTCATTTCCGGCTGCGGACGTGACGGACATTTCATTGAGAGACGGTTTTGAACTTTCCCTGCAAATGGCGGAACCGGTCGTTTTGAAAATTTACGCGCGGGTAGTCAGATCGCTGCGGAAAAATTCCACGGCTCCGGCGCTCAATTTTTACATTCTTGTAAAAGCTTATGTTGCCCGACTGGCGAGGACGACACACTCTTTTGCGGGTGATCCTCCGCTGATCCAACGCGCGCAGTTGCTTATGCAGGGGTTTGAGAGGGAAGTCCAGGAGCCTAATTCGGAAATCAAGGCTCTGGCGTCCAGGGTGCTGGTGGCGAAAGAACAGAAAAACGCCGTTTCGAAAAAAGCCACCGTATCTAAATCGGGCACGCCAGTAAAGAAAAAGGAAACGGTAAAAACCCCGCTAAAAGCCGTCAAAACCACCGCATCCAAACCTGTTAAAGCCGCTCCGGTCAAGGCAAAAGAGATTTCAAGGAAAGCGCCGAAGGCAACCAAGCGGTAGTCTGCAAGCATGACCCGGATTCCGGTTCCGATTCTGATCCAAAGGATATACAGTTTATGAACGCTGAAACGAAATGGCCGAATCCGGATGAGCTGAAAAAGGACATGGAAGAATTTTTAGCCATGAAATACGGCGATAAGCTCAAACTTGGAGTCATCGGTCAGGCGCCCGACCAGGCCCAGACGGCGGAAGAAGGGACGGAAACCAAAGAGGCGCCGCTCAACCTTCAATTTAACTACCTTCCCCGCGATATCAAGAAATATCTCGACCGGTTCGTAGTCAGGCAGGACGCCGCAAAAAAAGTTCTGTCGACCGCAATCTGCGATCACTATAACCACATCAAACGATGTTCCGCGAAAGGAACATGCGGGGAATACGCAAAGCAAAACATCATCATGCTTGGCCCCACGGGCGTCGGCAAAACCTACCTGGTGCGGACTATAGCAGAACTTATCGGCGTGCCTTTTGTGAAAGCGGACGCCACCAAGTTTTCAGAAACCGGCTACGTCGGCGGCGATGTTGAAGACCTGGTCAGGGAGCTGGTTCAAAAGGCCGACGGCGACATCCGCCTTGCGGAATACGGCATTATATATCTTGATGAAATTGACAAGATCGCCACGCCAAACAACGTACTGGGCCGCGACGTGAGCGGAGGCGGCGTACAGCGCGGGCTTCTTAAGCTCATGGAGGAAACCGAAGTAAGCCTTCGCGCGCCCTTCGATATTACTTCGCAGTTGCAGGCGGCCATGGAGTTCCAGTCCAAAGGCAAGGTTTCCCGAAACGTCATCAACACCCGGCATATTCTGTTTATCGTCAGCGGTGCGTTCAACGGCCTGGCGGAGATCATAAGCCGCCGGCTCGGCGCAAAAGCGATCGGCTTTCAAACGGCCGGACGAACGGCGCCCGCGGACGAGGATTACTTCGAACATGTACGCAGTACCGATTTTATTGAATTCGGATTTGAATCCGAATTTGTCGGACGCCTCCCTGTGGTTGTAAGCTGCCAGGAATTGAAGGAAGACGATCTCTTTGAAATTTTAAAAAACTCCGAAGGCTCGATCATGCGGCAGTACGTAAGCGCAATGGACGCCTACGGCATCGCGCTTGCGCCGACCGACGAGGGGATGCGCCGCATAGCGCAGAAAGCCTGCGCGGAACGTACCGGCGCGCGCAGCCTGGTTGGAGTCTGCGAACGAACCTTCCGGGAATACAAATACAACCTGCCCCATTCGCCGGTAAAGAAGCTTAATTTGACCGGCCGAATGGTTGATCAGCCGGATGCGGTGCTTGAGGAAATCCTTCAGGCGGCCCGGGTTGAGCGGCTTGACGAGATGGATGCCGAATTCGAAACAATCGCCATTGACTGGTCTCGGAAAAATGATATTCAGATTCACCTCGCTCCGGAAGCGGCCCGAATTCTGAGTATTAAAGCCTATGATGACGAGAGTGCGCTTGCGGATGTTTTTGCGGATATTTTCAAGGATTTCGAACATGGCTTGAATCTGATTCGAGGCGCGCAAGGGATTTGCTTTAAAATCACCGAAGAAGTCGTACGCGATCCCAAGGCGGCGCTGGATAAATGGATACGCGCCTACTACGCAAATAACAAATAAAATGAAAATTCGCATGTGGAGCAATGAAATCGAGGCGAGCCTTACACCGTTTATCGGGAAATATATCGGTAATGTCTGTGTTGCAATAGTCGCCTCTCTTAAAACGCCGGAACCGGCCAGGGCGCTTCGCTACGACGTTTCCGGGGAATCCGTTCATATTGAGATGAACGGCAATCCGCTTCCTCTTAATCTAAGCAGCGGTTTTGTCGAAAAAATGATTCTCGACACGATTCGCGGCATGATCCGACTCCTCAAAATGAATGATCCCTCCGGCGCTATCCGGATTGAAATCGACATGGAGAGTTAAGGAGCTGTTCAGAAATAAACTTCACATCTTCCTTGTCTTTTTACCGGATGGCTGCGTCAGCGTCACCTCACGTACGGATAAGTACGCAGCGGTTCCGCTTCCTTGCCCTCCAGCAAAACCCTGCGGAATCTTGCAAAGTTTATTTCTGAACAGCTACTAATTGCAATTGCCTTATGAACCTGACGGCGGACATTCGCAACGAAGCCTTCAAAATCGGCTTTGCGAAACTGGGCTTCGCACCGGCGGGTAAAACCCCTTTCATGACATATTTCCGCGACTGGCTCAACGACGGGTTTCACGGCGAAATGCGTTATCTGGAGCGGCAGGCGGAAAAGCGCGGCGATCCTGAACTGGTTCTTCCGGGTGTAAAGTCGATTGTCGTTGCGGCTCTTAACTATTATTCTGGCGAATATCCTCCGGCATTTCCACTTACCGGTAATATAAGCCTTTATGCGCGCGGCACGGATTATCACCTCGCTGTGATGGATCGGATGAAGCGCCTCCTGTTGTTTATAAAGAACAGGGTTCCGCAAGCGACCGGCCGCTGCTATGTCGACACCGGGCCGATGATGGAAAAAGTCTGGGGTGCGGAAACGTCCGTCGGCTGGATTGGAAAACACTCGGGGTTGGTGTCCCGTGAAATGGGGACGAGATTTTTTATCGGCGTAATTCTGCTGGATATTCAATTGGAGTATGACAAAAAGAGCGGATCGTTATGCGGTACTTGCCGGCGTTGCCTTGACGCCTGCCCAACCGGAGCGCTCGTCGAACCGTATCGACTGGATGCCCGGAAATGCCTTTCGTATCTGACTATTGAATTTCGCGGGATCGTGCCACCCGAACTCCGTCCGCTTATTGGTAACCGGATCTTCGGCTGCGACGAATGTCTGAACGCCTGTCCATGGAACCGGTTTGCTGTAAAAACAACGGTAGAGGAACTGACGCCGCGTGAAGAAAACATCGCGCCGGAACTTTTATCACTTGCGAGTTTGTCCCATGAGGCGTTCGAGCGTCGTTTCACATCAAGTCCCGTTCTCCGCGCGGGCCGTGACGGTTTTGTGCGCAATGTTATGATTGCACTGGGAAATTCGCGCAGCACCGAAGCTGTTCCGGCGCTGAAAGCCGCGCTGCATGACGAAAGCCCAATGGTGCGTACACATGCGGAAATGGCATTAAACGCAATAAGGAGTTGATTCGACAATGGATAGATTTAAAGGCATTGACAGTTATATCCTTTCCGGCACATTGAGGGACATCGTAAACGCCGCGATTACGCTTGAGCGTCCGCTTCTTCTGAAAGGGGAGCCGGGTACGGGCAAAACCAGGCTGGCCGAGGCTATAGCGGAAGACCTCGGCCTCCGGCTTATTCGCTGGAATATCAAATCAACCACCAAAGCCGCGGACGGCCTTTATGTCTACGATACCGTACAACGGTTGAACGACTCCCGCTTTAATGACAAGGATGTTTCCGACATAAGTCAGTACATCCGGCTTGGAAAACTGGGCGAAGCGCTTTCCGCCGAGGAACAGGCCGTTCTGCTCATCGACGAAATCGACAAGGCCGATCTTGAGTTCCCTAACGATCTTCTCTATGAACTGGATCAGATGAGCTTCGATATCATCGAAACCGGCGAACATATTCGCGCCCGGCAAAGGCCGATAGTCATCATTACAAGCAACAGCGAAAAAGAACTGCCCGACGCTTTCCTGCGAAGATGCCTGTTTCACTACATCGAATTTCCCGATTCTGAAATGATGGAAACGATCGCGGCCGTTCACTTTCCGGATCTGCAAACAAAGCTGATTTCACAGATCGTCGCCCGTTTTTATTTCGTGCGTCAACACCATGAATTGAGAAAGAAACCCTCTACCAGTGAACTGCTGGACTGGATTGCAGCGGTTGTCGCCGGCGGCATCAAAGCCGAAGAACTTGAAAAAAGTCTTCCGTTTCTCGGCGTTCTCCTGAAAACCGAGGACGACATCGCCAGATTTACGCCCCGACGGTAGAAAACATGTTTATTAATCTGTTCCACGCCTTGCGGCGTCAGGGCGTAGCGGTTACTTTCAACGAATGGCTGACCCTGCAGCAGGCACTGGACGGCAATCTCGCCGCAAATTCGCTGACGCGTTTTTACGGAATCGCGCGCGCCATTCTGGTAAAAACCGAGGCGCATTTCGATCAATTCGACCGGGCTTTCCTCGACTGCTTTGGACATATAAAATCGGACGAGGAGCTGCTCCAGCGAATTGAGGAACGGCTGCAAAAAATGCCGCCGCTCGAACTGTCGGAAGATGAAAAACTTCTTGTAAAAGAATTCGAACTTGATGAGGTTCGCGCGGGATTTATTGACCGGCTGCACAACCAGGACGATCAGACGCACATCGGTGGAAACAGTGCGGTCGGATCGGGCGGGCGTTCGCCGTATGGCGCCTGGGGTTACAACCCCGCCGGTGTGCGCGTCGGACAGGGAATGAGTCGTCATCGCCTCGCCGTTCAGATCGCCGAAAAGCGAAGTTTTCGCAACTATCGTGACGACGTCACGCTTTCAGTCCGCTCAATGAAAACGGCGCTCGGCTACATACGGCAGATTGTGCGTGAAGGGCCGAAAGACAATCTGAATGTGGAAGAAACCGTTCATAAAACCTGTCGCAACGCGGGGGAACTTGATTTTGTTTGGGAACGCGCCCGTCGCGCACGAATCAAACTTCTTTTGCTGATGGACGCGGGCGGCACGATGGATCCGCACACGGAACTGGTAAGCCGGCTGTTTTCCGCCGCGAAAGACGTAGTCAAGGATCTGAAATCATATTATTTTCACAACTGCGTTTATCAGGATCTCTATACTGATATTTACCAGATGCGTTCCGTCCAGACACGCAAGGTTCTTGAGGCCACCGATCGGGACTATAAAGTAATCATCGTCGGGGATGCGTCAATGGCGCCCAGCGAACTTCTGAACCGGAACGGCGCGATTGATTTCTGGCATGAAAACGATCGGCCGGGGATCGAATGGCTGACCGACATACGAAAAAGATTTCAGAAGGCAATATGGCTCAATCCAGAGCCGCACGGGTGGTGGACATCCACTGCGACCGTGCGGATGATTCGTCAATTATTCCCAATGTATGAGCTGACGCTTGAAGGGGTGCGTACTGGCGCGCGCTCTCTAATGCGAGGCGGGAAGTGAATTCCATACTCCCTGACACCGCCGGCTAACACTTATTAACCACAAAGAACACAAAGAAAAACGAAGCTAAGCCCGGATATTTCATACGGATTCGTAACGCGGCGGCGCAAGAGGGCGTGGATACAAGGCGCGCGCAGTTTTGGCGACGAAGGCATATTACTCAATATGTCCAGGAGATAAAACAAGCGCAAGGTCTAAAAATGAACTTACCCATACGCATTCCGTTAGGAATGTGAATCTCGGTAGACAGACATGCCCTCCTGCGTCGACATAGTGGAATCGGTTTGAAATATCCGGGTTGGGACTTTTATTCCTTTTTCTGTTCCTTGTGTCCGTTGTGCCCTTTGTGTTTGTAATTACAGACTATGGAGTTTGCGTTCGCGCTCCACCGTATTAACGCCGGCAATGGATTTCAGCGACTGAATGGCCTCCTGGAGTTGTTTGGCGTCGGCGACGTTGATGATTATGTCGATGTTTCGCTTGCCGGTTCCGTTTAAGCTTCGGCATCTGAATTCAACGACATTGATATTTGCCTTTGACATCATCGTAATAACGTCGGCCGCCACCTGCTGCCGATCTTCGGAATCAATGCTAAGACGAACCAAAAACGTTTCGTCGTCGGAGTCCGCCGTCCATTCCACTTCCGTAATGCGATCCGCTCCCGTTCCGTATAAATTTTTCAAACTGGGACAGTTCGCTATGTGAATGTAAATTCCATTTCCCAGTGTGATATACCCGACAATGTCGTCGCCACGGATGGGATTGCAGCATTTGGCGCGATATATCAAAGAACCGTCCCCGCCTTTGACCGGAATAGCCGTTCCGCCGCGCTCTTTGACCGGGATCGACGTTCCACTGCTCCCTTTGCCGAAAACGTTGCGGATCGTCGATGAGAGTGATGAAATAACGGAACTCTTTGGCCGCAAATCGGTTGGATGTTCGCGGTCCGGAAAAACCATGGTAAGTATCTGTCGCGGCGTAAGGGTTCCTATTCCAATCGCGGGATAGATTTCTTCCAGATTACCGAGACCGCATTTGGCAATGGACTGTGCCAGTTCGGGCATCCGTAAAACTTCTTCCCAGGATGTCGAAAAACGTAAAGACTCTTTTTCCATCAGCTTTCGCCCGATATCCGCGGCGGAAGCCCGTTCCTTAAGGTTGATGATGCGCCGGATCTTGTTGCGCGTCCGGGCGGTTTTGACAAAGGAAAGCCATTCCCGGCTTGGCGAAGCAGATTCCGACGTTTCTATTTCAACCGTTTCGCCGTTTTGAAGTTTGTAACTCAGCGGTACGGCGCGTCTGTTCACTTTGGCGGCCACGCAATGGCTTCCGACTTCCGAATGAATGGAGTAGGCGAAATCAACCGGCGTGGCGCCGAGAGGAAGCGTTACCGGCATTCCCATTGGGGTATAACAGTATATTTCATCATGATAGAGATCGTCTTTCAGATTGCTCAAAAATTCCCGGGGATTTCTGACCTCCTGTTGCATTTCAATCAACTGGTGCAGCCAGCGGAAATGTTTCTCGCTTTCAGCCTCGCCGAGTTTCCCGTCCTTGTATATCCAGTGAGCGGCGAGCCCTTCTTCCGCAACATGGTGCATTTCTTCCGTCCTGATTTGAATTTCAAACGGCTGTCCGTTGCTCCCGATTACCGACGTATGCAGCGATTGGTAGAGATTCGCGCGCGGCGCACCGATGTAATCTTTGATGCGATCCTGGACGGGTTTCCAGAGTTTGTGGAGAACGCCCATGACCCTGTAGCAGTTGTCGGTAGTGTCGGTAATCACCCTTATTGCGATAAAGTCGTACACTTCGTCGATGGATATTTTCTGCCGTTTCATTTTGGCATAGATACTGTAGATACGTTTGACGCGGCTTTCCAGACGTGCCGTGATGTTATGTTCGGCAAGCGTCTGGATGATGTTTTTTTCAGCCTCCTCGGTGAAGTTCTGATTGACCGTACGCTTGGCCTCAATCTGCGCCAACGTGCTCTGATAAGCGGCAGGATGCAAAAAGCTGAATGCGATATCTTCGAGTTCGCCGCGAATTTTCGCCATCCCGAGACGGTGCGCCAGCGGAGCGTACAGTTCCAGCGTTTCCAGCGAAATACGCTCCCTTTTATCCGGAGAAAGATGCTGCAGCGTACGCATGTTGTGCAAGCGGTCGGCCAGCTTCACGAAAAGAACCCGAATATCACGAACCATTGCCGAAAACATTTTTCTGAAAGTTTCAGCCTGCTTCTGATGTTTTGATGAAAAGTTAAGCTGGGCGATTTTAGTTACGCCGTCAACAAGCTGGTAGACGTCTTCACCGAACTGTTTGCGAAGTTCGTCGGGTGATATCAGCGTGTCTTCCAGGACGTCATGCAGGAGCCCGGCCGTAACGGTGATCGCGTCCATTTCCATTTCGGCAAGCAGATTGGCGACTTCAAGAGGATGCGTCAAATACGGCTCGCCGTTCATCCTCAACTGACCTTTGTGGTATTTGGCTGAAACAACGTAACCCCGCTGGATCATCTCAACCGAATCGCCGGGATGATAGCGCGCCACCTTTTCCGCGATATCTTCGTACCGTATCATGACAATTTACACTCGTTAAGGTTCGTGCAAAGCCTCGAATGATTTATGGAGTGCTGGAGCTTGCTCCCGCTTTCATAGCGGCGGCTTGCCGTTGTATTCTCAAAAAGTCAAGGTAACCACATCGCGCTGCACGCATCCGGTGCTTGTCTCGCCGGTTCCCGCGGGGCCGGCACGGGAACAAGCCGCCGCACTCCATAAAGTGAATTAAATACGTAATCATTCGAGGTTTTTCAAGAACCTTTCGCGTCGAATTATATACTCCCGGCGGGTTTAAAAGAACATATGCAATCTTTACTTCCGTGGGCATACCGCTTAAAATTAATAATTTATGATAATGACGATACTGAAATACGGAGCACCGTCGTTGCGTGAACCCAGTCGGCCCGTTGAAAAATTCGACGAAGATCTCGAAAAGCTGACCGCCGACATGTTTGAAACGATGTACGCCGCGCCTGGCGTCGGTCTCGCCGCTCCGCAGGTTGGTGTCAATATCCGCCTTATAGTAATGGATATTCACGGCGGTAATGAATCGAGCGGGAAAATCATTCTTTGCAATCCGCGCATTGTAGCTTCCGAAGGAACGCAGGACGGCGAAGAAGGATGCCTCAGCGTTCCCGAGTTCATCGAATATGTGACACGTCCCATGAAGGTCACGATTGAAGCGCAAAATACCAAAGGCGAACCCTTTGAATTCGCAGGAGAAGGATTGCTGGCCCGTGCGATCTGCCATGAAATTGATCACCTCGACGGCGTTATGCTTATCGATCACCTTAGTCCTTTGCGCAGAGCACTGATACGCGGAAAAATCAGAAAACTGATCAAAGCCGGAAAATGGTGATGCGCCTCCTTTATCTTGGTACCCCTGAATTTGCCGCCGTTTCTTTGCGGGCGCTCTTTGATAATCGACATGACGTATGCGGCGTTTTTACTCAGCCAGACCGCCCTTCCGGACGCGGAAACAGATTGCAGGCCTCGCCGGTCAAGATACTTGCGGCATCGCAAAACGTTCCGGTTTTTCAGCCGGAAAAACTGCGGGCGGAAGAAAATCGCGCTATAGTCGAAGATCTCAACCCCGATGTCATTGTAACCGCCGCATACGGCCAGATCGTTCCGGGATGGATGCTCCGGCTGTCGCGCCTGTTTCCGATCAACGTTCATGCCTCGATTCTGCCGCGTTGGCGCGGGGCGGCGCCGATCGCGCGCGCGATTCTCAGCGGCGACGCGGTAAGCGGGGTGACGACCATGGTAATGGAAGAATCCCTCGATTCAGGCGGTGTTCTTTTGCGCGAGGAAATTCCGATTTCGATCGAAACGACAGAGGGAGAACTTGCCGAAACGCTCGCGGCGGTCGGCGCGCGCCTCCTGATCGAAACGTTGAAGGAATTACAATCCGGCAGCCTTGTGCCTGAACCGCAGGATGAGGCGCTGGTGACCTGGGCGCCGAAAATCACAAAAGCCGAATCGGCGATTTCATGGGAAAGCCAGGCGCTGGAAATCCACAACCGCATACGGGCGCTGAACCCGTGGCCGGGAGCGACCATTGATTTCCGGGGCGAGAAAATAAGCCTTTGGCGGAGCCTTCCGGTGGAAGGAGAGGGGAGCTCTTTGCCGGGAACGCTGTTAGACGTCACCGCAAATGCATTGCGTATCGCGTGCGGAGGCGGAACAGCGATTGATATTTTTGAAATACAGCGTTCCGGGAAAAAACGGACAAACGGCAGGGAATTCGCGTCCGGCGCTCGTCTGAAGCCTGGTGCTTCCTTAAGCTGTACTCCCTGAGGAAACGCTGAATAATTCGCTTAATGGAGTGCGGCGGCAAGCCGCCGCCATGAAAGCGGCAGCAAGCTCCCGCACTCCATAAACCAGCGCTTTCCTGACGCCGGCGGCTAGCATTTATTAACCACAAAGAACACAAAGGACGCGCAAAAGGCACAATGAAAAACGAAGCGATCAGCGCTATATTCTTTTTCTGTTCCTTGTGTCATTTGTGCCATTTGTAGTTCAAAAGAAACCAGGGTTTTGTAATTGATATCGCACGCACGCAATATTGCTTTCAGGCTCATTGAACGTATCGAATCGCGCAGTCTTAACAGTGACGCCGCGGTGAATGATCCGGAAATGGAGCGGCTCGACGCTCGCGACCGGCGCCTGGCGGTGGAAATCATCTACGGCATGCTTCGCCGGCGCGCGACTCTCGATTGGTTGTTGACAGGGTGCAGTTCACGGCCATGGAGAAAAATCGAACCGAAGGCGAAAATCATTTTGCGCATGAGCCTGTATCAGCTGTGGGCGCTTGACCGCGTCCCGGATCACGCGCTTGTAAACGACGCCGTTGAATTGGCTAAAAGAGAATTAGGCGCGGGCGTTTCCCGCTATGTCAATGGCATCCTGCGTGGTCTGGCGCGTCTGCGGCCGTGGAATGAAAAAAATTGGCTCGACAAAGCGCCGGAATATGCGCAAGTTTCACTGCCGCCCTGGCTCTGGACGCGTTGGAGAAAACGCTTCGGGTTCGCCGCGGCGAAAGAATACGCATTGTCACTGCTTTCACCTCCGCGGGCGGCGTTTCGCCTCGCGGCCGGCACCGGGAATCTGGAGCCCGAAATCCCTGCCTCCGATTCCCGGCCGCTGGAACATTCCGATATAGTTCCGGGAGCATTTTTCGCGGCGGATGAAATTCGCGGGAACGTGCTCCCGCCGGAGGCGTATTTTCAGGACGAAGCCTCGCAGTTGATTCCGTGGATTTCCGGGTCACTGAATCCCGGAATTAAAATCTGGGACGCGTGCGCCGCGCCCGGCGGAAAGTCGGCGATTTTTACCGCAATGCCCTGCGAGGGAATGTTCCTGGTTTCGAGCGACATAAACTTCCGCCGGACGGAACATCTTCGCAGCGTATTGCGAGAAACTTCCCCGGCGCCGTTGGTGCTTACGGCGGATGCCCGCGTTGCGCCTCCGTTTCGTTCCACATTCGACCTGGTCTGCGCCGACGTCCCATGTTCCGGACTCGGAACGCTGCGACGAAATCCTGAAATCAAATGGCGTATCCGTCCGGAAAATTTTGCCGGTTTGTGTGAATCGCAGCTCAAAATCCTTGCAAACATTTCAAAAGCGGTGCGTCCGGGCGGACGGCTGCTTTATTCCACCTGCTCTACGGAACCGGAGGAAAACGAGCGGATAATTAAAGATTTTCTTGGAACACACCCTGATTTCCACTTGCAAACGCCGGAATATCCCGCCGGAATTGAAAAATGGACATGCGACGACCTGATGGTCAGGACATTTCCCGGTCGGCGATTATGGGACGGTTTTTTCGCCGCGCTGCTTGTCAGGGAGCAACTATAACCACAAAGTAATACATAAAGGACACAATAAACTGAAAAGAATATAGAGCCGTTCAGTGTTACAATTAACCAAATAAAAAAATGGAGGGTAATCCAATGAAAAAAATAAAACTTATCGCGGTTGCGTTATTATGCGCAGCAGGTCTATGCGTATTGGGTATGGCGCAGTCGCCGGTTCTCATGAAGCCGCTGCCGAAAGAACAACAGGCAACGGACGAGCAGATTGTGAAGCTTCTTGATTCCATGCGTATCGAAGATCAGATGGCATCTATTATGGATATGCTGCCGATGGTGGTAAAGCAGCAGATGCAGAGCCAGCGGGAAGCGCTGAGCAGTCGTCAATTGACGCCCGAACAGGAGGAACAGGTCGAAAAATTCCTGCAACGACGCCTCGAAAAAACCCTGAATTTGTACCCGATTGAAGAAATAATCGCCGATATCGTTCCGGTTTATCAAAAATTCATCAGCCGCGAGGACGCCGACGTCATTATAGAGTTCTATCGGACACCGGCCGCGCAGCGCCTGATTGATTCTCAACCGGCCATGGCGCAGGAATACCTTCCGCTGCTGATGGCCCGCATGGAAACACGCGTAAAGGCATTCACGGAGGAAACCAGCCGTGAAGCCCAGGCATTGCTGAAGGAATTGCTGGGCATGTAATCAATTGTATGGAGTGCGTTGACTTGTTCACGCTTACGGCTGGAAAAAATTGCAAAAATTCATTATGTTGAAAGTGATATAATCATTGAATACGCGGAACGATTTATTAACCCCATCATTCGGGAGCCGTTCGGTTACACCGAATGGCCGAGAAACTTATTTAATAACGTATATGTAAAGGAATGGAATAATGCAGCCATGAAAGAATATCGCAATCATTAAGAAACCGCTGATTAATTGTCTGTACGGGCGAGTCGCTTCATTGTGTGGCGCCTGTAACCTCAATATATAATCGAATAGGAGCTGTCAATGCGTTTAACTGTAATCTCTTTGATTTTCACCGTTCTGTTTGCCGCGTTTATCGCGGGCTGTTCGCGTAAACCTTCCGAGCAGCCCGCGCCGCCCGAAATTGAAAAAACCACGCCGCCCGCGCCGTCCGCGGAACCCGAAGCGCCGCCGGAAGAACCCCCCGCTCTCACGGGAAGGGATAGGCTTTTACGCCCCATGTTATTGGATGAAAAAGCTCCGGAAACGTTCCGGGCGAAATTCACGACGTCGAAGGGCGATTTTACATTGGAGATTACCCGTGCCTGGTCGCCCAACGGCGCAGACCGTTTCTATAACCTTGTTAAAAACGGATTCTACGACGACTGCCGCTTTTTCAGGGTGATCGACAATTTCATGGTTCAATTCGGCATCAACGGCGATCCGGCGCTTAGCCAGGTGCTAAGTCAGGCACGAATCGCCGACGATCCGGTCAAACAGTCGAATCAACGCGGGTACGTCACATTTGCCATGACGGGCCAGCCCAATTCACGCACGACCCAGATATTCATCAATTATAAAGATAACTCTTTTCTGGATTCCCAGAACTTTTCCCCGTTCGGCAGGGTGGTTGATGGGATGACCGTCGTTGATTCACTTTTCAGTGAATATGAGGGCGTACCCAGCGATAATCAGCCGCAGATTCAGGCCCGGGGAAATGCCTATCTTAATAAGGAATTTCCGAAGCTGGACTACGTGAAATCCGCGGCCATTATTTGATGAGACATTAATAATATTACCTGCCTATCTGCTTGAGTTTAGTTGCTGGAAAATGCACCTGTATATTGTGTTCATATATGCAGACAGATACCTTTACCTTATACGGTGTTTGCAAGAATCAAACAGATAGGCAGGTAATATTATTTAATAATTGTCATACTCCCAATGACCGGCAGCGGCTTCATCTTGCCATTTATTGCATTTATTATGCCTATTATGCATAATACAAAGAAAACCAGGCTTGCCAGACCCAGCAGCGCAATTATCGCCCATCCGATAATCGGGATGAAGGCTAAAATAGTGCTCAGTATGCCATAAGCGATAGCATAAACTACCGCCGCGATAAAAAGCACGGTTCCCTGATTGGTGTGGTACTTAACGAATGGCGAAGTTTTATGCGCCCCGGTCAGCAGTGGTATGAAAAACAAAATATACGCCAGTATCGCCATCAGCTTGTTTTCTTCCGCATCCGTGCCGCCTGACTGCGGCGGCGCCGCATGGGCGGCAGGAGGGATATCCTGCTGTTGTTCTTGCCGGGGTTGCTGCGGGTTTTGGGTGCTTTCCCCGGAAGCCGCCCCAACAGGTTGTCCGCATGCTGCGCAGAATTTCACGCCTTCCTGAACTTCTTTTCCACAATTTCCACAAAATGCCATAACCAGTTACCTCCTCATTTCTTTTACTTTTTTATACTTAACGGATTGAAACTGTCAATAAAAATCTCATTTCCCAGATTTTTAAAAATTACACGAACTTCACTCGAATGATTACGTATTAAATTCATATGGAGTGCGGCGGCAAGCCGCCGCTTTAATCGCGGGAGCTTGCTACCGCGCCAGCCAGCCAGGAACCGTAAGCGTGACAAGCGCCGGAAGCATGTACAGTGACGCGATTACGGTAATTTTGTTGAACGCGGCGGCAAGCCGCCGCTGTGAAAGCGGTAGCAAGCTCCCGCACTCCATACACACTGCATTAAATTCGTATGGAGTGCGGCGGCTTGCCGCCGCTTTAATCGCGGGAGCTTGCTATCGCGCCGGCCAGCCAGGAACCGTAAACATGACAAGCGCCGGAAGCATGTACCGTGATGTGATTACCGTAATTTTGTTGAACGCGGCGGCAAGCCACCGCTGTGAAAGCGGTAGCAAGCTCCCGCACTCCATACACACTCCATGAAATCATTCGAGGTTTTGCAATTACCTCAATATTTGATATTCAACCCCTGCGGGGTAGTGTGATTGAGAGTCAGATCCCGCCGGTTCCGTGTTCGCTGCGCTCTCGCTCCAACGACGGTTATTTACGTTAAGCGCCTCCGGCGCTATCGTAGGAACCGTTACGGAGCATTTGTTTTTCGGGAGCCGGCAACTTTTACGGCGACCTGCTCTTTCTTGAAAAGATAGATGCCGAATCGTGGATCAAATTCATCATGGAACGTTTTTTGCAACGGGCAAGCGAATTGATTCAAAGGCCGTGGAGTTGATTGCCTCATTGACCGATTGGACGGCTTCTACCAATCTTCCGAATGCAAAGCGTCTTGCCTAACGGAGCCAGTACTTTCGCAATATCAAGTATTTTTGACGGCTTCTTCATCACGTTTTCTTTTGCCGCAAATAATATCCGACGATTTCCCGCGACAACCCGCGTACTTAAAGGCTGCGAAATTGATCTGACGGAAATTTTTATCTAATAATTATTTTATTCAAACGTAATATACAGTGTAGCGATTGTGAGGCTGCGAATTTCGAGGTTATTGTAAAATCTTTCTACATTCATATGGAAAGGAAAAACGATGATGAAAAAATACATTTTTCTTACTACGGCAATTTTCATTTTGGCCGCGGCTTTTGTATATGCGCAAAACAGCGGTTTTCTAAAACTCGACGATGCGGAAAACTGGAACAGCCGCGGTGAGACGCGCGTTATTCAACCACCGCTGCCGCCGATCATGATTCCACGCATTACCGTACAACAGGGCAGGGAACCGATAAATCTGCGCGACCTTGCCGTTGATATTGAAGTAGTCGGAAACGTCGCCCTGACTACTTATGATATGACCTTCCACAACCCCAACCGCGCTACGCTTGAGGGTGAATTCATTATGCCTCTCGGCGAAAATCAGAACGTTTCCGCTATTGCGCTCGACATAAACGGGAGGATGCGAGACGGCGTAGTAGTCGAAAAGCAAAAAGCGCGTCAGACCTTTGAAGCGATCGTACGCAGGGGCGTCGATCCGGCGCTTGTGGAGAGAACCTCCGGCAACCAGTTTAAAATGAGGATATACCCGTTTAGCGCAGACGGTGTGCGCAGGCTGAAAGTAACGATCGAGGAACCGCTCCGGACCGCGGGCAACCGTTATATATACACGCTTCCGCTTATGTTTGATCAGAGAATCAATTTTTCGGTCAACGCTGAGATTCCCCTGGAAGGCATATCCGGAATGCCTGAAACGGACACCGATCTTTCCGGTTTTTCTTTTAACAGGGCGGGCGCCGTATTCAAGGCTTCTTTCAGTGAAAAAAATTATCTTTTAAATAATAAAATAGCTTTTGCTCTTCCAAAACAAAAAACTGAAACGGTTTTTACGCATAAAGAAGGCGAGGAAACTTATTTCTACGCGGATGTTAACGCAGCCGCTTCTTCAAAAGCAAAATCGGCGCCTGGGAAAATGGCGATCGTATGGGATTCCTCGCTGTCATCTTCAAAACGCGACATTAAAAGGGAATTATCCTTGCTGGACGCTTATTTTAACAGGTTTCGCAATGTCGATGTTTCTCTTGTAACTTTCAATATCAAAACCGACATTAATAAAAATTTCAGCGTTAAAAACGGCAATTGGGCCGCTTTGAAAGAAGAGCTTGAAGCCATTATTTATGACGGAGCGACGCGTTTTGATGAACTTAATCTGAACAGGTTAAGGGCCGATGAAATACTGCTGTTCAGCGACGGTATAAGCACTCTCGGCAATACGCGCATAGGGAAATCCGGCGTTCCGATATTTGCCATAAATTCTTCGGCCGAATTTGAACGCGGAGCGCTCACGGCCGCGTCACGGCACAGCGGCGGCGCTTTCATCAATTTGAACGGCATCACCAACGAAACCGCTCTGGCCATGCTTACGGGGCAAAATCTCAGGCTGGTAAGCTATTCATTTGATGGAAACAGGTTTAAGGAAGTTTATCCGCAGGAAGGCGCGGAGGTTACACAGAATTTTACTTTTGCCGGAATCCTTACGGTTCCGGAAGCCGAAATCACCCTCTCTTTCGGATATGGAAAAGGGGATATAACGGAAACTAAAAAAATACGGGTTAAATCCGGCGGCGACAATCCGGCCGTTTCAAGGCTCTGGGCGCAGCAGAAAATAAGAGAACTTGAACTCGACAGCGAAAAAAACGAGGAAGAAATACTGAAGCTGGGAACGGAATATTCGGTAGTTACGGAATTTACATCGCTTCTGGTGCTGGAGGAACTCAGCGATTATGTAACCTATAAAATAACTCCGCCGCAGGAACTTCTCGCCGAATACAACAGGGCCGTTGCGAACGCGAAAAGGGAAGAAGAACGGCGGGAAAAATCCGCGCTGGATGATGCCATACGGCAGGCGAGAGAGATAAAAGAGTGGTGGCAAAGAAAATTTGATCAGAGTAAACCTCCAAGGGAATTTGAGAAGCTTAAAAACGCCGCCGCCGGAAGTTCTGAGCGTGTGCAGGAATTCGGAGCTGTTGCCGAATCCAGGATAAACGTTGCGCGCGACGATATGTCGGTAAGCGAAATGCGTACCCCGCCAGCTTCTGCAGTCAGGATGAATGCGGAGATGGTCGGTGCGGCTGAAAGTATGTTCATGATGTCGTCGGCATCTTCGGCATCTTCGGCATCGTCGGCATCTGACGAGGGAGGCGGGCTTCCTTCGCCGGCGCAAACCGCAAGCATCGCGATAAAGGCGTGGGATCCGCAGACGCCTTACATGAAAATACTCAAAAAGTCGCGGGACGGCGAACTCTATAAAGATTATCTGAAGCTCAAAGACGGATATGAAGACCAGCCTTCATTCTATTTTGACGTTACCGATGAATTTATGAACCGCGGGCAGAAAGATAAAGCCGTTGTAGTGCTTTCAAATATCGTCGAAATGAAACTCGACAGCGTCGAACTGCTGCTTACCGCGGCAAACAAACTTATGGAACTCGGCGAATTTCGGTATGCCGTCGATGTTTTTGAAAAGATTCTGAAACTCAGAGGCGAAGATCCACAGTCCTACAGGAATCTCGCGCTTGCCTACCAGGCGACGGGAGAGACCAGGAAAGCACTCGAAATGTTTTACAAAGTCCTGAACGGAACCTGGGCGCGATTTAACAGCGTAAAACAGATCGTTTTCGTTGAAATGAACAATCTTATATCGCTGAATCCCGGAATGAATCTGTCCGACATAGACAAAGATCTCATATTCGCGATGCCGGTGGATGTCAGAATAGTTTTGGGATGGAGTACGGATAGTACCGATATTGACATTCATGTCCGCGATCCTTACAAGGAAACGGCTTTTTACGGAAACAGGGATACAAGGATCGGCGGAAGGGTATCTTACGATATTACCGATGGATTCGGCCCTGAAGAGTTCATGGTTAAAAACGCCGTTGACGGCGATTATGAAATATGGACAAACAATTTCGGCGATTCCAGGCAAAATATATCAGGCCCCACTGTGCTTTATCTGGATGTATATACCTTTTACGGAACAAAAAACCAGACGCATAAGCGTACTCTTGTAAGAACTGAAAACGTAAAGGAAAACAACACGATAGGAACGGTAACTTTCAGTAAAAAGTGAGGTGCTATGAAATTTCGTTTTGACCATAACAACATCAATGTCAAAGACCTTGAAAAAAGCCTTGGTTTTTATCGTGACGCTCTGGATTTTCACGAAGTCGGGCGCATTGAACCGGAAGATAAAAGCTTCATTATCGTATACCTGGGAGACGACGGATCAACCCGGCATCGACTGGAACTGACCTGGCTGCGGGATCGCGCGGAGCCATACAATCTCGGTGATAACGAATTTCATCTGGCGCTTGTTACCGACGATTACGCGGCGGCGTTTGCCCGTCACAAGGAAATGGGGTGCGTCTGTTACGAAAATCCCGGAATGGGTATCTATTTCATCGCGGATCCGGATGGATATTGGGTTGAGATACTGCCGGAACAAAAGTAGCAGCGGCCGCCTTTATTCGCTGGTCTAAGGAAGCGCTGATTAATTGCTTGTGCGGGATGAAGCGCAAGGCGCACGGAGCGCAGGAACCGAGGCATATATAGAAATATGTTGAGGTTACGAGCACCGCGCAACGCAGCGATTCGCCCGCGCAAACAATTAATCCATGTTTCCTTAAACAATCCCCCGTATGTTGTTGATATTATTCATTCGGACGTTGTAACTTTTTATGTCGCGCACGGAATGCCGTGGCTGCAAGCAATGATATTAGGAAATGTGCTATACTGAGAAACATTTAAGGATGACGCACATGGATGAAAAATACATCTGTTATTGCAGGTATTGCTGCGAGAGAAAGGCATGAACGCATGGGCGAAACTTCAGGATGATCGCCGGGCGGCGGGTTTTACCTATTCTGGTTCGTAATTTTACAAAGGAGTGATTTATGTATAAACAAAGCCCTGTAACCGATCGAGTCGCACAAATCCGCGAAAAATACCGGACCTCGCGGCCCGGCGTCTGCATTGCCCGCTACAAAATCATTACCGATTTCTATCAGGAAAACCCGCAGCTTGTGGGCATTCTGAAACGGGCTGAAAATTTCCGTAATATTTGCGAGAACA
>Ga0082212_10002860_pt1 | contig 24756 bp, 22 predicted proteins | sample TergutNt197P3_FD_71548 | JGI IMG/M metagenome (GOLD analysis project Ga0082212, IMG submission 71548) | Neocapritermes taracua P3 segment gut microbial communities from Petit-Saut dam, French Guiana - Nt197 P3 | ecosystem: Host-associated > Arthropoda: Insects > Digestive system > Gut ... | reverse complement strand
CAACACGCGCAGATCGGTGTTGCCGCGGATGTCCAGGTGGTATTGCAGGATGATCTTGTCCTGGGTGAGGGTGCCGGTCTTGTCGGTGCACAGGATGTCCATGGCCCCGAAATTCTGGATGGAGTTGAGCTGCTTGACGATGACCTGCTTGCGGGCCATGGACACCGCGCCCTTGGCCAGGTTGGCCGAAACTATCATGGGCAGCATTTCCGGGGTCAGGCCCACGGCCACGGAGACGGCGAAGAGAAAGGCGTCCAGCCAGTCGCCCTTGGTGAAGCCGTTGACGAAAAGCACCACCGGAACCATCACCAGCATGAAGCGGATCAGCAGCCAGGAAACGGAACTGATACCTTTTTCAAAACTGGTGGGCGGCGTCTCGGTCTGGAGCTGGCGGGCGATGGAACCCAGGATGGTATCGTCGCCGACGGCCAAAACCAGGCCCACGGCCGAACCGGAGATGACGGTGCTCCCCATGAAGGCCAGGTTGTTGAGATCCAGGGGGTTGGTGGACTTTATCTCGGCCTCGTCGGAGAATTTCTCCACCGGCTCGCTTTCGCCCGTCAGCGAGGACTGGCTTATGAAGAGGTCCTTGGCCTGAATGATGCGGAGGTCGGCCGGAATGATGTCCCCGGCGGCCAGATGGACGATATCGCCGACCACTATCTCGTCCAAGGTGATCTCCCGCTTCACCGAAACATAGTCGTCGCTCCCCTCTTCCTCCTCCCGCCGCATGACCGCGGCGGTGGTGGCCACCATGTCCTCGAGGCGCTCGGCGGCGCGACCGCTGCGCCATTCCTGTATGAAACGCAACAGGCCGCTTATGATGACCATGGTCATCACGATGACGACGGCGGCCATGTCGTCGGAGAAAAAGGAAATCAGGGACAGGACGAAGAGGACCACGGTGAAGGGGTTGACGAAGGCCGCCCACAGGCGCTTGAAGACCGTGGCCTTGGGCTGGCGGGTGATGATGTTGAGACCGAACTGGTCGCGCATCTCCTCGACTTTGTCTTCATCATAGCCGTCGCTGGCGTTGTCGTATTGAATAAGGAGGGTGGCGGGGCTTTTCACCGCCGCCTTCAAAAGGCGGCGCCTGGCCCGTTCAGGCCGGGGGATCGCGGGCAGCTCTATTTTTTTGGGCATCTTCCCATAGCCTCCCTTGTATTGAAAATTTATGTGGATACTGGCGGATTATATACTTTACAGGCCGGGGCGGTCAACAAGGCCGCATTGGCGGACGGGCGGGCCTTTCGGCCACCTATGGGCTGGACAGGACTGCTAAGATATGCTATAATTATAATTTCCCAAAATAAGGAGGAGCACGTGGGTTTGTCAACTATATTGAAAGCCGTCCCCCGGGAAACCCGGCCCAAGGCCGGCCCCCTCAGAAGGCAGGGGCTCTTGCCGGCCGTCTTCTACGGCCCCGGGCTGGAACGCCCCCTTAGCCTGTCCCTGGATTACAAGGAATTCAAGACCGCCCTGACCACGGGCAAGGGCAACCGCGCCCTGTATACCCTAGCCATCGAGGGCCAGGTCCCCCAGGCGGTCCTATTGAAGGACTGCCAGATGGACCCCCTGACCCGCAAGGCCATCCACGCCGACTTCTATAAGTTGGACCCGGCCAAACCAGTCCGGCTCAAAGTGCCCGTGACCCTGACCGGAAAACCGGCGGGAGTGGAAAAAGGCGGCCAGCTCCAACCCGGTCTCCGGGAAGTGGAAGTCCAGGTCCAGCCGGACCAGGCCCCGGCCGAACTGGTGGTCGACGTTTCGGACCTGAGCCTGGGTCAATCCCTCCACCTGTCCCAGATAAAGGCGCCGGACGAGGTCACGCTGGTCTTCACGGCCGACCTGCCGGTGGCCACGGTTACGATCCCCAAGGGTCTTAAGTCCGAGGCCGAAGCCGAAGCCGCGCCGGAGGACGCCGCGGCCGCGGCGGTCAAGCCGGCTCCGGCCGCCAAGGCCAAGGGCAAGAAATAATCCTAAGGCCGCCTGCGCCAGCCTGGGACCGGGGGCTTGGGTATGTTGCTGATCGTGGGGCTGGGCAACCCCGGCCCGCGCTATGAATATACGCGCCACAACGCCGGCTTCCTGGCCGTCGGGCGCCTGGCGGCCAAGGCCGGCTTCCCGCCGCCGGCCCGCTTCCGCGAAAACCTGATCGCCAGCGGCCAGGCCGCCGGGGCCCGGACCGTCCTGGCCTGGCCCCAGACCTATATGAATCTCTCCGGCCAGGCCGTCATGGAACTGGCCTCTTTCTATAAGATCCCAGGCCGGGACATCCTGATCATCCACGACGAGATGGACCTCCCCCCGGGGCGCCTGAAGCTCTCCTTCGGGGGAGGCCCGGCCGGACACCGGGGCCTGGCTTCCATACTTGAACACCTGAAGACGGATTTTTGCCGGCTGAAAATCGGCATCGGCCGCCCGGCCGAAGGCGAGGGCGCGGACTGCGCCGATTATGTCCTGGAACGCTTTCCCAGCCAACAGTGGCCCCTGATGGACGAAACCCTGGACCAGGCGGCCGAGGCGGCCCTGGCCTGGGCCGGGCGCGGCCTGACCCTGGCCCAGAACCTGGTCAACCGGCGGCCCGATCCGGGACCGGACAGGGCGGCCCATGCCTGAGACCTCTCCCGCCCGCGGCCGGCCTGAAACCTTGAGCCGCCGCCATATAGACGTGGTCCTGACCGAACCCCAGAAGAGCGAGAACATAGGCGCCGCGGCCCGGGCCATGGCCAACATGGGCCTGGGCCGGCTGGTCCTGGTCCGGCCCCGAAGCCTCCACCGGGAGATATTGGAGAGCACGGCCACCAGCCACGCGGCCCATGTCCTTAAGGAAATGAGCATCCGCGAGGATTTGGGTGAAGCCCTGGCCCCCTACGGCTTGGTGGTGGGCACTACGGCCCGGCCGGGCCGCCACCGGGGCCCCTTTTACACGCCCCGCCAACTGGCCCCCTCGCTTCTGGCCGGCGGGGGCGAGGGGCCTGGGCCCGTGGCCCTTCTCTTCGGCCCGGAACGCATGGGCCTGGCCACCGGGGACCTGCGCCTCTGCCAGAAGGTGGTGCGCATACCCACGGACCGCCCGGAAACCAGCTCCCTGAACCTGGCCCAGGCCGTGCTGCTCCTGGGTTACGAACTCCTCCTGGCCGCCGGGGCCGCGCCGGAGCCTCCGGCCGTCCGCCCCGCGCCCCAGGCCGAACTGGCCGGCATGTACGCCGACCTGGCCGACCTCCTTCTGATGATCGGCTTTTTGCCCGCCGACAACCCCGAACACTGGCTGATGAATATCAAAAAGATCTTCAACCGCAGCCTTCTGACCTCCGGGGAATGCAACCTCTGGCGAGGTGTCTGCCGCCAGGCCCGCTGGGCCCTGGCCAACCCCGACCGGGCCAGGGCGAATTGGGAGAGGGCCGGCCATGCCCGCTGAAAAACCCCGCGGGGGAACACTCCGCGGGGGGGATATTATCACCTGCGCGCTTCTGGCGGCCCTGGCCGGGATCCTGCCCTTCCTCGGACAAAGCCCCTTCGACTATTGGTTCTGGCTTCTGGCCGGCACCCTGGTGCTGAACCTGGCCCTGGCCGTGCGGCGCCAGAAGCGGCTGATCCGCCTGGCCGCCTGGCGCCGGGCCGACCCCGGCCACTTCCTGGCCGACACCGACTGCCACCTGGACTGGTCCCGCCTGACCGCGGATCTCCAACCGGCCGCCGCCGCGCCCCTAAAAGCCATCTTCCAGTCCCAGAGCCGGGACCTGGACGCCTTAAAACCCCTGGTCCAGAAAGCCCTGGCCGGGCTGAAAAAGGCCCTGCGCCGCCAGCCGGGCCACGCCGGGGCCTGGGCCGGCCGGGCTTTCTGCCTGGCCCTCCTTGGCCAGATAACCGGGCGGGAAAACCATCCGGAAACCCTGGCCGATTATCCAGAGACCAAATGGAGCGCCGCCAGCCGCCGGGCCTACTGCCGGGCCGCGGCCCTGGCCGTGGACGAGGCCAGCATCTTCGCCGACTGGGGACGCCACCTGGAAGCCCGGGCCCGGAGCCTCTCCGCCCTCAAGCCCGAAGCGGAGGACGAAAGCCGGGCCGAGAGGCTGGAAGCCCTGGAAAAATATGAAAACGCCCTGGGCCTGGACCCGGATTTTTTTCCGGCCGGCTGGGGCCGGGCCCGGCTCCTGGCCCAGGAGGCCCTGCTGGCCGACCGTCCCGCCCTGGCCCGGGACGGCCTCAAACAGGCCGTGGCCGCCTATGAGGCGGCCCGGCGGGGTCGTTCGCCGTCGTCCGCCTTCCACCTGGAATTCGGCCGGGCGGTCTTCAGCCTGGCCCGGCTGGCGGCCGATCAGGGCGACCACTATTCCCGCTACGCCGCCCGCCTCTTCCTCCTGGCCGCTGAAGAAGAGCCGGCCGCCCCCCTGCCTCGCGGCCTGGCCGGCCAGGCCCTGGCCCAGGCCGCCTCGCGCAATGAAGACCGCAGCCCGGAAACAGCCCGGGAACTCCACCAGGAGTCCCTGGCCTTATTCCGGGAAGCGGCCAGGCTCAATCCGCGCGACCCGGAGATATGCCATGAAGCCGCCCACGGCCTGACCCGCCTGTTCCATCTCTCGCCTGCGGGTGAAAAGCCCGAGGGGTGCCCGGCCTACGGGTTCCTGGCCGAAGCCGCGGTCTGGGCCGCCCGGGCCGCCGACTTGGTCCCCGGGGAGGAAACCTGGGGCGAACAGGCCGGCATCTTAAGTTCCCTGGCTGAATACAGCGCCGAGGACGGGGCCGGCCGCCTCTGGGCCGAAGCCGCCGCTCTCTATGAAAAAGCCGCCCGGGACCGCACGTCCCCCCCGGAGCGGGCGGCCGTGAACTGGCACAACTGGGGCTACGCCCTGACCGCCCTGGCCGGGGCCAAGCCCCTGGCCAGCCGCCGCCTTACGCTTTTGAAACAGGCCGCCCGCAAATACGCCCGGGCCGCGGCCCTAAGCCGCGACAACCTGGTCACCCTGGAAAATTGGGGCGACCTGTTGGGCGAGATGGCCGGTCTGGCCCCGGACCCGGCCCAGGCCGCCCGGCTGCGCGACCAGGCTGTGAGCAAGTTTCGCCTGGCCGCGCGGCTCCATCCCGGCCAAGCCGGCCCCTTTCGCCACTGGAGCGCCCATCTCCAGGCCCGGGCCCGGGCGGAGCAGAACCCCGCCCGCCGCCGGGAAATATGGCGGGCCTCCCTGGACAAGGCGGAGGAAGCGGCCAGGATCGACCCCGGGGACGCCCCGGCCTGGGTCGCCTGGGGCCGCCTTCTCCTGGAACTCATGGAGGAAGGACCGGACTATGAACGGCCCCTTCTTTTGGCCGGGTCCCTGGAAAAATTGGAAAAGGCCCTGGACCTGGACCGCAGGGACGACGAAATCTGGGGCTGGCTGGGCCGGGCCAACCTGGAAGCGGCGGACCTGGCCGAGGAATTGAACTTCGGCGGCGGACCCCTTAACAACGCCTCCCTGGCCGGCGAACGCTTCCGGACCGCCTGCGAACTGAATCCCACCTGCGCGGACCACTGGGCCGCCTGGGGCCAGGCCCTATTCAAGGCCGCCCAATTGATGGACAACGAAGCCTCGGTCCTGGCCTGCCTGAAAGAGGCTTATGAAAAATACCTCACCGCCGCGGCCCTGAACCCGGCCGAGGGCGAGCATCACACCGGCCTGGGCCATGTGCTCTACCACTGGGGCTGGCGCGTGGAAGACGCCGCGGCCAAGGCGGACCGCTTCCAAAAAGCCTATGAACACTGCGGAGAGGCCGGGCGGCTGGCCCCCGAAGACCCCCTGGTCTGGCGAAACTGGGCCAAGGTCACCGAAGCCCTGGCCTCGCTGGAGGACGACCCCCTGAAAAGCTCGGCCTGGCAAAGCGAAGCCGATGAAAAATATTACCACGCCGACACCCTGGAACTCCCCAGCCTCCGACCCCGCCGCCATTGAAAACCGGCCGCCACGCCTCAATCGAAGGCTTGACGATCATTAATGCGCTCTCCTTTTACAAACAATTTACTTATTTATACATATATCTATTTTTTTGTATTTATATTTCTGATATAATCTGATATAGATATTTAGGATTAAAGCAAGGGGGATAAAAATGAGCCTTTCCCTGAAAATAATTCTGGCTTTTTTTATCATGGTGCTGCTGGCCATTGGGGCCTCCGTCAGCGGCTGGCGCTCCGCCACTGAAATGAGCATCGCCCTTGACGAGGTCGACAATTTTTTCATGCCCCTCGGGGAGGGCATTCTGAGTCTGCAGTATCGGCTCGAACAGGTTCGCGGGCAGGAACGCACCCTGATTTCCCCCGGCCTTTCGCTGGCCGAGCGCCGGAATCAACTCGATCTGCACACCCAGGCCGACCAACTGGCCACGGCCGCCATCAGCAACATCGACCGGATGCTTGAAGACGGCCGCGGCAAAGGTTTCGCCGCTCCCCGGACCGAAGCCGCCTGGCTGGACGCCAGGAAAAAACTTCTGACCTGGAAAAACGCCGATGCCGAATTGATAGCCATTTTCGAGGAATGGGACAAGACCCGCATCTTGGCCCCGGACAGGCTTTTGGCCGACCTCAATGGCTTTCGGGGCGACCATTACGCCCTAGCCTCCCGCCTGGGGACCATGCTGGCCGAGGGGCGGGTCTCCGGCCCGGCGGTCAACGCCTCCGACAGCGCCTGCGCCTTCGGCCAATGGCGCATCCGGTTCGACGAGAGCCTGAGCCAGCATCAGAAGAGCCGCGATCCGGACAAGCCGATCGTCCTGTCCGATGGATCCCCCGGTATCGAATACGTGAAGAACCAGGCCATCGCCAGGGAAATGGAGGCGATGATCCCCGACCATGCCGCCTTCCACCAGGGCGCCCATGACATCTACGCCCTCCTGGCGACCGGCGACACGGCCGGGGCTTCCCGCCGATACACCTCGATGGTCATCGCGGCCGGCAAGGTGATCGGCCGCTTTGAAACCCTCGCCCGCGAAGCCCAAGCCGCCCAAACCCGGGTGCGGGAAAGCCAGGATAAGGTCATGGTGGAAATACAGGCCATGCAGGAAACCGCGCTAAACGCGCTGGCCTTGACGGTGGAGAGCTGTTCCAGCGAATCCGACGCGGTGACCGCCGCCGCCACCAAGGCCGGTTCCTCCGCCATCAGCCTCGCCAAAACCCTCCTGGTGGCGGCCATAATCTTCGGCCTGGGGCTGGCGGTGTTTCTGGTCTTCACCATCCAGCACGGGCTCATCCGGCCGCTGGCGGACATCATCGACGGCTTGAGCGGAGAGGTGGCCGACATGGTCGATTCCTCGGGCGCGCTGGCCAGGGAATCGAACGCGCTGTCCGAAGGGGCCAGCGATCAGGCGGTGAGCCTGGAGGAGACCTCCGCCACCCTGGAACAGATGTCCTCAATGACCCGAAAGAACGCCGACAACACCACGCGCACGAGCCAGACCACGGCCCAGACGCTGAAATTCATAGAGGATGGCAGAACAGCCGTCAACAACATGTCTCAAGCGATGGGCGAGATAAACGATTCGGCCGAAGAGATAGGACGCATCATTAAAGCCATTGAGGAGATCGCCTTCCAGACGAACCTCCTGGCCCTCAACGCCGCCGTTGAAGCCGCGCGCGCGGGTGAAGCCGGCCTGGGCTTCGCCGTGGTGGCCGACGAGGTGCGGAACCTGGCCCAACGGGCGGCCCAGGCGGCGCACGACACCTCGGATCTCATCGCGGGCACGGTGTCGAGGATTCGAAACGGCTTCGAAATCGCCACGGCGCTGGACGCCAGCTTCAAGGAGATCAGCGCCGGCGCGAAGGATGTCGGCACGCTGATAACCGAAATCAGCACAGCCACCAACGAGCAGGCCCAGGGGGTGGGCCAGATCAACACCGCCGTGTCTCATATTGATCAAGTGACCCAGAAGAGCGCCGCCAGTTCCGAAGAACTAGCCTCCACCAGCGCCCAAATCAGCAATCAGGCCGAACACATCCATGATTATGTCGATCGCCTCGCCCAGGTTCTGGGCCGGCGGCTGGACAGTGGCCCGGCCGGCGAAAACGCTGGCGGCCGGTAAAACGCCTAAAATGCTCGGCTGATCCAAGCCCCGGCTACCTCCGCCGGGACCCTTCCCGGGTCCGGTCGGCTTCTTCCCGGCTGGATCTTTCCTCGTTTTCGGGCCGTTCCACCTTCTTCTCCTGGCCGGGCTTTTCCTCATTTCCCCGACCGGGCCGGTCAACTTTCTTCTCCTGGCCGGACTGTTCCTCGTTGCTCCGGCCGGGCCGTTCAGCCTTTTCACGTTCAGCCTTTACCCGGGGGGGAGGATCGGCTTTCTCGTGTTTCTCTCGTTCACGGCCCGCCTCCGCCTCTTTTCCCTGGCCGGGCCGCCGGCCGGCCGCTTCCCGGCCGGTCTCCTCTCGGGCGGGCTGAACCTCTTTGGCCCATTGCTGGCGTTCGGCCCGTTCCCGCGGATGAGAATAACCCTGGCGGCGGGGCCCATCCTGACCGTCATCCAAATCCCCCACATTCCCCAGCCAAATGCATCCCGGAGCCAGCCCGGCCAAAAGGAACGCGGATAGAAAAAAAATCGCCATTTTCATATCTTCATACTCCAAATAAAAAGGGGCTTAAAAAACCGCGCGAGCGGGTTGTATTATATATGGGCCCCCGTTTCTCCGTCAACACCCGCGCCCCGGGGGAGCGCGGCTCCAAAAATTGGGGTTGCGCGGGCGGTCCGTCAGTGCTATGTTAATTAGGGTTTATTTCCCATTATTTCCCCAACCTGAAGGCTGAAACCATGAGCAAGGCGGACAAAGACCTGAACAAGGACGGCGGCAAGCGCCGGGAAAAAGCCATGAACCCCCAGGAGGCCCGGGACAAGGCCCTGAACGCGGCCATGGACCAGATCGAAAAAGGCTTCGGCAAGGGTTCCATCATGAAGCTGGGGGAAAGGGAACAGATCGAAGTGCCGGTCATCCCCTCCGGCTCCATCGCCCTGGACGCGGCCCTGGGCATCGGTGGGTTTCCCCGGGGCCGTATCATTGAAATCTACGGCCCGGAAAGCTCGGGCAAGACCACGCTGGCCCTCCACGCCGTGGCCGAGATCCAAAAACAGCTCGGCCCCACCGGCCAACCCGGGGTGGCCGCCTATATCGACGCCGAACACGCCCTGGACGTCAGTTACGCCCGCCGCCTGGGGGTCAACACCGACGAACTGCTCATCAGCCAGCCGGACAGCGGTGAGCAGGCCCTGGACATTGTCGAGATACTCGTGCGCAGCGGCGCGGTGGATCTGATAGTCATCGATTCCGTGGCCGCCCTGACCCCCTCAGCCGAACTGGAAGGGGACATGGGCGACACCCATGTGGGCCTCCTGGCCCGCCTGATGAGCCAGGCCATGCGCAAGCTCACCGGGGCCATCCACCGCTCCATGACCTCGGTCATCTTCATCAACCAGGTCCGTTCCAGGATCGGAGTCACGGGCTACGGCCCCACCGAGGTGACCACCGGAGGCAACGCCCTAAAATTCTACGCCTCCCTGCGCCTGGAAGTGCGCTACAAGGGCAAGGTCCAGGATGGAGACGACCGCATCGGCAACATGGTCCGGGTCAAAGTGGTCAAAAACAAACTGGCCCCGCCCTTCAACGAAGTGGAGTTCGACATCATCTTCGGCCGGGGCATTTCCAAGGAAGGCGAACTCCTGGAAATCGGCTCGGCCCTGAGCATCGTGGACAAGAGCGGGGCCTGGTATTCCTACAATGGGGAAAGGCTGGGCCAGGGCAAGGAGAACGCCCGCCGTTTTCTCCAGGAAAACCTGGACATCGCCGCGGAAATCGAGGCCAAACTGCGCGGTGCCTACGGCCTGGTCACGGAAAAAATGGCCGAGGTCATAGAATCCCATAACGCCGCCACGGCCCCCGACGCGGCCCTGGCCGCCTCCAAGGCCGCCGAAGCCGCCGAACTGGGGTCTTGACCCGAACGCCCGCCGGATCTATCAAATAACACGTATTTCCGGCCTCGGCCGACCATTGGCGCGCCGCCTGATCTCCCGTTCTGTCATGGGGTCCGGGGGCCAGTGGCCCCGGGAATAAGGATATAAAGATGAAAGCCAGTGACGTTCGAGAAAAATTTTTGGCGTATTTCAATGGCCACGGACACCGCCGGGTTTCTTCCAGTCCGCTGGTGCCCCACGACGACCCGACCTTGCTGTTCACCAATGCCGGCATGAACCAGTTCAAACGGATATTCACCGGCGAGGAGAAGCGCGACTACCTGCGGGCCGCCAGCTCCCAGAAGTGCGTCCGGGCCGGGGGCAAGCATAACGACCTGGAAAACGTGGGCTACACCGCCCGTCACCACACCTTTTTCGAAATGCTGGGAAATTTCTCCTTCGGCGACTATTTCAAGGAGGGGGCCATAAACTTCGCCTGGGAGCTTTTGACCAGGGAATACGGCCTGCCCCCGGACCGCCTGTATTTTTCGGTCTATAAGGACGACGACGAGGCCTTCGACCTGTGGCGCAAAATAGCCGGCGTCCCGGGCGAACGCATCTCCCGCCTGGGGGAAAAAGACAATTTCTGGGCCATGGGCGACACCGGCCCCTGCGGCCCCTGTAGCGAAGTCCATATCGACCAGGGCCCCCATATCGGCTGCGGCCGGCCCGATTGCAGCCCCGAATGCGATTGCGACCGTTTCCTGGAACTGTGGAACCTGGTCTTCATGCAGTTCGAGCGCTTCGCCGACGGTTCCATGAAACCCCTGCCCAAGCCCTCCATAGACACCGGCCTGGGCCTGGAACGCCTCTCGGCCATCTGCCAAGGCGTGGATTCCAACTTCGAGACCGATCTGTTCACCCCGCTCATTGAAAAGGCGGCCGCCCTGACCGGCAAGCCCTATATCTACCGGAAGGAACTCAAGCCCGGGGATGATGGCTTTGCCGACAACGTCTCCACCCGGGTGCTGGCCGACCACGCCCGGGCCGTGACCTTCCTCATCGGCGACGGGGTGCGCCCCGAAAACCTGGGCCGGGGCTACGTGCTGCGCCGCATCCTCCGGCGGGCCGTACGCCACGGCCGCCGGCTGGGCCTGACCCGGCCTTTCCTGGCCGACCTGAGCCAGGTGATCATCGACAACATGAAGGACATCTACCCGGACCTGGCTGAAAACGGGGCCTATATCAAGAACATCGTCACCGCCGAAGAGGAGCGTTTCGGCGAAACCCTGGGCGCGGGCCTGGGCCTTTTGAACGAGGCCATAGCCGACCTGAAGAAGAAAAAGGCCCGGACCCTGGACGGGCGCCTGGCCTTCAAGCTTTACGACACCTTCGGCTTTCCCCTGGACCTGACCGGCGATGTGGCCCGGGAACACGGCCTGGCCGTGGATGAAGACCGCTTTCAGGAGGCCATGCGGGAACAGAAGGCCCGCAGCCGGGCCTCCTGGAAGGGGGGAGAGGCCTCCCGGGACGACGAGGTCTCCTCCCTGGTCAATGCCCTGACCGCCGAGGGGTTCACCACCTCTTTCACCGGCTACGAGAACCTGGTTTCCGAAGAGGCCGAACCGGCCCTCATGATCAGGGACGGCCAAAGGGTCCAGGAGGTTGAAGAGGGCGACCGGGTGATCCTGGTCTTCGCGGCCACCCCCTTTTACGCCGCCTCCGGCGGCCAGGCCGGCGACGGGGGGGAGATCCACTTTCCCGGGGGCCTGGTGGAAATCTATGACGTGCGGAAGGCCCCGGGGACCGAGGTCTTCCTCCATTTCGGCGTGGTGGCCGAAGGCCGCGTCAGCGCCTCGGAGAAGGCCCGCCTGGTGGCGGACGAGGCCGGGCGTCTGGCCACGGCCCGCAACCACAGCGCCACCCATCTTCTGCACCGGGCCCTCCGGCGCACCTTGGGCGATCATGTGCGCCAGGCCGGTTCCCTGGTCACGCCAGACCGCCTGCGCTTCGATTTCACCCATTCCGCGGCTGTGAGCCCCGAGGAGATCGAGTCCCTGGAAAAGCAGGTCAACGAGGCCATCCGCGATGACCTGGCCGTGACCACCACGGTCATGAGCCAACAGGAGGCGGCCAGGACCGGGGCCGCGGCCCTGTTCGAGGAACGCTACGGCGAAACGGTGCGGGTGGTGGCCATGGGCGACTACTCCCTGGAACTCTGCGGCGGCACCCATGTGGCCGGCACCGGCCGGATAGGGGCCTTTGCGATAACCGGGGAGAGTTCCGTGGCCGCCGGAGTCCGGCGTTTCGAGGCCCTGACCGGCGAAGGGGCCCTGGAGTTCATGCAGCGCCAGCGCCGCCAGTTGGCGGATATCCTGGCTGTCCTTAAAGCCAAGCCCGAAGAGGCGGCGGAGCGCCTCACCCGGCTTTTCGCCCGGCTGAAGGAACAAAAACCCCGGACCCATGACCTTACGGCCGACCTTATGGACCGGGCCGTGGAAAAGGGCGGGGTCAAGCTCCTGGCCGCCGAAGTGACCGCGGCCGACCCCAAGGCCCTGCGCCTCATCGGCGACGAGTTGAAAGACCGCCTGGGCCCTTCGGCCCTCATCGGCCTGGCCGCCCCGACCGAGGCCGGCAAGGTCATGCTCCTGGTCATGGCGGGCCCGGCCCTGGCCGGGCGCTTCAAGGCCGGAGAGATAATTGGCCGCATGGCCGCCGCGGTGGGCGGGCAGGGGGGAGGACGCGACGACCTGGCCCAGGCCGGGGGGCCCGACTTGGCGGGGATGCCCGCGGCTCTTGAAATTTTTTCCTCCCTTATATAGGAAAGGATAACGATCATGCGACTTTTGACCCTGGCCCTGGGCTTGGCCCTGGGGTTTCTGGCCGCCCCGGCCCAAGCCAACGATTTCAACGCCATCAAGCTGGTCCAGCCGGACTTCAACGCCAGGGGGCTGACGGTCATCCAGGCCCTTTCGGCCCGCAAGTCAGACCGCGCCTTCGCCGACCGGGAACTGAGCCTGACGCATCTTTCAGAAACGCTTTGGGCCGCCGGCGGCATCAACCGCCCGGACGGACACCGCACCGCGCCGACCGCCAACAACCGCCAGGCCATTGAGATATTTGCCATCACCAAGGACGGAACCTATCGTTACGATCCCCCAAGCCACGAATTAAGGCCCCTGACCCCGGGAGACCACCGGGCCGCGGCCGGTTCCCAAAGTTTTGTGGCCACCGCGCCCCTTAACCTCATCTACGCGGCCGACCTGGGGCAATACAAGGGCAACGACACGGAAAGGAAAACCGTCGCCGGCCTGGACCTGGGCCATTTTTCGGAAAACGTCTATCTCTACTGCGCCTCGGCCGGCCTAAGCGTCGTGACCCGGATATCCATTGACCCCAAAATCCTGGCCCCCTTGCTCAAACTCGACGCCGGGCTTGTGCCCCTTATGGGCCAGACCGTGGGCTATCCCCAATAAATGGAGGAATTATCGGTCCTGGCCTGGCAGGCGGCGGATCTGGTCCTCCACCTGGACCAGCACCTGACCGAACTGGTCGGCCGCTACGGCTGGCAGACCCATTTCATTCTCTTCATCATCATTTTCTGGGAGACCGGGGTGGTCATCTGGCCTTTTCTGCCGGGCGACTCCCTTTTGTTCGCCGCCGGCTCCATCGCCGCCCTGCCCCAATCCCCCCTGAACGTGGGACTTTTGTTCCTTCTGCTGAGTTCGGCGGCCATCCTGGGCGACACGGTAAATTATTGGATCGGCCACTGGGTCGGGCCCAAGGCCTTCCAGCGGGACGGACGTTTTCTCAAAAAGAAATATCTGGACCGGACCCAGGCCTTTTATGATAAATATGGGGCTCAAACCATAGTCATAGCCCGCTTCGTGCCCATTGTCCGCACCTTCGCCCCCTTCGTGGCCGGCATAGGGCGGATGCATTACCGCCGCTTCATTTTTTTCAACGTGGCCGGGGCCATACTGTGGAATTTTCTGCTTCTGGGCGCGGGTTATCTCTTCGGCGGACTGGAAACGGTCAAGAACAATTTTTCCCTGGTTATCCTGGCCATCATCTTTCTGTCCTGCCTCCCGATGGGTGTGGAATTCCTCAAATTCAAAATGGGAAAAAAAAAGGGCGCCCTTTGATGGCCGGATTGCTCCCGGTCTTTCTGATGCTTTTCCTGGCCGGGCCGGCCTGGGCTCAAGCTGATGCCGCCTGGCCCAAGCTGAAGGGGCAGGAAAAAAAGGTGCTCCTCTTGATAGCCAGGGAAGCCCTGAACGCGGCCCAGGAAGGACGTCCCTCCCGAGAGGCCCGGGTGGATCCGCGCCTTCAGGTGTCTCAACCCCTGGTGCTTTCCCTTTATGTGGATGACGAACTGCGGGCCCGGGCCTGGAGGCTCAAAGGCCTTCAGCCAATTTACCTGGCCGCCCGGGATCTGGTCCAAACGGCCTTAAGCGACCCCAAAGTGAGCGCCAAGCCTCTGGATCGTGAAGAAATGGCCCGGGCTAAAATAGGCCTGGCCGTTCTGGGCCGTTACGCCCCGGCCAAGGACGAGACGGATATCCCGCCCCGTTCGGCCGTTATCATCTATAACGGTTTTATTGAATGGCTGGCCCTGCCGGAAGATGTTCCGGGCGGGAAGGCCGCTGATATTTTGAGTTACGCCTGCGGCCAGGCCGGCCTGCGCCCCCAAGTCTGGCTTCTGCCCACCACCACCATCTTCCATGCCCCGGCCGAAGAACTAAAAGAGTAGAACAAGTAAAAGGACGGCTTCATCGGCTTTTTACTTGTTCTATTTGGAAATATCAGGTCAACTGTGCTAAAATGAAAAGATTAAACTTCAAGGACCGGATATGGCGGAAATAATCGCTATCGTCAATGAAAAGGGCGGGGTGGGAAAAACCACCACAGCCGTCAATTTATCCGCCTGTCTGGCCTCCGCCGGCCGAAAAACCCTGCTTATGGACGCCGACCAGCAGGGTAGCAGCACCATGAGCCTGGGCCTTAACAAGCAACCCCTCAAAGCCACTTTTTACGATTTTTTGATGACAGACATGCCTCTGGATCAGATGGTCAGGGAGACCATGCTTGAAAGCCTCCATGTCCTGCCGGCTAAAAACGACCTTTTGGGCGTGGATCAGAAAATGATGGATATGCCCAATCGGGAAACCATTCTGAAACGCCGGATAGAGCAGAAACTGGACGGAACGGAGAGCGGCGTATATGATTTCATCATAATTGACGCCCCGCCCAACCTCAATCTTCTTAACATAAACATCATGGGCGCGGCCAGCCGTCTTATAATACCCACCAAGCCGGAATATCTTTCCCTGGAAGGTTTGGCCAATCTCATAGACACCTATAAACGCGTTAGGGAAACCGTTAATCCCCGTATTTCCATCCTGGGCATACTCATTACCATGAATTTCACCAGTTACCGTCTTTCCCGGGAAGTTATAAAAGATCTCAGGCGTTGCATGGGTAGCGTGGTTTTTGAAAACGTCATCCCCAATAATATCCGTCTGGCCGAAGCGCCGGGACACGCCCTGCCCATAATCCTCTATGACCGCCAATCGGCCGGGGCGGCCGGTTACCTGGCCGTGACCGAGGAAATAATTACCAGGTTGAACTCAAAATGATAAGTAATAAAATAACCTCCAAAAAAAACCGTCTGGGCCGTGGAATGGAAGATATAGCAGCGGACCGAGGCCTTGATTTTCTCTTGTCTCCGGGCATAGCCGACCCGGACCGGATCAAGGCCGGCCTTCCCCTCCTGGTGGATATCAACCTCATAGACCGCAACCCGGACCAGCCCCGGGAATATTTTGATGAAAAGGAAATAAGCTCCCTGGCCCGATCCATCAAGACCATGGGCGTCATAGACCCCCTAACAGTCAGACCCAAAGGGGACGGACGCTATGAATTGGTGGACGGAGAGAGAAGGCTTAAGGCCGCCGCCATGGTCAACCTGGAAAAAATCCCGGTCTTCATCAGGGAAAAATCAGAAGACCCGGCAGAAGGCCTGAGGCTGGCCCTGGTCCACAATCTTTGCCGGGAGGACCTCAACCCCATTGAGGAAGCCGAAGCCTTCGGCCGTCTGGAAAAGGAATTCTCCCAAACCCACCAGCAGATAGCAGAAATGGTGGGCCGGGAGAGATCAACGGTAACCAATTCCGTGAGGCTTTTGAAACTTCCTGAATATATTAAAGACGACATACGCTACGGACGCCTGACCCCGGGTCATGGCAGGGCCCTGCTCGCCTTGGTTGATAAGGAATTCATAAATGATATAAGGAATAATATAATAACCAAAAAAATGCCTGTCCGTCAGGTTGAAAATATAATCAAACGTTTGAATAAAAAAAATAAGACAACCAAACCATTGCCATCGGATGACCAAGCCTACTATGAGGCTCTGGCCACCGCCTTTTCCCGTCAACTCCAGGGCCTTAAAGTAAAAATAGGCCGCCAGGGAAGGGCCGGCAAACTGGAAATATTCTACAGCCGACAGGATGAACTGGAATGGTTGATGACCAGACTGGGGGTTAAAAATTTTTAATTTTTTATTTATTTTATCATCCAAGGAGAAGAGCTTTATGACAATATGGAATTGACTTTTATTTAGTCCGCTTTATGGCTTTATTTCTTCTTTATAAGAAAAAATAATGAAAATAATAAGAGGCGGACAATGTTTAAAAAATAAAAAACAATATATATTCAGCTTATTAAAATAAAAGTTTTAAATAATTTAAAGAACCTTCTAAAAGGGGAGCAAGGGGTCATATGTTTAGAATGGCCTTTAATCAAACAACAACTGACTTCGGCCTAAATATGGGACGGTTTGAAAAATGAACCAGATTTACCCTTTTTCCGCTCTGGTCGGACAGGACCAGATGAAGCTGGCCCTGATCCTGTCGGTCATAAACCCGGGGCTTGGCGGGGTATTGATAAGAGGGGAAAAGGGGACAGCCAAATCTACCGCTGTGCGGGCCCTGACCGCTTTACTCCCGGAGCAGGAGGTAATGGCCGGTTGCCGTTACAGTTGCGACCCTGACCAAATTGAATTATGGTGCGATGACTGCCGGAGCCTTAACTTCCGTGAGAGAAAACCAAGGAAGAGGCCCCTGGTGGAACTGCCCTTGGGAGCCACTGAAGACCGCCTTTTAGGTAGCATAAACCTGGAAGAAGCCTTGGTCAAGGGAGAGAGCCGCTTTGAGCCGGGGCTCTTGGCCGAAGCCAACCGGGGCCTTTTATATGTGGATGAAGTGAACCTTCTGGACGACCATTTGGTCGATTCACTTCTGGACGCGGCGGCCATGGGCCGTAACATAGTGGAAAGAGAAGGTGTTTCCGTAAGCCACCCGGCCCGTTTCACCCTCATAGGAACCATGAATCCCGAGGAAGGTGAACTGAGGCCTCAACTTCTGGATCGTTTCGGCCTGTGCGTGGAAGTGCGCGGCCTAGCCGATCAGGCTCAACGCCAAGAGGTGGTCAGACTGAGACTTGAATTTGAAAAAGACCCGGAAGCCTTCACCGCCAGGTTCAGGCCGGCAGAAATGGAACTGGGGCTAAAAATAGATGAGGCGGCCAAAAGGCTGCCGGATATTAAACTGCCGGATGAAGCCGTGCTTAACGCGGTCAGGATATGCCTGGACCTGGGCGTGGACGGCCACCGTGGGGATATTACGGTCATCAAGACCGCCCTGACCCTGGCCGCCTGGTTGGGTCTGGGCCATCCCGGCCCGGACGAGATATTGAGCGCGGCGCAACTGGCCCTGCCCCATAGAATGCGGCGCAAACCATTCCAGGATGTCGATTTTGACGTGCGCGGCCGCCTTTCGGAAGCGACTGCTGAAACTATTTGATTTATTGAATATAATACGGTTTGAGGTGAAAATTGGTTGAGATAGCGCCTTTTAACGGAATAATGTTCAGCCGGGCCGAATTGGAAGACCACGGCGGACAGCTGGTGGCCCCGCCCTACGATGTCCTTAACCCGGAGGAACAGCGGAATTGCCTTAACCTTCATCCCCACAATATCCTTCACCTGGATTTCAACGTCAATGAGGCGGATGAAAAGGATAAATTCGCCTGGCACCGGCGTTCCGCGGAGATATTGAAGAAATGGCTGGAGGAAGGTGTGCTGGAACGCCTGGAAAGACCGGCCATTTTTCAGGTGGAAACCAGTTGCCGGAATCCGGTCAAAGGCGGGAGCATAGTGCGGCGAGGTTTTGTCTGTCTTATGCGGCTGGTGGATATAGACCACCACTCCGAGGTTAGGCCCCATGAAAAGACCTTCAGCAGCCACAAGGAAGAGCGCCTTAACCTGATGAAGGCGACCCACGCCAACCTCAGCCAGGTTTTCGGTTTTTTCCCGGATGAGGATCGCCGGGCCTGGAGCCTGATACGGGAGACCACGGAAATGAGGGAGCCGTCGGCGGATCTGACCGATTACCGCAAATTCCGGCACAGGATATGGCTGGAACAGGACCAGGGGAACATAGATCGATTCAAAAGCCTTATGAAAGACCGGAAAGTATATATAGCCGACGGCCATCACCGCTATGAAACAGCCTTGAATTACCGGGATCACCTGAAGGGAAAAGGGGAGTTTTCCCCCGGGGCCGATTATGTCATGATCTATCTCTGTCCCATGAGCGATCCCGGGCTGGTCATCCTTCCCACCCATCGCCTGTTTAACGGGACCCTGCCCCACCCGGACGATTTTTTGAACAGCCTTTCCCATTTTTTCAAAATAAGTGGAAAAGCCTTCACAGACAAGACCGAGCCCGTGATCCGCGACCGTTTTCTGACCAAGCTGAAAAAGCAGCGGGACAATATAGGCCTTTACCTGGCCGGCCGCCAGACCTACTACATCCTCAAGACTTTGGACAAAGTCCTGGAGGAACTGGAAGGCCAGGGAGAACCGCCTGAACTGGCTGTCCTGGACACGGTCAGGCTCAGCGGGATAATATTCAAAAAAACCTTGAATCTCACGGAAAAAAACCTCGACGACCCGCATGTCATCGCCTATGTTTCCAACCTCGGCCAGGCCCTGGACCTGGTGAAGGAAAAGAAACACAAGGCCGCTTTCATCCTGAACCCCAGCACGGTCGAAGACGTGATCAGGGTTTCGGAGAAGGGCCTGACCATGCCCCGCAAATCGACATTTTTCTACCCCAAAGTGACCACAGGCCTGATGTTCAACCTCATCGACGATTTCAGGGGTTGAAAAAAAGGAGAAAAAAATGCGTCTTTTCATAGCTTCCGATCTCCACGGTTCCGCCGCCCAAGCCGCCCGGATCAGGGCGGAAATAGAAAAGACGGCCCCGGAGGCCGTGGTCTTTCTGGGGGACCTGCTCTACCACGGCCCCCGCAACCCCCTGCCGGAAAAATACGAACCGGCGGAAGTGGCGGCCATCCTGGGCGGCCTGGGCCGGCCGATCCTGGCCATTCGCGGCAATTGCGATTCAGAGGTGGACCAGATGGTCCTGCCCTTCCACCTGGCCGAAAGCCTCTGGATAATGTCCGGGCCCCACCCCATCCTGGCCGTTCACGGGCATGAACTGCCCGCCAACGGGGGAAACATGAAAGTGCCCGAGGACGAGAACGTGGTCATACTCTTCGGCCACATTCATCTGCCGGTGGCGGAAAAAAGGGGCCCCAACCACTATTGGAACCCAGGCAGCGCGGCCTTGCCCAAGGACGGCCTGCCGCCCAGCTACGGCTTTTATGAGAACGGACGTTTCGAGGTGCGGACCTTTGACGGCCGGGTGCTGGCCTCGGACGATTTTTGACTGTGGCGAAAGGCGGCGGAAAGATGCCCGAGCGGACCGGCTTCTTGAACAGCCTCTTCAAGCTCCAAGAGAAGAGGACCACGGTTAGGACCGAACTCATCGCGGGCCTGACCACCTTTGTGGCCGTGGCCTACATCATATTCGTCAATCCCAACATCCTGGCCCAGGCCGGTATTCCCAAGCCGGCGGCCATCGCCGCCACTATCTGGGCCTCCTTCTGGGCCACGGCCCTGATGGGCCTGTGGGCCAATTACCCGGTGGCCGTGGCTCCGGGCATGGGACTCAACGCCTTTTTCACCTATACCGTGGTCCTTTCCTTCGGCTTGAGCTGGCAAACGGCCCTGGGCGCCGTCTTCATCTCCGGCCTGGTTTTTTTCGTTCTGACCTTGGGCGGCATCCGCCAGGCCATCATAAACGCGGTGCCCATGAACCTCAAGATCGCCATAGCCGTGGGCATCGGCACCTTCATCGCCTTTGTCGGCCTTCAGGGCGCGGGCCTGGTGGTGGACAACCCGGTCACTCTGGTGGGGGCCGGCCATGTGGCCAGCGTCGATTTTTCGGGCGGCCAGGCCCCGCTGTTGTCCTGCCTGGGTATCATATTCATCGGCGTCCTGATGAGCCGGGGAATAAAGGGGGCCATACTCCTGGGCATCATCTTTGCCACCGTTCTGGGCATGGTTTTCGGTGCCTGCCCGGCCCCTGGGAAAGCGGGCGACATAATAAGCTTCAATGTCCCCAGCCTCTTCGGCCAAGCCGGAGCCTTCGGCCAACTGGACATAATGGGCGCCCTCTCCTACGGCGTGTTCAGCATCATCTTCACCTTCACCATTGTGGAACTCTTCGACAACATGGGCACCCTGATCGGCCTGACCAGAAAAGCCGGGCTGATGAAGCCGGACGGCAGGATAGAAAACCTTAACCGGGCCCTCACCACCGATGCCCTGGGCACCATGGCCAGCGCCGTAATGGGCACCTCCACCGTCACCTCCTACGTGGAGAGCGCGGCCGGCATGGCCGAAGGGGGCAGGACCGGCCTGACCGCCCTGACCGTGGCGGTCCTCTTTCTGGCGGCCCTGTTCTTCTCTCCCCTCATCGCCCTGGTGCCGCCCTTTGCCACGGCTCCGGCCCTGATCGTCGTCGGGGCCATGATGATGACCGAAGCGGTCAACCTGAAGTTAGACGACATCACCGATGCCATCCCGGCCTTTCTGACCATCATCATGATGCCCCTGACCTACAGCATAGCCAATGGCTTCGCCTTCGGCTTCGTCAGCTACACCGTGCTTAAAATCTGCTCCGGAAAGGGCCGCCAGGTGAGCCGGGTGATGATCCTGGTCAGCCTGGCCTTTGTCCTGAACTTCCATTTGCGCCTGCATTAAACTGTGGCGGAGCGGCCTCGCAAAGTGTGGTCAAAAGGCCACACCACGAGCGGCCGAAGCAACCTTTAAAATTTATTGCCATCATAACCAGCTTAAATAAATAAATAATATTTGAAGGAGCCCGGCTTGGGCCTCTGGCACCAGTTTTGCTTAAACCATAAAAATGAATTATTTGACCGGATGTCGCTTATGTTGCAAAAAACCATAAATACTGAAATCAGCGCCCGGGGCTTGGGCCTGCATACGGGCCGGGAACTGACGGTCCGCCTAAAGCCGGCCCCGGCCGGTTTCGGTATCAGCCTTTCGCGGTCCGATCTTCCGGAGGCTCCGGCTTTGAAAGTCGTGGCCGACAACGTCACCGGCACCATCCTGGCCACGACTCTGGGCCGGGGGGAGAACAGTGTAAGCACCATTGAGCATTTCCTCTCCGCCTTGGCCGGCCTGGGGGTGGACAACCTCCTGGCCGAGGTGGACGGCCCGGAACTGCCGGTTTTCGACGGCTCGGCCGCCGAATGGCTGCGCCTCCTCCATGAGGCCGGGCTGGTTTCCCAGGACGCTCCCCGGCTCTTTAAGACCCTGGCCCGCCCCTTCAGCCTGGCCCTGGATGACAATAGGCGCATCGCGGCCCGGCCGGCCGGCCGTTTGTCCGTGGAAGGGCATATTGACTTCGGCGGGTTTATAGGCCGGCAGAGCTTCCGCTATGTGGCCTCCCCCGAGGCCTACGCCGCGGAGATCAGCCGGGCCCGGACCTTCTGCCTGGCCCAGGATGTGGAAAACATGAGGCGCCAGGGCCTGGCCAGGGGGGGCTCCCTGGATAACGCCGTGGTGGTTGGCGACGATGGTCTCCTGAACCCGGAGGGTCTGCGCTACCGCGATGAATTCGTCCGCCACAAGATACTGGATTTTCTGGGCGATCTGGCCTTGGCCGGCGCGCCGATCCTGGCCCGTTTCACCCTTCATAAGCCCGGACATGAGCTCAATTGCGGCTTTGTGCGGGCCGCCCTGGCCGAGCCCGGCCTTTTGACCTCCCTTCCCGCCGGATCCCGGGACCAGCGCCCGGTCCGCTCCCGCCCGTTCGGGTTTTTTCAGGACGAGGCCCTGACCCTGGCCTGAGGCGAAACGCAAAGAATCAGCCTTGACCCGCTGTTTTTGGGCGGGTTTTCGCGTTGGCGGATTTGCTTTTTGGGGCGGTATGGGGTTATAATTTTCCGAACGCCTTTTCTAAATCCAGGTTTTTTAGGTTCGGTCAAAGGGGTGACACATGACCCGCGGACAGAGACATCTCTTGATAGCCTGTGATGAATCGTCGCTTACGGGCATAACCATTCTCGATGAGCAGCACCGTTGCTTCGCAGCCATCATAAATTCCCTTCATTTTTCGATAAATGTCCTGCACGACAACACCCTCCTGTTCCCCACCGTGGCCATGGTCATGAGCCATTTCAAGATCCACTGCGCCACCGAGATGGCCATGATGAAGCTCTCGCATTATCCGCAGATTCTGGAGCACCAGGCCCAGCACGACCATCTCATCGCCGAGGCCACCTACTACCTCAGATGCCTGAAAGAGGAGGCGCACGGCCTGGACCCGGAGGCGTTTCTGAATTTTCTCAAGAACTGCTGGCAGAAGCACATACTACACGATGACAAGGCCTACAGCGTGCATATGCTGGATTTTGTCCATAGTCAGCACCGCATTATCAAGAAAGGAAAATAAGGGGCGGGAGACAGGCATGACCCACGAGCATGGAAATCTCTTGATAGTCTGGAATGAGGATTATAACACCGGCCTGAAGATAATCGACGAGCAGCATCGGGGCATTGTCTCCATCATCAATTCCCTGTATCATTCACTGTTCGTCCGGGACGACGAATCCCTCCTCCGGCCCGTGGCCGAGATGATCATGGGATATACCAAGATCCACTTCACGACCGAAATAGAAATGCTGACGGATTCGGATTACCCCCGGCTTCGGGAACATCAGCAGCGCCACGACCATCTCATCGCCGAAGCTGACCACATTTTTCTACGCTGCCTGAAAGACGGCGGGGAGGCGACCCCGTTTTTGAATTTTCTAAAGGAATGGTGGGTGGTGCACATCACCCGCGAAGACATGGCTTACCGAGGGCATCTGATGGATTATCTCCACAGCCCGCGCCCCGTCATAACCAAAAAGGGCTGAAGGCCCTAAAGAGCATTTTAACATTAACCTCAGTGAAGCCCTGGGATGAGGAATGGAGGGCGCTTTTCCGGGATTCCGTCATTGCCGCGACAGAGGAATGATACGAACAGCGCATTTCCGGAGTCCGGAAAATGTATGATGGAATAATTGCCGAAAAGAATGACCGCTACTCCAGGGTTACGGACTCGCAAAAAAGGCATATAATTTCTTTGTTACAGGGGCTTGGTGAGCTTGTAACCGTCAGAAAATCGTTTGAAGCTGAAAAGAAATCGCTTGAAACAGATAATTTTCTGCTCAAAGAAGAAGCCATGCCGAGCATCAAAAAAATTGAGGCCGTGGCCGAAAAAGTGGAAAAAAGCAAGTTGTGCTGAGGGGGGCGGGATGAAATATGAGCTTTAAGGGATGCCTTTTAATCGCTTTAGCCGTTTTCGTCCTATCGGCAAGCATTGCTTGGGCCGCCAATTGGCAAGCGGTCATCAATAAGCAAGCCCCGCGCCACTTCTTTGATCCGGACAGCGTCAAAATAGAATTTTCAAATCCACCCGCCCCTTGTATTGTTTTTGATGGCGATACAGAAATAATGGAAGGGCCATCGTGCGGCATGGTAAATATAAATGGCAAAAATCGATTTGGTGGCTATGTCGGTTTTGAACCATTTTTTTTTATCATTCGCGGCGATAGGCTTTCACGCTTAACCGCGTTTAGGGAGCTTAAAGAAACATATAGGAAGATTAGGGTTGAATACGGAACAAGGGCGGAGCAAGAGCGTAGAAGGGCGGAAATGCTCAAAAATAGGGGAACATATTTGGCGGCCCTTGGGCCTTCTCAAGCTGACCTTATGAAGCAACACGCGCAAGCATTGGGAGAGGCCCAGGCCTGCGGAGTAAAAATTAATAAAGCCCTGGAAGAAGCGGTGACTAAAATTAAAAAAGAATTCCCAGACGATGACAAATATTTTATCGGTGAATTTATGGCCAACATTGACCGGAGCGCGTCAACAGTCGATCATGGACTTTGCCCTGAAATCAAGGATAATTTTGCTTCAACAAGCCTTAATTGGTAAGGAGCTCAAAATGAAATCAATCCTGCTTTCCATCCTGATTTTAGCCCTGGCCGGTTGCGCTCCCAAACCGCTTGACCGCGCCCAATTTGTGGCCCTGGATGAAGCTACCCAAAGGGCTATGACCCGCGCATATAAAGGGTTTTCCCAAGAGCAGTTGATCGCCGCCGCCGAGAAAGCCCTTTTGCATTCCGAAAAAGACTATAAAATAATCCATAGGAAAAACAGCCTTTCAGCCACCCGGCAATGGATTTTGTTTCTGGTTTTGGCCGGGTTAATAGGCAACGATGCTTGGGATGTAAAGGTGAACGGAAACACGGTAAAGGCCGTTGCCTGGTATGCCGGCGGGGCAGGCGGGACATTTCCTGTGTCCGTTCCGGCTAAGAGTGCGGATGACCCCTATCTCTCTCCGCCGCTCTATGACCTGTTTT
>Ga0082212_10002859_pt1 | contig 24757 bp, 20 predicted proteins | sample TergutNt197P3_FD_71548 | JGI IMG/M metagenome (GOLD analysis project Ga0082212, IMG submission 71548) | Neocapritermes taracua P3 segment gut microbial communities from Petit-Saut dam, French Guiana - Nt197 P3 | ecosystem: Host-associated > Arthropoda: Insects > Digestive system > Gut ... | reverse complement strand
AGAACCCGAACGGGATTTTTTAGAATCCGCGTCCCACGCTGCCGTAAACCGGAGGCAGCGCGTGCGGGCGCACGAGCGCGCCGCCGTTTTCGTATGATTCGATCGCGGCGAATATGTACTCTATGGTGGCCAAGGCGTCCCTGCCCGAAGCCCTCAAAAATTCCTTGGGCACCCCGTTTGTCACGTCTTCCAGATACGCATGGATCCTAATCGGGAACGTGGCGCCAAAATCGGCGACCCCCGTATTCAAGACTTCGGGCTCCTTGCCCACTTCCCAGTACGTGAGCTTTTCGACGCAGTTCTCTATGCAGGCGGTGCCTTTCGTGCCCGCGAGCTCATAGCTCCACCAGCCGCCGAGCCCGAAGTGCGCATCGCCCCTCTGCGAGAGCAGGTATCCGATGCTGCCGTTCTGGAATTTCATGTGCACGCCCTGGATGGAGAGCATCATGTCCTCGTTAGAACGCCTCACGCCGGGTTTGTCCATGAAGGCCTGAATGTGCGTGACATCGCCCGAAAACGCGCGCATGACCGAGAAGGGGTGCGTCAAAAACGCCTTTGTGTGCGAGTAGGGGCGGTTCCACCTCACCCCGCCGCTTCCGCCGTAGCCGGCCGAACTGCCGTTGAATCCCACTTTGTGCATCGAATACACCTGTTCGCCGATTTTGCCGTTTTTGATGTATTCCCTGAGCTTGTCGCCGGGGGCCGAGAAATAGTGGTTCAGGTTGCAGCCGAGGTACACGTCTTTTCTCGCCGCATAGGCCACAAGCTCCCTCGCGTCGGTCACTTCATGGCATATCGGTTTTTCCACCAGCACGTTCTTGCCCGCGTCGATCGCCTGCATGGCGGGCTCAAAGTGCATCGAGCCGTTGTCGTATCCCGAAGTGGTGATGTCCACCAAGTCGATTTCGGGGTGGGCCGAGAGCATTTCCTTGAGCGAGTAAAAAGCGGGAACGCCGAATTTTTCGGCTGCTGCGTCGGCTTTCTCCTTGACGAGATCGCAGACCGCCACAAGGTTGGAGAGTTCGTCGTTTTTGTGGCACGATGCATGGCTTGTGCCTATGCCGCCCATGCCGACCACGCCTGTGTTCATTATTTTACCCATGATTTTTTACACCTCTTTTGTTTTAATTATGAAATTTATTTTACTATTTCTTTCACTTTCACCGGGATATTGCCGCGCTTTATCGATTCTATCGCCGCATGGATCACCCGCGAGGCCTCGAGCCCGTCCCTGGCTTTGCCGTCGATGTCCTCCGGCTTTGTGCCCGAGCCCACTTCGCGGACAAAGCTGTGTATCCTGTCAAAAAACGTGTCGTCGAAATCCTTGAACCCGCCGAAAACCGGGTTCGTGTACTGCTCTTTCAGGTATGTCTCAGCCGGGTACAGCGTCGCCTGCCGCCACATATCCTCAAAAACCGCCCTGCCGCAAATTCCGGCCACCTCGCAGCGCTCCATCGGATGCCCCCTGACTATGTCGTAGGAGGAAAGCAGGTGCCCGACCGCCCCGTTCGCGAATTTCATGTTGACCGATGTGGTCGAGTATATCTTCGTGCCCTCCTCGACGCGGTTCGGCGCGGTCATGGCGTAGCACTGCACCTCTTCGACATCGCCCATAAAGTACCTGATTATGTCCACGCTGTGCGGGTTTAGGGCTTTCAGCTGATAATATATCGAATCCAAGGGCATTGTCTTGCCTATCCACAGCGCCATGTTGCAAAAAAGCAGATCCCCGATCCTGCCGTCGAGCTGCCATTTTTTGGCCTGTCTCGCGGCGGGGGTGAAACGGTGGTTCAGGTCTATGCCGTAGCACAGCCCGAGTTTTTCGGCTGTTTCGACCATTTCGAGCGCGAGTTCCAAGTCGTTTGATATGGGTTTTTCGCCGAGCACATGACAGCCCGCCTTCAAGGCCTGCATCGTGGGCGCGTAGTGGTCGGAGGAGTATTCGTAGCCGCCGGTGGCGACCGAGCATATGTCCGGCTTTACTTTTTCGAGCATTTCCGCAGCGTCCAAAAAGTACGGCACATTGAATTTTTCGCCGCCCGCTTTTGCCCTGTCCTCGCGGATATCGCACACCCCGGCGAGCTTTGCGTCTGGGCAGGCCGCGTATGCCCGCGAATGTATGTTGCCAATAGGCCCCATGCCTATCACGCACGCTTTTTGCATTTATTTCACCTACCTATTATGTGCGGGCAGACCAGAGGCCTGCCCCTACATGATCATTTCCCTTGTTTTTCTTTGGCCAAGGCCTGCAATTTCTGCGCTATCCCGATGTCGCCGATGTGCATGCTGTTGTATGCCTCTTCGCTGGACTCGAACGCCTTGCCAAAACCGTTCCACTTCGTCGCGTTCGATACCACCGGGTCCTGCCTCCCCGTCTTGGCCTCGCGCTTAGCGATGAAGGCGTTCATGCGCTCCGTCAGGTATTTCACTACCTCCGGCTCCTGTTCGGCCACGTTGCAGTTCTCCTCCGGGTCTTTTACCAGGTTGTACAGCTCCACCCCCGGCTTGAAATGGAAGTCCGGCTCCAGCGCCACTATCAGCTTCCACTCGGGCGTGCGCCAGCCGTGCTTTCTCATCCATGTGGCCTCCGTGATGTACATCTCCGGCTCCTGCGCGGCTTTTCCCTTTACCACTTCGGTCATGTCGCGCCCGTCGAACGCGATTCCGGTGTCGTCGATGCCCATAACCGAGAGCACGGTCGGGGTCACGTCTTTGAGCTGGCAGTAATCCTTGTACCTCGCGCCCTTGCAGCAGCCTTTGAGCTTTAAGGCGAACGGCACCACCAAGGTGGGGTCGTATATACCGTGGTGGTCGTAGTGGCAGTCGTGGTCGTTTAGCGTCTCCCCGTGGTCAGAAGTGAACACCACCAAGGTCTCCTCCTCTATCCCCAGCTCCGCGAGCTTTTCGAGTATCTGCTGTATGCAGGCGTCCATATATGCGATCTCGGCGTCGTACTGCGCGATCACATATTCCGCGTCGGTGCAGCCCGCCGGGAACCATGAGGCGTGGAAATCGCAGAATGGTTTGAAAGCATAGCATTTTTCGAGCGATTTGTTGTCCGGGTCGAATTCGTCGCCCTGATAGAACATCCTCGAAAACGGGTGGGGCGGCAGGTATGGCGCGTGGGGATCCATGTGACGCAAAAACAGGAAGAACGGCTTGTCTTCGTCTTTGTAGATTTTGCCGAGCCTGCCAAGCTCGGGCAGGGTCACGTCGTTGAGGTTTTCGGCCTTGTGGGATCTGCCGTCTTCCCGGTCGGGGCCCCAGCCGTCGAAATTCAGGTACTTTTGGTAGCCCCTGCCGCCAACGTTGCCCTCGAAGCCAACGCAGGTCGTGTTGTACCCCCGCTCCCCCAGGATTTCCGCAAGCGTCCTCGCCCCCGGCGCCATGTCCCCCTGATGCCGAAGCGCCACCACGTCCGTGCTGAATATGTCCAGCCCCGTCATCATCGAGGAATACCCCGGGGTGGTTGGCACGGAGGGTGAGAAGCAGTTCTCGAACACGATCCCGTCAGACAGGAATTTCGAGATATTGGGGGTGGTCTGGCGCTTGTAGCCGTAGAGCGACATATGGTCGCGCCTCAGCGAGTCGATCCCGAAAAACAGCAGGTTCAGCTTTTTTTTGTTATCGCAGCAAGACATAAATATTTTCTCCTCTTCATTTCAGTTAAATTATGGTTTATCTCGCGCCGAGCTTTTTCAGGCAGGCGTTCATGTATCCGTATGATTCCGCCGCGATGATCGATGCCTCGGCTATGTCGAGATCCCTGCCGATGACTTCGAGCACGCACGGGCCGTCGTAATTCGCGTCGACCATGGCCTTTATATACCCGAACAAATCGATGTCGCCCCTGCCGCAGGCCTGGTCGGACGAATCGCCCGGGGACGGGCCGAGCCCCTTGCAGTCCCTTATGTGCACGTGCTTCATGGCGTGGATCACGCTTGCGAGCGCGTCTTTGGGGATTTCGTTTGCCCTGTGGATATGCGAAGGATCCATGTCGAGCCCGAAATACGGGTTCTGCACCGCCTCGATCATTTTAAGCGAAGTGGGCGTGTTGTACACCGCGCTGCCCACATGGGCCTTGCAGGCGAGGGTGACCTTGTAGCTCGCGGCCACCTCCGCGAGCTTGTTGATCGATTCGAAGCTCTGCTTCATGGTTTCCTCGTCGTCCATTTTCCCGCCGGGGCCGATGCACAAAACCGGTATGCCGATCTCCGCCGCGCCTTCGCAGGCGATCTTGAACCTTTCGGGTTCCTGCGAGGCGATTTCAGACGAGAGAAACTCGAGCCCGTTGTCCGCCATTATGGCCTTCAGTTCATCTTTGTCCTGTTTCCAGCTGTCCGTGTTGAAATGGTCGGTCCCCATGCCTTTGAGCGCGGAGATCCCCACGCCGTCATATCCCGCTTTTTTGAGATATTTCGCCGCAGTCGCGAAGTCGAAATTTTTGAACAAAACAGTGTTCACTCCGAGTTTGATCATTTTTGCAAATCCTCCAAAAATATTATTTATTAATGGATGTGCGCACAAAATCACACATAACATCCAATTTTTCCATCATGTCCAGCGCCAGCTTCATCTGGCACCGCGCGCGGTCCAGATTGTGCCCCGGCCGGTGGATCGCGAAATACCTGTCCCCGTCTATGTGGTCCGCCAAAAAACGCGATGCCAGCTCGAACGTGATCGTCGGCGCCCCCAACGCCAGCGTTTCGACCTCTGCCGGGCTCAGCGAGCGCCCCACCGCTTCCGTGAACCCCTCGGTGAATTCCTTGAAGTAGTCGAAATCCAGATATACCTTGCCCAGCTCCGTTTCGTCTTCTGCCGCCTTGTTTGCCGCGAAGCGTATGGCATCGCCGAAATCGTGCGCCACCAGCCCCGGCATGATGGTGTCCAAATCCAGAACGCAAACCGGTTCGAACGTGTCTTTGTCAAGAAGTATATTGTTGTATTTCGTGTCGTTGTGCACCGGGCGCAGCGGCAGCTTGCCCCCCTCCGCCATTTCCGTCAGCTTGCAGCAAAAATCGCGGTGCTTCTCAAACACTTTGATTTCCTCTTTGACATCCTTTGCCCGGTTGCCCTCGTCCCGCTCCACCACCGAAAAAAAGTTTTCGAGCCGCTTTTTCGTGTTGTGGAAATCGGGTATGGTGATGTTTAGCCGATCCGCCGGAAAGTCGCCTATTGCATTCAGGAAATCGCCGAAAGCATATCCGCTGCTTTTTAGTATCGCCGGGTTTTCCACCACCTCGAAGGTCACCGTATTTTCCTCGAAAACGCATATGCGCCAAAATTCGCCGTCATCTGTCTCCGTGTAGTTTCTGTATTCGTTGTTTGACAGAAACGTGATGATCTTGCACGCGCTTTTTTTTACGTTGTTTTTGATGAAATTATCTATCATCATGATGTTGTTCATCACTTTGACCGGTTCTTTGAAAACATATGTGTTCACCTTCTGGAACACATACGGATTGACGGACTGCCCGTTTTCCACCGAGACATAATATGTCTCGTTGATGTGCCCGTTGGTTATTTGGCTGTATTCTTTTATCTCCCCGTTTATGCCGTATAATGACATTAACTTTATGAGTTTTTCTTTAATATGCATTTAGTTCACCCACTCCTGTACATTGTATCCCATCAGCGCGAGGTTGGATCTCGCCTGCATCGCAAAGCGCGCCACTCTCTCGTTGGTCGAAGCCGTGGTGTCGGCGTTCGTGTATTCCAGTATAAAGGGCAGGTCCGGCGTGAGCCTGTAGTAATTCATGAAGAATTTCACCCAGTCGATTTCGCCTTCGCCCAAAATCCGCCCGAAGCAATCGTTGACCTTCCTGTCCTTGCCGTGGAAATAAACCGTGTGAGCCGCCAAATACTTGAACACGTCGTCCTCGTCCGAATTCGCGATAAAATTCGCCATATCTATCATGGCCTTTATATTGGCCAGGCCCGATTCTTTTTCGATCTGCGATATGAAATCCCTGAGCCTTTTGGCGGAGGGTATGACATCTATGACGCAAGCCTCTATGCAGATGTTCAGGCCGCGCTCCTTCGCCGCGTTTCCTAAGGAAATAAAATTCTCTTTCAGCCTTTGGAAATCGGATTCGTAATTTTCGGTCGTGAGCCCCCTTTTGTTATCGGGCCGGAACCCGAGTTCCGTGGTGAGGTTTTTTATCCCGGCGTAAGCCGCGAAATCCATGCAGCGCACGAAAGCGTCCCGGCATTTTTGCCTGTAGGCGTCGTCGCCCGGACAAAGATTGTCTGTGAACACCCCGAAAGCCGTGACCTCTATGCCCATATCGCGCATTATGCCCGCTTTTTCTTTCGTGAGCTGCTCTGTGATTCCGTTTTCGTCGAGCTTTGAAATCCCATTGTACGCCCAGCCGCCAAAATCAGGATGGGCCATGCAAAGCTCGGTGCAGTTATACCCGTGGGCCGCCATAAATTTCGCAGCTTCGGCGACAGTCATGTTTCCGTAGCTCCTTGAAACTATGCCGTATTTTTTCATTTTGTCTTCTCCTTTTCATATTTTTGATTTTTGCCTCAATACAGATTATATACTAAATAAATAAAATCTTCAAGTACAAATTGTATTTTTATTCAAATTTTTATGTTAAAATTACGTGTACAATCAATAAAAATACGAAAATAATTTTTCATGGGGGGATTTCATATGCGAACATGGGCAAACGAGGCGAAAAAATTAAGCGAATTGAAAAACAAAACTTTCTTCATATTCGACATGGACGGCACGATTTACATCGGCGCAAAACCCTTGCCGGGCGCTGTCGATTTGCTGGCGAAAATAAATGCCCGCGGCAGCAAGCGCATGATCTATTTCACGAACAATTCTTCAAAAGACAAAAACCATTACTTAAAAAAATTGGGGCAAATGGGATTTCCCGCTTCCGGCGGGCAGCTTTTGATTTCCGCCGATGTGCTCATAAAATATTTGAATTCGCATGAAGGAGGGAAAAAAATATATCTCGTGGGCACCCCGCATCTCGAAGCCATGTTCGAAAATGGCGGAATATGCCTGACTTCCGGCGAACCCGACATCGTGGTCACTTCTTTTGACACCACGCTCACATATGCCAAACTCGAGCGCGCCTGCGCGTATATACGCGGCGGCGCTTTGTGGCTTGCCACCCACCCCGATATAAACTGCCCTGTGGAAAACGGCTACATTCCGGACTGCGGGGCGATAAACGAGCTGATACGGGTTTCGACAGGCAAACCTTTGCCAAAGGCGTTTGGCAAGCCGTGCGGCGAAGCGGTGGAAATGATCGAGGAAATCTACGGCGAGCGGCGCGAAAATATGGCGATTTTCGGCGACAGGCTGTATACCGACGTGGCGATGGGCAAAAACAACGGCATGACTGCGGCGCTGGTGCTGACCGGGGAAACGAGTCTGGAAGAAGCGATGGCCCTGCCCGAAAACCGGCAGCCCGATCTGATTTTCGAAAATCTCGAGGAAGCGGGAAAATATATATGACTGCGGGCCAATTGTGAAATTTGTAAATTTTTTAAAATGGCATGTTTTTGCGTGCCATTCGTAGTATAATAAAAGCAATAAGCACAATAGCAGAATGCAGGGGGAACGGAAAATGCGCATCAGAAACGCGGAGACTTACAATTCTTCGAAAAAATGTTTTATCAGGGCCGATTTGGAAATAGAGGACGGCAAATTCGCCGAAATAATAAACACGGGGAGCAAAAAGCCCGCCGAAGCCAAAATTATCCCCGGATTCATCGACATACACTCGCACGGGGCGGCCGGGGTCGATATATTCGGCGCCAATTCCGGCGCACTTGTCGAAATGAGCGCGTATTACGCCCAAAATGGGGTCACCACGCTTTTTTTGGCCACCATGTCCGAACGCCACGACAAAATCATGCGGATGATAGAGGAAACAAAAAAGGCCAGGCCCGGGGCGAAAATAGATTTCAGGGGGATACACGTGGAGGGTCCGTACATCAACAAAAACAAACGGGGCGCGCACAACCCGGAATATATAAGGGAGCCCAACATGGCCGAGCTTGACGAAATGATGGCGGCGATTTTGGATTGCGGGCTTGCCATGCACATGACAGTCGCGCCCGAACTCGACGGGGCATTCGAGTTCATGGAGGCGGCGATAAAAAAAGGCGCGACAATATCGATGGGGCACACGGAAGCAAGCGGCGAAATCCTGAAAAAAGCGGCGGAGCTCGGGGCCAAATCATACACGCATCTGTTCAACGGGATGGCGCCCATGCACCACAGGAACGCAGGAGTGGCGGGATATGCTCTGATTGGCGGCACATACGCCGAAATCATATGCGACGGCATACATTTATGCCCCGAATTCGTGAGTTTGACCGAAAAAGCCAAGGGAATCGACAAGATAATATTGGTGAGCGATTCCATGGCGGCGGCGGGATTGCCCGATGGGTCGTACAACCTCGGTTCCGACGACGGCGTCAAAGTCGAAAACGGCAAAGCCTTCATGACAAATCCCGACGGCACGGAGACAATCGCGGGAAGCACGACCAATTTAAGCAAAGAATTGGAAAATTTCGTGAAATTCACGGGGCGCAGCGTGCAGAGCTCACTTTTGACCGTCACGAAAAACCCCGCAGAATGCGTGGGCATATATGACCGCAAGGGTTCGATTGAAACGGGCAAAGACGCCGATTTCATTGTTTTGGGCGGCAAAAACGAAATAAAGGAAGTTTACGCAAAAGGGGAAAAAATTTTTTGATCCGATGATAAAATTATTTGTCCGCAAAAAAAATGCGCGAATCGCGCATTTTTTTGCTGTGTGCAAAAGTCAGAGGATCGATTGCAGTTTTTGCATGAAATAGCGATAATTTTCAAACGAAACGTCGGGCGGGAAGGAATGGTCGGGCCCGGGTATATATCCCCCCGCGCGGACCAGCGGTTCCACGCGCGAAAATTCTTCGTCCATTTCCCTTTTGCCCTGCGCCGCGCAGCGCTTGTCCACCCCATACCAAATCCTGAGCTCCCGCCCGTATTCGCGGCGCACTTTCAGCACGTCCATTCCGCACTGAACTTCGAAAGGGTACAATGTATTGATGCCGCTGTCCATCCAAACGGGTATCAGCGAAGCCATGTCCCCGTCGCTGTCAAGCGATATGAATTCCACGCCGCGGGAGCGCAAAAAATCCACCACGCGCCGATACCTGGGCGCCATGAATTTTTTTACCATCGCGGGAGATATGAGCGGTCCCGTCTTGTATGCCATGTCCTCCCAGAACCCAAAAGCGTCTATGTCGGTGCAGTCCAAAATTTGCCCCATGATTTCAATGATGAAATCGGCGGTCGCCTCCATCATTTCTTCGACGAAAGCGGGATCCTCGCAGAAAGCGACGCAAAGGTTCTCCACGCCCATGAGGTTTCGGAGAGGGCCGAAAAATCCGCCCCAGCGGTCCGCCACCACAATCAAAGGATAGTCGCGCTCGCGGTATTGGGCGAGCTTTTGGATATAGTCCGAGCCGATGCGCTGCGCAAGGTCGGGTTTCATTCGCTCTTTCCAGAATTTTCTGAAATCCTCGCGCGTTTCGACCGGATATTTTATGAATTGGGGCATGGAGGAATGGGGATTGTCTTTCCGTTCGCGCAGAAGTATCCCCTCGTGGTTCACATAGGTCACAGTGTTCGCATCTTCGGAGATTACCTTGTGCTCAAAGGCGGGGCAAGGGAAAAACCAGCCTCCCGTCCAGCTTCTTCTGTCTTCTTTGAAAGGCGGGTTTCCCGGGTCATAGCCTTCCTCTTTCCATCTCTGTACCGTTTCGGGCCAAGCCCCGAAGTTCCAAAAGGGAACCCGGTCTGTTTGCCGGTAACGCATCACGTTCAAAAACCGTTCTCTGTCTGTCATGGCATTTTGTTCCTTTCATATTATTTCATATTATTTCATATTATTTCATTTTTTATTCCGCTTCCGGAACGCCGAGCAATTTGTCGATTTCTTTGGTGGACAGCACGGCGGGGCAAATTGTGTCTATGCCGAATTCGTGGTACACGCACTCGCGCTCCGGGTCGTAAAGCCTGGCGATGACCTGTCCTATGCTGTACATTTCCTTGGCCAGCTGAGCCACCATTATATTTGTGTTGTCGTTGTTGGTCACGGAAATCACCGCTGTGGCCTTTTCTATTTCAGCATTGTTCAATGTGGTTATCTCCGTGGCGTCGCCTGTCATCGCGATGCCGCCAAACGAGGGGGACAACTTGCGGAAAGCCTCCGGGTTTTTGTCGATGATGGCGATGTTCTGGCCGCTGTCGTAAAGCGTGTTGGCGAGATTTGCCCCGAGGCGCCCGCAACCCACAATCAAAGTATAGCCGCCGTTTTTTTTGTGTGCAGACAATTTCATTGATTTTCCCCCTTTCGCATATTTCACTCATCCCCATCCATCCCATCCATAGGAAGCAGGAAGGAAAACTCCGCTCCCGGCCCGTCCGTCCGGTTGCGGGCCTCGATTTTTCCGCCGTGCGCTTTCACGATGGCTTCGCAAATCGCAAGCCCCAAGCCTTTTCCTTGCCTCGCGTCCGCATTTTTGGCGTGGGAAGTGTAGAATACCTTGAAAATATTTGGCAGGTCTTTTTTTCGGATGCCCGCGCCCCTGTCCCTGACTGTGATTTTTGCCATTTTTTGATTTTCGCAAATTTCCGCCGCAAGGCTGATTTCCTGCCCCGGCTTGGAATGCTTGACCGCATTGTCCAACAGATTTGTAACAATTTGCCCGACGAGTTTGGCATCCATTGGCACAAGTGGCAAATTGGGCGGCATATCCATTGAAATTTCGCGGTCGGGGGCATAGGCGGCGATATGGCTCGCCGCATTGCCGATCACTTCCTGCATCGATTCAAGTTTTTTGTGTATGGGCAGCGCGCCGTCTTGCAAACGGGTCAGATTTAATATGTTTTCCAATAGCGAATGGAGCCATTGGGCATCTTCCCGTATGCTTTGCGCAAGTTCGCGCCTCGGGTCGCCTTCTCCCGTCATCTCCGCGAGCCTTTCGATTTTGCCGGCCATCCCGTCCAGCGGATCGCGCATATCGCGGGAAATGACCCTGAGCAGATTGGCGCTGTAGCGCTCCCTTACAGTTTCCTCCATCGATTTCATGCGCTGTTCAGTCGAGCGGAACCTATCCATGGCGAGCGCGACGCTTTCAATCATCGAACGCAGCAGCCGCATTTGCTCTTCATTCATAGTTTTGGCCCTGTCGTTTGGGATGCGGATAAGCCCGAGCGTGCTCTCGCTGCCGTACACGGGCCAGTCGGTGAATTCCGCCCCGACGTCAAATCCCGTGCGCAGCCCCTCTATGCGGTGTTTCAGTTCGTCGGCATCCGCGACTTCCCTTTGCGCTTGCCCGCCGCCGGATATTTGCTGGACAAAAAAATTTTCGGGCATATTGTCATCGTCAAAGCAAAGGCAGGCGGCTTCGCATAAAAAACATTCGCTTATGGCGGATACGGCGATTTTGGCGATTTCGTGCATGCCTTTTGCGTCGGTGAGATGGTTTGTGAGGTTGAAAATCGCCTTGGTTTCAGCTTCTTTTTTTTTCGCCTCTGCCGCTCCGCGCTGCGCATGGGAAGTCAAGGTGCTTGTAATGAGCGCGGTGACGGTCATTATTATGAAAGTTATGACGTAGTGAGGGTCATTTACGGCAAATGTAAATATAGGTTCCGCGAAAAAGAAATTGAACAAAAACGTGGCCAATATCGATGCGATGAAGCCGAAAACAAAACTTTTGGCCAGCCATGCGGTCATCAAAACCGCCAAAAGATAAACGACTGCGATGTTTGTCTCCGGAAACCCGAACTTGCCCAAAATATGCCCTATGCCCGAAGCGGCCAAAAAAATCGCCGCCATGACAAAAACTCCCCGCAGGTTGCCTCTTTGCATATTATTTTTTTGTTCGGCCATGATTTGCCCCTTCCGGTATATCCACAATTGCCCACGCCCCAAATCCACCTTTGACATTATATCAAATCCCATGTGATTTTTCAAGCAAATAATTGTTAATTTTACAATCATATCTCGTAAAAATTACCGCATTAAATCCGCAGAGCCGCCGCGCCCACTTGTTTTGTTAAGCGGAAAAAATAAGAATCCCCCGGCACTGCCGGGGGTTTTCGCTTTCAAAAAATACCCTGTATGAAACAGGGTAAATAGAGCCGCGCCCGCAAAGGAGCCATCAGGCTTTGTATCCGCATTTGGGGCAAACGCCGTTCTCGTTTAGCGCAATGCCGCATAGTGGGCAGCGCGCCATTTCTTTTTTCGGTTCGTATTCTTCCGATGCGCCGTTCACTCCGCTTGTAAAGGTGAGCTTAACGATGTTCAGCTTGTCTTTCAGCAAATCGTAAACGATTTTGATCATGCCCTCGACGGTCATTGTTTCTTTGGTCACAACCAGCCGGGAATCCGGGTAAGCTGTGGCAAGATCCGTTTTGAAAGCCTCGCCCTTCATTTTATTCTGCGGCGTGCCGTTTTTTATGCCCTGCGCTTCGTACACACCGAGAATCGCGGGCAATAGCGGGTCATCTTCCCGCAAAATGAGCGCGTGGTCAAAGTTCTTCAATACTTCCCAAGCGGTTTTTTTAACTTCGTTGCAGGGAAACACCATATTGACGCCCATGTTTACGGTATCCTCGACTTCAATCGTCAGTATCCCCGTATGCCCGTGGAGATACTGCGCCTCGCCTTTGAACCCGTAGAACCTGTGCGCGTATTGCAAATCGAGTGTGGCAAAACTTTTCATGGTTAATCTTCTCCTTTTTAATTTTAATTTTGAGTTTGGGCCATGCGCGTTTGGCATTTAAGCAGGAAAACATCCTCTAACCACTATTATATGGGAAAACAAATGCGTTGTCAAGAGATTTTAGGTTTTTTCGCGATAAATCACAGAGTTTAACAATTATGTTATCTATCAACAAGCATTCCCCGGTCTATGCGAATTTCGTTGTCTGCCAGTAGTTTTGCATTATCACGGTGCGCAATTATTAAAACAGTTTTTCCCCGTTTTGATATTTTTTGTATATAATCATAAATATATGATTCATTTTTCATATCTACAGCGTTTGTTGCTTCATCAAAAATTACGGCGTTCGCATTTTTTAATATAGCGCGGGCAATGGCAATTCTCTGTTTTTCACCGCCTGAAAAGTTACTCCCGTGTTCCTGAACCATTGTTTGATAACCCTCCGGTTTTTGCATAATAAAATCATGCGCCTGCGCGAATTTTGCCGCTTCCATAACTTCTTCAAGCGTTGCCGTTTCGTTATTGCACCGTATATTTGCCTCAACAGTATCATAAAAAAGATAAGTCGATTGTCCCACATAAGCGTAAAAATCCCGTATGCCTGTATTATTAATTTGGGCATAATCCGTTTCGCCTATACTGATATTTCCCGTTTGAACCGGATATAATGCCAGAAGAATTTTAATCAAAGTCGATTTTCCTCCACCGGACTCGCCGTAAATCACGGTGATCTTTCCTTTCGGAATTGTTAAATTTATCAAGTTCAACGCATTGCTTTCCGACGTTTGATATTTAAAATATAAATCTTTAACTATAATATCATCATTTTGTAATTTTATTGATTTGTCATCATTTTCTTCGGCCTCCTGATTCAAAAGTTCGGATATACGGTTATAGTTTACAATTTGCGCTCTTGTGCCGCTTAAAAACCCTTGCAGATTTCCGAGCATATAATTCACGCCGTCCTGTAAAAACAAAAATGCCATGACAGAACCCAAATCAATCATATTGTTCAAATACATGACAATTCCCAAACCGAAAACCGATAAAATATTTACCGCTTCAAATATATCGCCAACGGCGTTTAATACAACATTAATTTTGTTTATCTCCATATTTTTCTTTGCGGCTTCGTCGTTGCTTTTGTAATACCGTTCCCTGATTAAACGGCCTATAGAAGCCATTTTGATAAAACTTATGGATTTTATGATATCAAAAAGCATTTGATTCTGAACGCTTTTTATTTTTTGCAAAATTTCGGTATTTTCCGTGATTCTCTTTGATAATTTAGTCATAATAAAAGTTTGTGACAGGCAAAGAAAAATAACGAGCAGAGATAATTGCCAATTGAATGTCAGCATAACGACGATAGAGCCCCCGCCGTAAAACAAACCGAGTAAAAGCCATGAAAGCGACCAATCGCCGGAAACTGCGTCCAAATTTTCGCGCAGCCGAAGAATCAAATCGCCTGTCTGGTAATTTTCGTAAAACGAATAACGGTATAACATGAGCTTTTTTATCGACATTTCGCGCATGTTCTTTTTAAATATCTCCATCGCCCTGTTTCCCAGATATGTGCTGACCGGATTGAGAAAAATCACCATAAACAAAATCCCCGCCGCCAACCAATAAACATAAGTCATATACCCCATATCCTGATATTCTACCGCGTTCACCAAATATTTTTGCATAAGACCGCTGAAAACCTGCATCAGCGGGAACATCATATTGGCTGTAAGCAAACTGATAAAAAATACAATTTTGGGGAAAGAAACCCAACTAAACGTGCGTAATACAGCCTTAAAATATTTAATCACAATATTTTACCCTCATGTATGCGATAGATTTCATCGCAATTTTCGATTGTTTTGTCGTTATGCGAAATGATAATGGAGGTGATTCCGTCCTGTCTGACTACTTCATCGATTTGCCGCACGATTTGTTTTTCGGTTTCGGGGTCTAACGATGAAGTCGGCTCGTCGAATATATATACAAACGAATTTCTGAGGAAAGCCCGCGCAAGTGAAATCCTCTGACGCTGACCGCCTGAAAGGTTGTCCCCGTCTTCGGATAAAACCGTATTCAATCCATCGGGGAGCATATCAATAAAATCTTTTAATCCCGCCCGCTCTATCGCCCTTTCAATATCTTTTTCGGAAGCGTTTAAATTATTGAACTGGATATTTTCGTATATTGTTCCGGGCATAATATAGGTTTGCTGGGAAACGTAAGATATATGGGAACGCATATCTTCTAAATCCAGATTGCGAATATCCTGCTCGAACAGCTCGATTTTACCTGTGTCTGTTTCATACAGACCGCTCAATAACTGCACTATTGTAGATTTCCCCGCGCCGCTTTCGCCGACAATGCCGATACACTGCCCTTTTTTTATTTGCAGGTTAAGGTTTTCAAGGACGGGTGCCTTATTCGAATCATAACCGAATTTAACGTCCGTAAACCGGACAGCCGTTTCGCCGTTCGCGCTTAACGGCTTTTCATTTGCTTTTTCTTCTTCCAGTTCCATGACGGTATCAAGCCGTTTCATGGAATGATAAGAGTTTTTTATTGAAATCATAGCGCTGAATAAACCTATAAACGGACTGCTTACCTTGCTGATTAATTGAGCGTAAGCGAATAATAACGAAACATGGATTTCACCTTTCGCCACCAAATATGCCCCGTAAATAAACGCAATCACCATAGGGACGTAAGTCACAGCCATAATCAGGGCAAGCGTTACCGCTTCGCTGATATAGTAGCGGTTGTTTTTACGCATAATTTCAACGAGGGTCTTCCGTATTTTTTTCAATTTTACAGGCTGCATATTATATGTTTTTATCGTTTCCGCTCCATGAATAACGTCATAGATATGTTCCGTATAATCGCTGTTCAATCCCTGCATTTTCTTAAAAAATTCGCTTGCCCTGCTTGACATGATATTGAGCAGTACAGCAAGTATGGGCAGAGGAAGAAAAACAAAAAGGCTCAGTTTCCAGTTGTACCAAAACAGATAAATAAATCCGCCGGTCGTCATGACCGGGCTGGAGATAAAAGTGGAATAGAAATTTTTTATGAAATTCAGCGCGTTCGGAATATCTGAATTGCATTTTGTGCTTATGTCCCCGCTGTTTTCTTTGTCGATTTCTTTCATTTTCGTCCTCAGAATTTTATGGACGAATTTGTCTTTCAAGTCTTTTTCCATGTTAATAAATACATTGTTATGCAACTGACCGTAAACATATATATGCAATAGGCGTAAGATAGTCAGGACAATAAAAAGAACCAATACCTGTAAAAGCAAACTAATATCACGGTTCAATACCGCGTCAACGCTTTGCTGTATAAAATTCACCTGTATCAAAATTAATGCCACAGATAAAAATGTCAGCCCTAATATCAGCATAAGTTTCCATTTGTATTTTTTTATCAACGGCACAGACCATTTAAAAGAATATTTAATCCAATGTTTATCCATTTAGTATTTAACTCCCCATATGTTTTCTGTTTTTTTCCGTTGAGATTCGTACAATAAAAAATACAGCACAAATCCGAACGCCGAGCCGATCATACAATTGGCGCAGGGTTCGGATTTGCGCTTATTTTGGTGCGCCACCCGCACACATATCCGAACGGGGCGCAATATTACCCTCTACCCCCATTATATCACATAATTCAACGGTTTTACAGCCCTCTTTGTAGTTAAACGTGATAACGAGTTTATCATCATATAAGTAAATCGCGTTCACGAAACTGTCAATCAACCGTTGTCGTTGGTCTGCTTGTGTAATGTCAAGTTTTCGGAAACGGTGAATCCAAAAAATGACTTGCTCCCTTGTCAACAATGGTCGCTGCATTTCTTCCTGCAAAATTTTTATGTCAAGGTCACTTTTAGTCGCTTCCAAATCGTCAAGTCTTTGTTTTGTTGACTTATTGAAAATGCCTTGCTGAATAGCGTTCAGCATATTTTCAATGGCTTTTTCCGTTTCTGTAAGCTGTTCCTTGAAACGGGGTAAGTCCGTATTTTCCCGATGTTGAAGTTCCATTACTAAATCGGCAATATACTCCACAACCGAATCGCTCATGATTGTCCGCATAGTTTCGTTTATTACGATGTCCTCAATCCATACTTTTTTGACGGATTTCTTTTTACAGCCTTTATGATTTTTTGCGCTGACGCATTTGTAATATTGATGAAATTTCATCGTTTTGCTTGTACCGCTTTCGCCTACCATGAACGCTCCGCATAATCCGCAATGAAGTTTCGTAGATAGCAAATACAAATCTTCTTTTGCCTTGAATCTGGCAGGAGCTTTTTTATTTTTGGCAAGCCGTTCCTGTACGCGCCCGAACAAATCAAGCGGCACAATCGCCGGAATGCCGTTTGGGATAGCGGTCTTGCTGTATATGTACTCTCCGATGTAACGGCGATTTTTCAGAAGTCGTTTAACGCTGTCAATACCCATGTCTTTGCCTCTGTGTGGCTGTATGCCTTTTTCGTTCATCCAATGCACAAGTTCAACAATAGTCGCGCCCTTATCATATCGTTTGAACGATTCCAACACCACAGGAGAGGTGAGCGGGTCAATTTGAAAATATTGTTCGCTGTCAATAATATAACCCACAGGCAAACCGCCGCCGTTATATTTGCATTTCAACGCATTTTCTGTCAATCCACGAGTTACTTTTTCGGACAATTCAGCCGAATAAAATTCCGCGTAACCTTCGAGCAGGGATTCAAGTAAAATACCCGTTGAATCTTCTGAAATAGATTCCGTTGCGGAAATAACTTTGACGCCGTTTTTACGTAATATTGCTTTGTAATGTGCGCTGTCATATCTGTTTCTTGCAAAACGGTCTAACTTCCAGACTACAATGACATCAAACAGATTTTTCGCGCTGTCTTTTATCATTTTTTGAAACTCCGGGCGATTGGCAGTCTTTGCAGATAACGCCCGGTCAATATAACTGGTTAAAATTATTATGCCGTTCTTTTCAGCAAATTCTTTGCATTCACGGAGTTGCCCCTCGATGGAATTTTCGGTTTGTGAATCGCTGGAATATCGGGCATAAATTATTCCTTTCACTTATCCGTGCCCCCTTTCATCATCTGCAATAACATATCTTTCAGTTTTCCGCTCATGGGGGTGCTTGGGTCAAAACACATTTCTATAAACTGCCGCATATCCTCGTCATCTTCAAATTTCGGTTTGAAATCATACAATTTTCCTTGCGGCTTGTCTGTGCGTCCATAGATATAATCCAGCGAAACATCAAAGTAATCGGCGTACAATAAAAGTGTTTTATATGAAGCCTCCGATTGATTATTTTCGTAACGATTCACAGCGGATTGTGTTATTCCAACTTTTCCAGCAAAATCTTTTTGAGAAAGCCGTATGCTTTTTCTGAGGCTTGTTAATCTCTCTCCAACAATATTCATGCGTTCACCTCTAACATGATAACAATATTATAACCGAATTAATATCTTTTTAGATTCGCCGTATCATATATCAAATAAACTTATTTGACTATTTATTGGTGCGTGAAATGTACCGATTATTAAAAACGGACTCTTTGAAATCATGTGAAACTCCAGAGTAGTTCCAAGAAAAAAGTGCAAATCTTTGGTGAGAGCGAAGTCATTATAATATTTCTCTCGCACTTTTGCTATTGCCACGCTTTCGTCTCCGTCCGCACGTTCAAGGCAATGAAAATATAGCATACCGGTTTCCCAATCCTCAATCATTAACGTGGACTGCCTACCGCTGTCATCTTCAAACTTATATGAAAACTTGTACGGAACTTTCGGAACAACTTTATACTCCGCTTCTATTTCTTCCGGCGTTTGAAGCAAACTTAATTGTTGTGATAATCCGCGCAGTATCGACAGTTTATCAGCATCCCAATCACGGTCAGCAGGTTCAGCAACAAAGTCAAGAACTTTCGTCGGCTTAAATATAGCAAGAGAAGTATGGTCGCTCTTTGCCTTATCAACCAACTCTTGTAAATTCGTATAAACTTTTTTATTCTTGAACACAAGCCCGCGACGTTCTTCCCAATCAACCTTTTTCGGTTTATCGCCAACTGTAATAGTATTTAACGCCGGGCGATAAGATTCAGGGCGAAAATCTTTTGTATTACGCTCTACCTCAACTTCTACCCATGTATATTTTGGATATTGCTGGTCGAAATCAAGTTTTCTGAACGGTACGGGATACAAGCGTATCCACGAACCATCTTCAAGAACTCCCGCCGTGCAGACAAGCTCCGAATATTCTTTTGAAATTGTCGGATAAGTTTTCACAACAATATAAATCCTTTTCTTTTCGGACATTATAAATCTTCGCTCCTTACTTCATACACATTTTTAATATAATCCCTGACAACATGTCTGTGACACAAATCTGCGTCTTTTTCATAACACATTAAAGCAATACGGACGTTAGAACGTAACAGCAAATATACCCGCTCAAGATACAGGACAAGGTTCGGTAATGTCTTTTCGTATGCGTTGAACAGGTTCTCATAATCTTCCGATGTTTCAAGCGAATTTCGCTTGTCAGTTTCAATTCCGAGGTCGGGTATATTAACATACTTAATTCCGACTGTTGCCGTTATATGTTCGAGTTTATTCTTTGAAAATCCGAACTTTCGGCTTAAAGGATTTTTACGAACGTCACATAATAACTTGATACCGTTGTGAATTAAAATGTTTATAAACGCTTCTATCCTTTTACCCTCATAACCTATTGTAAATAAAGTTTGGATAGACTGATTATATTTCTGCCTTTCAACGATAAAAGATTCCGCTTCTTCTCCATAAAAAAGACGTGGTATCATTTCGCTATTGATAGTATAGTAAGGATATGCGCGGTACGCTTTACGAATAAGGTTATCCCCTCGTTCAAGGTCAATTCCAAAATCAAATAAACTTTCTTGCAGATATTCATCTGCTGTACTAACTCGCATATTTTTAACTGATAAATATCCGTCTTTGCAAAGAATATCCACATCTTCGGCAAGCTGGAATGAATATGCTCCGAATTTATAAGGCAGAAATTCATAAAAATCCGAGTTTTCTTTCATCGTATGCAGAAACACCAATTTTTGCAAATCGGTAGAGGATACACTATCGTCAATTTGTTGTATAAATGATAAAAGAAAGCGTTGCCGCTTATATGTTGGGTGATTGTTATTCATAATCATTTTTTCACCTTTGTAATATATAAAAACATACGTGATACTAATATTATAATTGATATTTATAGTTTTGTCAAGTCATATTTCGGTTATTTTAAAATTATTTTTGCGGTTGTTTAGCAAAAATGATTTTAACGTCAACGGTCGATATTTTTGTTTTTCGTCGCATCCCCGTTCCCCAAAAAAGCCGCCGAATGTCCCAGCAGTAGCAAGGACATTCAAACGGCTTTTTTATTGCCCGAAGGGAACGCGGCAGTCAGCCAAAACCAACGGCTTTGTGCGGACTGGCAAGCGAACGCAGGGCAATTTCTCCGGGGTTTCCAAAGGGGGCGCACTCCCCTTTGGCACACACTTTGCCGTAGGCAAAGTCTAGTGTGTTATGCCTGCCCTCCGACTGACGGGAAAACTCGCGCTGCCGCCATCGTTGGCGGCGCGGGTTTTAGCGGCAGGAAAACGGGGCGGAATTTTCGAGCGGATTGCGAGAAAATCACGGTGCGTTTTCGGTGAGGAGGGCGGGCATATCGTTCCCCCGTTTTTCGTCCCCGTCGCGCTCCCCACCGTACAATATCAGGACAAATTGACCCCGATGTTGTTATCTCTGCGTCTGCGAGTTTGGCTCATTGATAACGGTAATATGTAATTGACCTACATTTATTAATGTTTCCTGTTTGCATTTTGGACAGAACAACGGGAAATTCAAAAGCGTTGTATCTTGTCGAAGTTTTATACGGGTTTTATTTTTGCAAATAGGACATAATAACCATTCATTTTTGTTCAAGTTACACCATCCTTTTTATCTCTATTTTCTTGATAATATTGCGCTTGTGCGTTCCATAATTCATAATACTTTCCGCTTTCATTTTCAAGTAAAGTGTCATGATTGCCTCGTTGTATCAATTCGCCTTCATGGAACACAGCGATGTCGTCACAGAAGCGGCAGGAAGATAAACGGTGTGAAATATATATCGCCGTCTTGTCGCCGACTATTTCATTAAATTTAGAATATATTTCAAACTCCGCAATCGGGTCAAGCGCGGCGGTTGGCTCGTCCAAAACGATAAACGGCGCGTTTTTATACAACGCTCTGGCAAGTGCGATTTTCTGCGCTTCGCCGCCCGATATTTCCACGCCGTCTTCCTCAAAATCTTTATACAACGGCGTTTCCATACCTTTCGGCATTTCACTAAATCTCTCTTTAAGCCCTGCCATTTCTATATACTTCTCTGCCTGTGCGTTGGCATAATCAACAGCCGCCGCTACATTCTGACCGAGCGAGAACGAAAACAATTTGAAATTCTGAAATACCACGCTGAAAATCCCCATATATTCGTCATATTTATACTTCTTTATATCGAACCCGTTTAAAAGTATTTCGCCCTCTGTCGGGTCGTATAATCTGCACAGCAGTTTTATCATCGTAGTTTTGCCGCTGCCATTCATGCCGACAACCGCCATTCGCTGACCGATATTAAATTTTAGATTAAAGTTTTTGAGCGCGTAGTTTTCGCTTCCGGGATATTTGAACGATACGTTTTTAAACTCTATCTCATATTCGTTATCGTTGCGTTTTTCGACGCTCAATGTACCGTGATACATTTTCGATGGTATATCGAGAAATTCATATAATATTTCGAGATATGCGTTGTTTGTACGAAGTTCGTTAAATGAATTGAGAAATTGTTTTAATCCCTCGCCAAACCGCATGATTCCATTGATATATTTAAACAAATCACCAAGTCCAATCAATTTATATAACGCTTTTACGCCAACAAAAATATATACCAGCCATTCGAGAGCCGATGTCAAAGCAACAGTAATATTGCCGTGTTGTCTTTGACAGCGTTCCATTTTTATTAACGTAGGTTCGGTATTTTTTATCAATCTTTTAAAACTGTCCATAATCATTTGTTTTTGGTTATACAGTCGAATGTCTTTCCCCGCATGATAACTTGCCATATAGTTAGATAATATATAGTTGAATATTCTGTTGAACGGGATCGCTTCATCCCATGCTTTATGAGATTTTTTAGTATTCAAGGCATTAGAATGAATCGACAATAAAATTATAGCAAGAAGCAACGCACATAATACGACGGCGCTTATCGGAGATGTGAAAATAAATGTAAATCCACCCTGAAAGTCTGATTGTACTGTCGTAAAAGCTCTGTAAGTGATAGCAACGGACAAAACGATTGTGAATAAACCGCTGATTACGTCCCGGATTTGGTACACTAATTTCCAGATACCTCCGCCGCCCATATTGCGGATTTCGGCGATACGCTGTCTTTTTAAATGAGTTTCAGGGTTTTCTATATTGCCATAATCCATATTCAATATTTTATCGTTTAAATACATACTGAATTGTTGTTCAAAATATTTATCTTTGACATTTAGTGTACGCCAGACAACTTCGGTTATAATGTGCGCCGCAGAGCTTAAAATAACTGTTATAATCAATATCATAAATATTTTTTTTGCCTCGTCGCCGCGTGATAGCGCATTGATGATTTCCGCAGTACCGTAAATGAGAATAAACGGCAGTATTGCGTCCATTAAGGAGCGAATAATATTAAGCGGTATAAGCGACTTGTCGATGGAAAATATAATTTTATACCCGCGCATAAGCAGCGCCATATCTCGTTTAAGATTCTTCATGATTTATTTCCTCCTTGTAGTAATAGCTCTGGATATTAAAAATTTCCGCATATTTTCCATTTAATTTCATTAATTCGTCGTGAGAGCCGGATTCTATTATCTGCCCATCTTCTAAAAAGAAAATACGGTCGCAGAAACGGGTACTTGATAACCGATGTGAAATGAAAACAGATGTCTTGTTTTGAGCAAATCGGTTATATTGCAGGTACATTTCGTTTTCTGCGATAGGGTCAAGCGCGGCTGTCGGCTCGTCGAGTATAAGTAAAAGTCCGTCTTTATATAATGCGCGGGCTAACGCCAATTTTTGCTTCTCGCCGCCCGATAATTCGATAGCGTTTTCAATGACGCTTTTTAATAAAATTGTGTTATGACCGTCAGGAAGTTTATCGACTTTATTTTGCAGTCCGGCAAATTGTATTGTTTTCGATAACATATCATTGTTTATATCGCTTTCTTCACAAAATGAAATATTCTGTGCAATAGATACAGGAAAAAGATATATGTCCTGAAATACCGCAGAAATCAACGTATAATATTTATCGTGGTTATATTCATTAATGTCATAATTATTAATTAAAACAGAGCCGTCAGAAGCTCGGTATAATCCGGTTAATAGTTTTACAAGCGTCGTTTTCCCCGCACCGTTACGTCCGACAATGGCTACCCGTTCGCCTTTTTTGATAGTAAAAGAGATATTTTTCAATGCTTGATATTGAGATTTGGGGTATGTAAAACTGACATTTCTAAATTCGATGTCCGGGGCTGATTCAGGAATATCAGCGCCTTCGTTTCTATTGAAATAATCCGCCATTTCTAAAAATTCGCGAAGATGGCAAATAGACAAACTGGTTTTGTTCAAATCGCGGACGCTGAACATAATCCCGGTTAATACATTGGTGAATGTGCCGATAGCTGAAAAGTAGAATATTGCGTCAGCTATGGTAATGGAAGCGTTCAGGACATTTATAATCAAATATGCAAACGATATTCCGTTGCATATTAATAAATAAATAATAGCATAACTAATGTCAAAGAAAATAAAAGCGTGTTTTTCAGCCGTTTTTTCCCATTTAATATATTTACGCAATTCTATTGAAAAAACGTTGCGAAGCCATGTTTTTAAACTGTACAACCGAATATCTTTAGCCCTCTCGAAATCCCCGGAAATGTTGTTGATATAACCAAGTTTGCGGTAAAATAAAGCCCACTTATCACCGTTTTTATAATCCCAATAGTTTCCGGCGCGGTGGATGCCATGTTGAACAAGCGTAAGCACCGTTATAACGAGCAGAAGTAGAGGGTTTACAGTTGTCAGTATCGCTGATAGAGCGACCATACTAATAACCCCGGTAACCGTTTCATTTATAATGTTCATAATGCTTTGCGTAGCCGAATTGTCGCTGTTTATTGTTTGTGACGCTTTTTGCATTTTAGTCATTCCGTCGGGGTTTTCGATATTTTCATAATCGGTGTCCATAGTCTTATAATTAATTAAATTCATATAATTAAATCGGATTTTAAACTGCCGCCATTGTATTTTTGCGGATATAATGTTATTTATTATATTTATTAATAAAATTCCTGCGACGAAAGCGGAAATCTGAACGATAAAGACTACGGCGTTTGAATCATTATCAATCAATGCGATTATGAGCCTTACAATATATAATCCGGCTAAAAGCGATAATACTTTTAACGGAATCTGCGTAACGCTTAAAAAAACGAGAAGTTTATCCCATTTCCACATATTTGATAACGTAAATCTAATATTTTGCCATGTTGTATATGATGGCTTTTCTTTTTTCTTTTTCTTCGTTGTTTCCAAAATATATCAACCTCCCTGTATTTATTCTGTCCTGTATTATAACATGAAAAAATAAAAAAAGTACACTCCGTGCATGAAATGCTTGTTTCCGTACACGAAATGCACCCATTATATTATTTTTTATTGAATCGGCAGTAATATTTCTGTCGTGAACGCTCCGTCTTCGCTGTTGCGGTCTATGTACCCACCGTACTTCTCAACGGTCTTGTCTATACGCATAAGCCCGAACCCGTGATTGTCGCCTTTCCGCGAGTGAAATATATTGCCGCTCTTTGATAATTTTTTTCCCGGCGCGGTATTCGTGAACACCATATATAACTGTGT
>Ga0082212_10002858_pt1 | contig 24777 bp, 20 predicted proteins | sample TergutNt197P3_FD_71548 | JGI IMG/M metagenome (GOLD analysis project Ga0082212, IMG submission 71548) | Neocapritermes taracua P3 segment gut microbial communities from Petit-Saut dam, French Guiana - Nt197 P3 | ecosystem: Host-associated > Arthropoda: Insects > Digestive system > Gut ... | reverse complement strand
TTTTGAATCTACATCCTTGCAGGTCAATCAAGAGATGAGGTATATTTTGTGACTTTTTTTGTTCGAATTTGAGAGCTTAGTTCCTAACTCCTAACTCCTAACTAAAAACAAGGGGGTATAAACTTTGCAATGTCGTATATTGGACCAAAGCGCTGCCGACCGGCAGGTATATAACGATTTTATTGCTGGTTGTTCTAAAGGGCATGTTTTGCAGACCTGGCAGTGGGGGCAGCTGAAAGAGAAGGGGCAGTGGCGGGCCTGGCGTTTGTTGGTGGAGGATGAAGGCACGCCAAAAGCAGCCGTTACCTTGCTGGAACGGCCTTTGCCCGGGCCTTTGGGATGTTTTTTTTATGCGCCCCGGGGACCGGTGCTGGAGCCGGGCCAGGAGATTGCCTGGGATTGCCTGATGGAGGGCATCCGGAAGCTGGGCCGGAAGCGGCGGGCGGTTTTTTGTAAAATTGACCCGGACATTTTGGCCGGGGATCCCCTCTGGCAGGAACGTCTGCGGCGCACGGGCTTTGGCAATGCCGACCGGGGCGAGGGATTTGAAGGTGTGCAGCCCCGCTATGTTTTCCGCCTGGATATTAGTCCGGGCGAAGAGGAATTATTAGCAAGCATGCAACAAAAGACCAGATATAATATTCGTCTGGCCGAGCGTAAAGGGGTAGATGTGCAAATCGGCGCCCCCCGGGAGCAGCTGCCGGTTTTTTATCGGCTGTTGCAGGAAACAGCTGTCCGTGACAATTTTTTGATCCGTGGTTATAGTTATTATGAAGATTTTTATGATCTACTGGCCCCCGATGGCTTGGCCGAACTGGTATTAGTCCGTCATGAAGGGGAGGAAATAGCCGGGGCGCTCCTTTTCCGCTTGGGGGAGAAGGCCTGGTATATTTATGGGGCTTCGGCTAATAATAAGCGCAACTTAATGCCCAACTATCTGATGCAGTGGCGAATGATCCAGTGGGCACAGAGAGAGGGCTGCATTATGTATGATTTTCGGGGCGTGCCTGGAGATGTAGGGCCGGAACATCCCCTTTATGGACTGGTTAAATTCAAGAAGGGCTTTGGAGGCGATTATTGCCAATTTATCGGGGAATGGGATTTGATTTTCCGTCCGGTTCTCTACAGCCTTTATAACCGGCTGGAACCCTGGTATCAACGAAATATCAGGAGAGTAATAAGGGCAGGGAAAAAAATCAAGCAATTAATAAAGAGATAATTACTAACTTCTATTCCCTAACCCCTACTCCCTTGCAGCAAAGCCGCTTCAGTCCTCTTCACTAGCCATACGGCATTCATGGCAAGTACCATAAAAAATCGTTTTGTTTTCGTTTACCCAAAAATCGTACTCATCATAAATATGTTGGGTTACCTCAGGGATAGCCTGGCATTCCAGATCATAACTTTCACCGCAGCTGTCGCACTTCAAGTGGCACTGCTCGCTGCTGCCGATCCCTGGCCCTACATATTGATAGCAGACGCTGGCAATGCCGTCAAGGCGGTATTTGCGGGCTTTGCCGTCTTTCACCAGCCTTTCCAATTGGCGATAGACTGTAGTACGCCCCACATATTGTTTGTTAGTGGCAAAATAATCCGCCACTTTGGCAGGGGTGTGGTTTTCTCCCGGCAATGAAGCTATGTAGGTCAGGATGGCTTCACTTTGCTTTGTGTGATACTTTTTCGGTCGCTCTCTCATATTGCATCTCTCCTTATGAATAATGAAATAGCCCTGCAAATTAAAATAGATATCAGTATTATTTTAACAGTATTGTCTTAATTTGTCAAGAAAATTACTTTCTGGGATTCAACACTTGTTGTCTGAAATTGCGATCAATCAGTAATAAATTCGTATAAAAAAGGGGAATAAGGCATATTATGTCGAATTAACAGTATAGCTGTTAATTTTTTTATTACTTAAACTTTATCTATACTGGTTTAAAAGTTTAGCAGTGTCCATAGTATAGGTAGTTGTTTAAGAAAAAAGAAAGGGAAGTGACTATCAATGAAAAAAGTTACTAAGCACAAGAGTCCTCTATTAAACCAGCTTACCAAAAGATTTTTAACTATTGTTTTAGTTATGGCCATGCTCTTGTCTTCACTGCCAATGGGGGCGCTGGATGATCCGCAACAGATAACGGACGAACCGGAACAGACATTGGAGGTATCAGATCAGGACTTGGAGATGCCGGAGCAAGCATTAGATGTGCCGGAGCAAACCTTGGATGCGCCGGAGCAGGCGCTGGAACAGGTGCCGGAACAGGCGCCGGCGGATTTTGATTTCTTTTTCCTTCATTCTACTACTCAGATGAGATTGACAAGGTTGGACAGTTATCTGAAAAGAACCGGATTTGATCTGAAGATGGCCAAGAATGAGCGGGAAGGTTTCCAAGTCGGATTTAGGGAATCGGAGCAGGATGAGCGCAGTATTCTACTGGAAGTCAGCGATTTTTTATTGGATGGGGATAGCAGCAAAAAGCTGACGCCGCAAGTGTTTAAAGAAGGCTTTATGGATTATTATTTTTGGGATACGGCAAGCGGAACATATAAAGGCTACGACTCCGCTGTTATCGGGCAACCCTGGGCTGATATCCTGATTCCTTATGACAATGCCCCGCTAATAGCCAAAAAAGAAGAATACGTGCCCTTTTATATTGAATTCCGGACGACAAAAAATACCAAACCCGGTACATATAAAGGAACAGTAAAATTAGTCGATAGCATAACCGGTGATGAGAAATCACTCAATGCAAGCGTTCAGGTCTGGGATTTTGCCTTGCCGGAAGGCCATTATTCTCAAAGCGCTTTCGGCCTTTATAACGCTGCCAGCGGTTATTATGACAGTTCCACATTTTTGCGGCTCAGCGGGGTGACAATGGATCAAAACGGGCATATTACCTCGGATTTAGCTGAGGCTCACCGCATCATCAAAGGCTATTACGACTTTTTGCTGGATCACGGTATTTCCGCTTACGAGTTGCCCTATAGTCCGAATGATTTATGCGAGCCTTTCGGTATCCCGCAAAGTGAAAGAGAATTTTTGCGCTATGCAACAGATCCCCGGGTAACTACTTTCCAAGTTCCGCTGCCTGATATTCATTTCGATTGGCTAGCCGGTTCATATCCGGATCATGAGAAGCAAATTCGTGAATACTACAGGGCCTTAAAAGATAAGCGGCTTTGGCTCGGCAAATCTTATATCTATTCCTGGGATGAACCCAATGATGATGTTATAGATGTCTGGGGAGAAGCCTACAAATCTGCCCTTAATCGGATAAAAAGCATCTGGCCCGGTATCAATGTAGTATCGACCGGCAGCATCAATCTGGATTTCCATAGAGGGAGTAACTCCATCATATGCCCTAATATCGGCTTATTTTCCGAAGCAAATTATGCCAAAATGATGGATATTATCAATGAATGGCATAACGGGATCGGGGGATGGCATAATGACGCCGGCCAGGTCTGGGCCTATCCCGGCGGCAATCCTTTCCCGACCTATCATCTGTTTAAGTGGGATACTATGGGCGTCGGTTTAGGAAACAGATCTTTGAACTGGTCCCAATATAATTTAGGAATCGATGGGATCCTCTACTGGAATACCTGTTGGTGGGAGGATCCACCTACCGGTGGCACTTTTGACCCCTGGGCCAACGGTAATCAGTATATGCCGGATTATGACCGGAGGGGCACCGGCAGGTTCAGTGTTTGCGGGCCTAACGGCGATGCCAAGTTGCTGTATCCGGCGATGCCCGGTACCGACCTTGCAACCCCGATCGCTTCTTTGCGTTTGAAACAAATCGCCTCGGGATTGAACGATTACGACTACTTCAAACTGGCGGAAGAGTTTTGCGGCAAAGCTTTTGTTGATCAGCAAGTCGCCAAACTTGTCTATCCCAAAACCGGGGAAATAATGCTTCATGGCGCCGGTTGGGGAAATATTCATACTTATGTACTTGACGAAGTACGGGCGACCCTGGGCCGGGCTATAGAAAAAGAGATGTCGTCGCAAGTGGCGGACGGCAAGGGCCGGGATCATGCCTGGGGCGATTGGGAAGTATATCTGGAGCCCGCCAAGGACGACGAGGGGATTGAACTGCGGATCTGCGAAACCTGCGGCGCCCAGGAAAGCCGGCAAATCCCCAAGGTCACGCCCCTTGATATAACTGTCAGAGAGAGAATATCCGCCAGGTTCCACTCCGCAGCAATCAAGATAGACAACACCCTTTGGGCCTGGGGATATAATAACAACGGACAGCTTGGCAACGGCACTGTTACCAATATATTTTCACCTCAAAAAGTAATGGATAATGCCCTGAAAACCTCAGTCGGAGGCAACTTCCCAAGTGGATGTTTTCATACAGCAGCAATTAAAGCAGACAGCAGCCTTTGGGCTTGGGGCGATAACACATATGGGCAGCTTGGTGATGGCACAGTCAATGCAAAAACGACACCGGTAAAAATAATGGATAATGCGGCACAGGTTTCCTGCGGAGCTTATCATACTCTGGCAATTAAGACAGACGGCAGTCTTTGGGTTTGGGGGAGGAACTATGCCGGAGTTCTTGGTGATGGCACTTCGACAACAAGGAAGATGCCGGTAAAAACAATGAATGATGTGGTACAGGTCTCCACCGGCTTGAACCATACTATGGCGATTAAGGCGGACGGTAGCCTTTGGGCTTGGGGGTGGAGTCTTTATGGTCAGCTTGGCGACGGCAGTACTAATGAAATAAAGACAAATCCTGTAAAAATTATGGATGATGTGGCGCAAGTTTCCTGTGGTGAATATCACACGCTGGCAATTAAGACAGACGGCAGTCTTTGGGCTTGGGGCCGTAATAATTATGGCCAACTGGGTGACGGCTCCACAACCAATAGCGTTTCCCCGCTAAAAATAATGGATAATGCGGCCCAAGTTTCGGGCGGAGAAGCTTACACTGCGGCAATTAAGACAGACGGCAGTCTTTGGGCTTGGGGCCAAAATGATTTTTGCCAGCTTGGCGACGGTACTCATGAGATCAAATACCTGCCTGTAAAAATAATGGATAATGCGGCAGCAGTTTCCTGCGGAAATAGTCATACCCTTGCTGTTAAAACAGATGGCAGTCTTTGGGATTGGGGCCATGATCAATATGAAGGGACTGGTATGTCAGCCCGCAACGTAACTTTAATTAGCCAGGTTCCGCTCATGATCATGCCGGAAGGGAGTATTTTGCCTTATACCGTTCCTGATATCTGCACCGTCAGCTTCGATACGCAAGGGGGCCTTCCCGTACCTTTAGCTCAAACTGTTCCAGGCGGGACTGCGGCAAGTAAACCATCCACTGATCCCGAAAAGGATAATTATACCTTTATCGGCTGGTATAACGGCAACGAGCCTTATGACTTCAGCAGGCCCGTTATGTCCGACATTACTCTTTCGGCACGCTGGGTAGCAACAGAAATATTGAGCAAAAACAGAATAGCCGCCGGCAGAAGCCATTCCCTGGTTATCAAGAAGGATAACTCCCTTTGGGCCTGGGGAATGAACAGCTTTGGCCAACTTGGCAACGGCACCATGAATAATTTAGACTCGCCGGCAAAAATAACCGAAAATATACTGCAGGTTTCGGCCAATTTCGGCTCCTCGGCAATTATTGATGAAGACGGCAGTCTTTGGGTTTTTGGCGAAAACATGGATGGACAGCTTGGCGACGGTACCACAACACGAAGATATAGGCCTGTTAAAACAATGGACAATGTGGCAGCCGTTTCTTTGGGTTATTATAATGGCGCCGCTGTCAAAAATGACGGCAGCCTTTGGACTTGGGGAAGAAACACCTATGGCCAGGTTGGTGACGGTACCACAACCCAAAGGCTTTCTCCCGTAAAAATAATGGATAACGTAAGGGAAGTTTCCTGCGGGGACCGTCACGTGGCTGCCCTTAAGACAGACGGTACTCTTTGGATTTGGGGACAAAATTATGCCGGAGTGCTGGGTATTAATATTAGCCAAGCTAATTCGCCGCAAAAACTAATGGATAATGTAGCGAAAATTGTCTGTGGAGATTATCATAATCTGGCCATTAAAACAGACGGCAGCCTTTGGGTTTGGGGCGGTAACTGGTATGGGGAGCTTGGTAACGGCAAGAGCGTAGCTGAATATTCCCCGCTAAAAATAATGGATAATGTGGCCCAGGTGTCGGCCGGAAGGATGTATTCGGCAGCCATAAAAACAGACGGCAGTCTTTGGACCTGGGGATATAATTCATATGGGCAGCTCGGTAATGGCACAAAAGCTAATAAAAATCTACCCGGAAAAATAATGGATAATGTGGCCCAAATCTTTTGCGGAGAAATACACGCGCTTGCTGTCAAAACAGATGGCAGCCTTTGGGCCTGGGGGGATAATAGTTATTGCGGCGGCCCGCCCAGTGTAACCGTTCCGGAAATGATTATGCCTGAAAGCAGCATTATTGTCCCCTATACCATTGATATCTATCCCGTCAGCTTTGATGCCAAAGGTGGTAGCCCCGAGCCTATAGGGCAAATGGTTTACAAGGGGGATAGGGTAAGCAAACCGGCTAAAAACCCCGCCAAAACCGGATTTACCTTCGTAGGTTGGTTCCTGGGGGATAGCTTAACGCCTTACGATTTCAACACACCTGTTACAAGCTGCTTGGCCTTGACGGCTAAATGGTCTCCCTATACTGTCACTTTCGATTCCGCCGGTGGTACCGCCAAAGCCGCCGCCAAGGTCAACCATGGCAATAAGGTTAGCAAACCAACTAATCCCACTAAAACCGGCTTCAGCTTTGACGGCTGGTATCTGGGGGATACCCTTTATGATTTCAGCACGCCTGTTACCGAGAGCATAACTTTAAAAGCCTGCTGGAGTCAGATAACATTTAATGTTACATTCAATTCTGCCGGAGGCAGCAATATAGATGCAGAAATGGTAAATTATGGAAAACAGGTTACCAAGCCCGCTGATCCGTCCAGGGAGGGATACACCTTTGCCGGTTGGTTGAAAGGCTCTGCAACCTATAACTTTACCAGCGCCGTAACTGCCAATCTTACCCTGACGGCTAAATGGACTGTCAATACCTACACCGTCAGTTTTGATTCACAGGGCGGAACTGCAAAAACTGCCGCTAAAGTCAACCATGGCAGCACTGTGAAAAAACCAACAAATCCTACCAAAACCGGCTTTAACTTCGATGGCTGGTACCTGGGTGATGCTCTTTATGATTTTAATACCCCCGTTTGCGCCAGCAATACTTTATCAGCTCATTGGAGCCAAATCACATTGACTGTTACCTTTAATTCCGCCGGCGGCAGCAGCAGAGTTCCTGCCATGGTACTTCATGGCGCCCAAGTTGCCAAGCCTGCCGACCCACAAAGGGAAGGCTATGCTTTCGGAGGCTGGTATAACGGCAGCAAAGCTTATAATTTTGCCGCTAACGTGACCGCCAACCTGACATTAACAGCCAAGTGGACAATAAACGTTTATACCGTCAGCTTCGATTCACAGGGGGGAACTGCGAAATCTGCAGTCAAGGTCAATCATGGCAGCAAGGCCAAAAAGCCAACTAATCCTACTAAAAGCGGATTTGTCTTCGATGGCTGGTATTTGGGGGATAGCGTGATATCTTATGATTTCAATACTCCTGTTTGCGGCAATGTTACCCTTTCGGCTCATTGGCTGCCAAAATAGAAATAATTGATAGGGGCTATTATTTTACCAACAAATCTGATATACTCATAGTAGTAATTTCAGAGGTTACTTAGAGTATATCGGAGGTTTGAGATGGGGCTGTCGGCGCTACACTATTGGGGAGCGATTTTTACTATTGCCTTAATTGTTGGTATTGGTATTTATTCCGGGAAAAGGATCAAGAATGCAGCGGATTTTGCTACGGGAGGAAGGCGGGCCGGGTCATATCTGGTAATGGGTATGATTACCGGGACCTTGGTGGGCGGTGCTTCCACCATCGGCACGGCCCAGCTGGCCTTTACTTCCGGTTTATCCGCCTGGTGGTTCACCCTGGGCGGCGGTATTGCCTGTCTGACTCTGGGTCTTGGCTTTGCCAAGCCTTTGCGGGCCACAGGCTGTGATACTATCCAGCAAATGATCGGTAAGGAATACGGCGTCACCGCGGGGCTTGTCACGGCTATTTTGGGTACCTTGGGTATGCTGATCAATATCATCTCCCAATTACTTTCTTTCAATGCCTTAGCCATTTCCATGCTTCCTATCGACCCTGTTGTTTGCGCCCTGATCGGCATGGGCTTTATGCTTTGTTATGTAGTATTCGGCGGGGTTTTAGGCGCCGGGATCCTGGGAATTATTAAGCTGGGCCTCCTTTATCTTTCGGTAATTGCTTGCGGGATCCTGGCCTTAAAATTATCCGGCGGGTTTTCCGCTCTTTATAACGCTTTGCCTCATGAACAATATTTCAATTTATTTGCCCGCGGATTTGGGGTCGACAGCGGGGCTGGATTATCGCTGCTCCTGGGGGTTTTATCCACTCAGACTTATATCCAGGCCATCCTCTCCGGCAAAAGCGACACAGCTGCCCGCAAAGGAGCCCTTACGAGCGCTTTGCTGATCCCGCCCATTGGCGCCGGGGGGATTTTGATCGGCCAATATATGCATCTGACCCAACCGGCATTAAATCCAGGGTTGGCCTTCCCCCAGTTTATTATAGACCAATTGCCGCCGCTTTTGGGCGGGGTAGTTTTGGCTACCCTGCTGATTGCCGTGATCGGGACAGGGGCGGGGCTGGCTCTTGGTTTTGCTACCACTTTGACCAATAATATTTACCTGAAGTTTTTCAATAAACAAAAATCCGGCCCCAAAACCTTGCTGGTAATGCGGCTCTTAATTGTTTTCGCCCTGGCAGTAGCGGTGATATTTACCTTAGGCAATCTGAAATCGGTGATTTTGTCCTGGGGCTTTTTGTCCATGGCATTGCGGGGCGCGGTTTTATTTGTCCCCATGTGCGCGGCCCTTTTCCTGCGCCAGCGGGTGAGAAAACAGTATGTGATCGCCTCCAGCATTTTGGGTCTTTGTGCTGTGCTTGTAGGTAAATTCACAATCACAGGAGATTTCGATCCCCTCTTTATCGGGGTCGGGGTCAGTGTACTAACGGTGCTTATTGGTGTTTTGGTTAAGTCGTTTGGATTGCGGAGCGGAAAGTGAGGAATGAGAAAACTATGCAAAATCAAGGCAAGATGATGGATTTGGTTTGGCTCTTGAATGCATCTGCAAACAGCGCTTTTGAAACAAAGGGGCTGTACTTGGAATTTTTACGGCGGCAGGAGGATTTCAAGGAAATCCGGAAAAACCTTTCCGCCGGCGGGCTGCAATATGATTATTTGGAGCAGGAAATTCGCCAAAATTTGGAGAATATAGAAAGTCTTCGGGAATCTATTCAGGAGGTAATCAAGATACTAAAGCGGTCTGCGACCGCAGTGCTGAGTTATGAGTTATGAGTGTTGAGTTGTTGTAGCTTTGCTTATGCAAAGCGGTATTGAAGCAAAGAACTTGTTTTTTATTGATGCTCCGCGGGAGTTAGTGGCTAATACGGAGTTGATTGGCAATGAATGATAAGATAATGACAGCAAAGGAAGCGGTGCGGCGCTTTATCAAGCCGGGGAGCCATATTGCCTTTGGCGGTTTTACGATTTTGCGCCGGCCTATGACCATTGCCCGGGAAATTGTCCGTCAGGGCATCGGAGGCCTTTTTGTGACTATGAACGGCGGCACCGTCGTTGAGGAAATGCTGGCAGGGACCGGCTTGATCAAATGGTTGGAAACTACTTATCTGGGGATGGAGGGCGGTATGCCGGTGGCTTATGCTATCCGCAGGTGCATTGAAGAAGGCATAATCGAACTGGTTGAGGATTACTCCAACTGGTCTTTTGCCCAAAGGACTTTAGCCGGCCGCCTGGGTTTGCCCTTTATGCCCTGCCTGGGCGATTTGGGCAGCGACCTGCTGGAGTATGATACTTTCGGTAAGGCAGGTTTAAGGAAAAAAAACGCCGACGGCTCACCCCGGCATCCGGGAATCCCCCCCGCCAAATACAGCGTGATAGACGACCCCTTTGAGGGCTTTGGCCTGCGGCCCGCCAGCTTTGCTTCGGGAGGGGATTCCTGCGGCAACAAAAGCAACTATTATAGTCAAAAAAAGGTAAAATCTACCAAATATACCGGAAAAGAGGGAGTAAAGGTGCTGCTGGTACCGCCTCTGAAGCCGGAAGTTAGCGTCATCCGAGCCCAACGGGCCGCCAGCGACGGCACGGTGCGGATCGAGGGCTTGGTGGGCCCCGATCTTGATCAGGGGCTTTGCGGCAAAACCTTGATCGTGGAATGCGAGCGCATCTGTCCCCCGGAAGAACTGCGCTCAACCCCCGAGCATAACCAAATCGCCGCTCATTTTGTTGATGCCATAGTAGAACAGCCCTACGGCGCCTACCCCACGGCTATGCCCAATTATTATGATTACGATTACAGCTGGTTCCGCAACTATACCGCCCAAGTTAACCATAAAAGCCTGGAGGAAGTTAAGGATTTTTGGCTGGAGCATATTGAAAGCCAGGATGATTGGGAATATTTAGAAAACAAAGTGGGCTATCCTAAACTGGCTACACTGCGTGCTGATCCGGGTTATCACTATAACCCCAATCTTGATCGGTTTGGATGAGAGCGGGGTTTGGAGTGTGGAGTGTGAAGAGTGGAGAGTGGAGTGTGCTTTTTTTAATAAAAAGCTTTGCGGAGCAAAGCATCAACAACTCCACACTCCACACTCCACACTCCACACTTCAAACACCAAAGGAAGGATATGTCATGGACTATCAGGAGTATCTGGATAAATACGGATTAGAGGCAAAAGAGCCTACTTATATGGAAATGTTGGCTGTGGCGGTTTCCCGGGAGATAGAGGACGGGGCTTTTGCTTTTGTGGGGACGGGGCTGCCTCTTTTGGCTGCCGGTTTGGCTCAGCAAACTCATGCCAAGAATATGACCGTTATCTTGGAGGCAGGTACCGTAGGCCCTCGGATTGAGCATTTGCCTCTTTCGGTGGCGGACCCCCGTGCCGCCTATCAGGCCAGTACCCTTTCTTCGCTGGTAGATGCCTTCGGTACCATTGCCGCCCGGGGTTATTGCACTGTGGGGGTACTGGGGGCAGCCGAATGCGATATGTACGGCAACCTCAACTCTACCAGTATGGGCAATTACTGGCCGAAGGGAGTATCCGAGGATGGCAAAGGCCCGGCTACCCGTTTCACCGGCAGCGGCGGGGCCAACAGCATTGCCAGCCTGGCCGACAAAACCATTGCCATGATGGTCCACGAAAAGCGCCGTTTTCCCCAGCGAGTACAGTATTTGACCACTGTCGCCGGAATGAGGGGGGAGCCGGGAGAAAACCGTTTTGATTACGGGCTTTTCCGGGGTGGCAATCTGGTAGTGATCTCGGACCTTTGCAAAATGCGGCCCGATCCGGTTAGCGGGATTTTATATGTCACGGAGATATTTCCTGGCATCAGCCCGGAGAGGATCACTGATGCCACCGGCTGGGAAATTGATCTCTCCCGGGCGGTTTTGGATCAAGGACCTCTGCCGGAGGAATTGGAGATCCTCCGGATGAAAGTAGACCCTTCCCGGCTTTATTTGGGGCGAAAGAAAAAAGGCTAGTGGCCCGCAACATCTAAATCTCTACAAAATAAATCCTAACGTCATCCCGGACTTGATCCGGGATCCCCAGCTTACCACCGGGGGATCCCGGATCAAGTCCGGGATGACGGGAAGAATAAAGGGTAAAGTTTTAGATGTCACAGCCTACTAGAAGTACAGGCGATGTTGTTTGAAAGTTATGTTCTTAACAGAAGGCTGTAAGCATCACCCGGTTTTAGGTAGATTTTATACCTGGAGAGGAATGATTATTAATATGAAAAAAAGCGTTTTTGTATTTGCGATGCTAATATTTTTTTTGGGTATAAGTGGTTGTAATACTCCGGTAAAAAATGACGGAGAGCCAAATTCCTTTCAATGGGAAGAAGGAGCAATTGCGGCAATGGTTTACTTCAATTATTTGAATTCTGACAGTTTGGATGGAAAATTTAATAATTGGGTTTCAGTATACAATGCATATGCCGATGAGTATTCAATATTTGCGGATGTTCCGATTGCAGATGTTAAAACGCTGATTTTACCGGGGGATGAAGTGTATTGCCTAATTCCGCGTTATGAAAATACGCGAATTGTTGTAAGGCCCCTAAATTGGCCGCTTGATTTTGATAGCAACAATATGATGGAGGTAGGGGATGAAGTATTTGACGAAATAGCCAAGGCTTTTATTGTCTGTTGCAATGAAAGTGATATATACTCCAATATTCAAATTACCATAATTACTGACAATAATGAGTTAACATTTAGCCCCTTTATAAGTTTGAAAGACGGTGAGATAATAGCGGGTGATGGTGTGCAGGTGCTTTATCTTGAAGGAATATATGCGCCCGTTCTTGAGACTGACTACCACTGAGGATGATGATATGGAAACACTTGTAATGATTAGTGAAGTCTTTTTGTTCTTCCTATTTACAGGAAGAAAGGAATAGGCACAGCCTTATTAGATGCGGCAAAAGAGTGGGCAAAAAAACGTGATCTTGATTATGTAGAGCTTAGAGTATTACCTGAGAATGAAAACGCAACCCGTCTTTACCTGGAAAAGGGATTTCAAAAGGTTTTATACACTATGCGGTGTCCATTGTAGCAACGAGTAGGAGGAAAGCAAATGTTTAAGCAATGGAAAGGATTTTTGGCAGGGGCTATTTTTGCTTTGGCAATTATGGCGCTAGCCACTGCCGTTTTTATGGCAGTGACAGGTATAAGCATAGCCAGATTCTATGATAAAACAAAAAGCCTCTTAAGTGGTAAAGAAATAGCAACAGAAGCCGTTGCCGGTGATGTTGTAGAGCCGTTTATTAGTAAAGGCAAAGTAAAAATCACCCTGGATGGCAAAGAGATGCAGCCAATTGATATGTATGACAACTTAACAGAACCGTTTATCTACAATGGCACCGCGTATCTGCCGGCTCGGGTAATCTCACGGGCGTTTGATAAGAATCTTGAATGGGATCCGGATTCAAAACAGGTTATCATGGATACTGATATCGGTGAATTTTGGCAGGGTTTAGTTCACGTACTGGAAATATATACAAGGTCTAGTGAGATATATTGGCCCTACATAGATGATGAAATAATGGAAAAAGTAGATTATTATGTGGAAAAATATGGTACGAAAGTATTGTTCCAAGGCTTAAGATCCGTTAACCCCTACAGTCGCTATTATTGTATAAACAGGCTGGTGGAGTATTATAACGATGATAAGGTAAGGGGAGATGCTATCCAGGAAATCAGGTGGTTTTTGGATGACGACAATGAGACGATAAGACAAGGCGCGGAATTTGCCCTGAGTGTATTGACAAAAGAATTTGATAGTCCGTATATAGCGCATGGCGCTGACGGCGTAAAAGTTTTTGCCCTGTTTAATGATTATTCCGGCTATGGAAGCTATAATGAATTATGGATAATTAGGGATGACAAGCTATCAAAGTTTTATTCCCTTCCGGAGTCGCACACATATATTGATACAACCGAGCCAATTTTATTTTCCCCGGATAAAGACAAAATTGCAGTGCAAACATGCACCAGAAGAAAATCCTCAATCAATATAATTGACATAAGCAATGGGAAAATAGGCCCCGAACTTATGGGATTGGCTGTGGAAAAAGTCGCGATGGATCATCAGGATTACGACAATACCTATCCGGATGGGAGGTATTGCTGGGGTGGCAATTTAAAATGGATCGACAATAATACATTAGAGTTTGAGGCAGGCCTTGCTTATAACTACGGAGAGATAATTGAAAAAGTAATAGTAAAATACAATGATTCAGATGATTCCTTGGAATATATAAGCCAGAGGTGATGGTATGGAAACATTTGCGATGATTAGCGCGAATCTTTTTGGCGGGATTGTCTGTTTGGTATTCGGGTTGATATTACGGACAGGAAAAGCAAATTTTCTGATTGCGGGATATAATACTATGAGCAAAGAAGAACAAGGTAACTGGGATGCCAAGGCTCTGAGTAGATTTATAGGGTGGTTACTTATAATATCATCTATTGTTTTACTTATTGGTTGTATACCTATTCTACTGAATATTTTTCCTTTTATCGCCATATTTCTATCGTGGGGCATATTTCTTATAAGCATAATTTGGGGAATGATTTACATGAACAGCAGCCCTCGTTTTAAGCGGATGAAATGAGCATTACTGTTCAGCCCCCCACCTGTCATTGCGGACCTGATTCGCAATCCCCTGATAGACGAGTAGGGGATCCCGGGTCAAGCCCGGGATGACGTTGATTCCCAAGCTTGCTGAATTTGAGTCTGAGCAGTAACAAATGAGCCGTAAGGTGCCACACATTATGGTAATGTCTGTTGACGGTTACAGATAAAGCAGTTATAATTAAGAATGAAAGTTGAAGTTCGGGAGGTGTGCCTACTATTGAGAAGACTTTAGCTATGGGGTTGCGAAAACCGCCAAGTCACTTATTAACCGATGATGAAATCCGACAGTTGAAAGACGATATTCGTTCTATAGGTGCAGATGAATCAATTTTTGTGTTCAACAGCGAATACGTTAGAGGCACATGCTACAGACCGCAAGACGACAAGGTGCATATTAAGGGCAATGTACTTCGTGATCAGAGTTCGACTCACCCAAGGGATTTGCTGTCACAACGGGCAGTCTTGGCACACGAATATTATGGGCATAGACCATACAAATCACAATACTTATCTGAATTTAATAAGCTTGACACGGATAAGGATGAATTCTTGCTTGTTTTAGCCAAGCGCGAATGGGCTGACGAATTTCGCGCAAGCTATATGGCAGCAAGAAATACACCCGGATTAGCTGATGAGGACAGATACTACTTGATCCTGGACGCATTGGAACGGGCAAAGGAAGCAAGCATTAGCATAAAGTACAACGAATTCATAAGGGGGATTTTATATGGCGGATACTAATTTGAATAACAACGAACGTGATATTTTATCTGAAGCCAATCGTGATTTCATCGAATATGGCAGCACTATAAAAAAATGCCCTCGTTGTGGGAAGCCTTTGGTATATCAAATTATCGGTACAAAGGAAATCACCCGCTGCTCTGACGGTAATTGCATCATGCTTCTGGCTGTAGGCATATGATATTCAAATGGCCGCAGGCAGTGGTTAAGGGAGAGTAGAGCATGACCGCTATCAAATTATAAAAAACCCACCAACCGAATGGAGCGCTTTTCCCCCAAATGGTACTGAGAGGGCTATACTATATGAAAAGCGGAACTCTCATTTTGAGCGTTCCTCTTTACCGTTAAGCAGCATAATAATCTCGCATAATTATTGTAGGAGTGAATTATATGCATTATATGAAAATGACATTTACACCACTAAAAAGAAAAAAATAACAGAAAGTAACGTAGAAGATATGAGCGTATCAGGTAATATATGGGGTTATTTGGGTGAATTGCACCGGAATGGGCAAATACATAAAGATATAACGTTAATTTATAACGACAATAGTCTTCAAGCCTTTTTCTTTATGCCGGAACTTGATTCGCTAGACGAAAAGAATAGCAGTAGTTATGTAGTTAAGGGGCTTATGGTTATTAGTAAAGATTATGCTATCACATCAGAGATTTTGGGTAGAAATGCAGTGGTCAACGAAGTATATTCATGTAAGAATTCGTCATGGTATATTTTATACACACATCGAGATTATACTATTAGCCCGATTGTCTGTGGAGATTGCCTTAAAGCGATTCCGGTTTACAAGTTGCCTTATATTGATTTCCCTAAAAATTGCCAGCATGAGCTCGGCTGGCAATGGGACTATGAACTTATTGATGAGCTTTGGTTTCATATTATAAAACAGGGGAGGGGCAAAATGAATATTAGAAAAGCAATTTTAGCTGATGTCAAAACTATTAGCACAATGTATGAGGATTTTTATGCTTTTCATGCTCAATTGCAGCTTGATTATTATAGGGAAACCCAAGAAACCGGCAAATATCCGGAGGAGACAATAAAAAGTGAAGACGGGGATATTATTATAGCGGAAATAGATAATGATATTGTTGGCTTTGTTCATGTTAAAGAAGAAAAAACTCTTCCTTATGCTTGCATAGTCCCGCATAGATTTGCTCTATGTGTAGATTTATTTGTGCTCCCTATTTATAGAAAGAAGGGAATCGGTACAGCTTTATTAAATGCGGTGAAAGAGTGGGCAAAAAAACGTGATCTTGATTATGTGGAGCTTAGAGTATTGCCGGAGAATGAAAATGCCAGCCGTCTTTACCTGGAAGAAGGATTTCAAAAGGTTTTATACACTATGCGATGTTTATTTAATGACTGTTGACGGCTGCGGCTAAAGAAGTAGTAAAGTGCCCTTGATAAAATCAAAAATTCGGCTATAATTGAAATATTCTATATTTTAGCCGAAGGCTAGATTACATTCCCAATTTGGTTGATTTAATCCCACCAGCTCAAAATCACAGCTTCTTTTGGCATTCCTCTAACAGTACAATTTGGAGTAGAGAGAAGTTACGTTAGGTGTGGTAAGCAAATGGATAAGCCGTATGTTGATTTACATATTCATTCGTTTTATTCAGATAGTAGCATGTCCCCGGAGGAAATAATAGAAGCCGCTGTTGCCAATGGCGTAGGAACAGTGGCTATTGTAGATCACAATACTCTTGACGGGAGTATTATGGCCCGAACTTCTAGGCTAAGACTGAAAGAATTAGCTACAACCCTGTATTAATATTTATTCTGGGTGGTTTGGTGGATAAAAATTATATTTCTGACAGGAAAAACAATATGAAACAGGAAGTATTACCTAATAATAAGCATTGGAAAGCACGGTGACTATTCTATGAAAAAGGTGGATCTTTCAATCAATAACTGGTGCAAATCTTGCGGGATTTGCGCGGCGTTTTGTCCGGTACAGGCCCTAAAATGGGGAAGCGGGGAAAAGCCTCGTTTTTTGCCGGAGAAATGTAATGGTTGCAGGCTTTGCGAAAAACGCTGCCCTGATTTTGCTATTGCGATGGAGGTGAGCGAGGCATGAAGCAGATTATCTTTGGCATGGGCAACGAAGCTATTACTGAAGGCGCTCTGGCGGCGGGGGCCCGTTTTTATGCGGGTTATCCTATTACCCCTTCTTCGGAGATCGCGGAGCTTTCCTCTATCCGTTTGCCCAGGCTGGGCGGTATGTATGTGCAGATGGAGGATGAGATCGGCAGCATCGCCGCTATCATCGGGGCATCCGTGGCCGGGGTAAAATCCTATACCGCTACCAGCGGGCCGGGTTTTTCTTTGATGCAGGAGAACCTGGGGGTGGCAGTGATGGGGGAAATTCCCTGTGTGATCATTAATGTCCAGCGCTCGGGCCCTAGCACCGGCCTTGCCACCAAGCCGGCTCAGGGGGATGTGATGCAGGCCCAATGGGGTACCCATGGCGACCATGGCATCATCGCCCTTTCTCCCTCCTCGGTTCAGGAATGCTATGATCTTACTGTCCGGGCCTTTAATTTGGCAGAGCGCTATCGCACCCCGGTGATCCTGTTGGCTGACGAAATTGTCGGCCATATGCGGGAAGGTTATCAGATTCGGGAGCTTTTGCCGCATGATATTATTGACCGTAAAAAACCTACCTGTCCGCCCCGGGATTATCAGCCTTATGATTTTAGCGGCGAAGAGGATGAGATCGCTCCTTTGGCGCCCTATGGCAGCGAATATATAACCCGCATCAACGGCAGCGGCCATGACGAAAGCGGCGATGCCTGCGGCCGGCCGGATAATGCCGCTAAATTTAACAGCCATTACCTTAATAAATTCCGGATCAATCAAAAGGATATTATCGAAACCAAAAGCTTTGATCTGGATGACGCCGAATATGCCATCATTACTTTCGGTTGTTCGGTGCGCAGCAGCAAAGCAGCCTTGAAGCTGGCCCGGCAAAAAGGGATCAAAGCCGGCCTTTTGCAGCTGGTCACCATTTGGCCTTTTCCGAAAGAGCAAGTAAGGGAAGTCTGCAGCCGGGTCAAAGGGGTTGTGGTTCCCGAAATGAATCTGGGCCAAATCCTGGGTGAGGTGAGCAAAACAAACCCCGGTCAGATCCCTATTGTGGGGGTCAACCGGGTCGACGGTCAGATGATAACCCCTTACGAAATCCTCGCTAGGCTGGAGGAGGTGGCAAAATGAATTATATGGATTATTTGAAAACCCAAAAATTTCCATTATTTTGGTGCGGTGGCTGCGGTAATGGTGCTGTGCTGGGGGCTATTGTCCGCTCCTTTGCCGCCTTGGACTATACCCTGGAGAATACGGTGGTGGTTACGGGTATCGGTTGCTGGGGCAAGGCGGACGATTATCTAACTACTAATTCCTTCCATGGCACCCATGGCCGGGCCTTAGCTTTTGCCACCGGGATCAAGCTGGCTAACCCCAAGCTTCGGGTCATTGCCTTGATGGGCGACGGCGACGGGGTAACTATCGGCGGCAATCACTTTATCCATGCCGCCCGCCGTAATGTGGATGTGACGGCGATTTTGGTGAATAATTTTAATTATGGCATGACAGGCGGGCAATACTCAGGCACTACTCCGGAAAATAGCCTTACTTCAACCTCCCGCTATGGTCATATCGAAGCGGGATTCGATATCTGCAAGCTGGCCGAAGCTGCCGGCGCGCCCTTTGTGGCCCGGACAGCTACCGACAATCCCCCGGCTATGGAAAAACTGATCAGCGAGGGCCTTGACAAAAAAGGCTTTTCCTTTATCGAAGTGATCGCCCCCTGCCCCACTCATTTCGGCCGCAATAACGGGATGCGCCAAGCCGCCGAACTGATGCAATGGGTCAAGGATAAATCTGTATCCGTAGCAAAAGCAAAAACTATGAGCCCGGAGGAACTACATGATAAGCTGATCATGGGTAAGCTGGTAGATGTTGATGGTGAAGATTATGGCAGTAAGTATCTGAGAGTGATCGCCAGCGCTTCCTCCGGGAATGAGGAATGAGGAATGGGGAATGAGGAATGAGGAATGAGGAATGAGGAATGGGGAATGAGGAATGAGGAATGAGGAATGAGGAATGAGGAATGAGGAGGAACTAAGCTCTTAAATTTTAGCAAAAAACTATTGCTTTTTACAATAAAAAAATCCGTGCTAATCCGTTTAAATCTGCGTAAATCCGCGGCTAATTTGTTTTAAATGCTTTTCCAGTCTATCTGGGGTAGGAGTATTGTAAATTGGGAAGGATGGTTGTTATAAATGAAAGAAACATGGCAGGTGATTTTTAGTGGGGTTGGTGGGCAGGGGTTGATGTTGGCCGGGACTTTGTTGGGGTCGGCTGCTACCGGTTATGAAGGGAAAAATGCGGTGATGACCTCGGCTTATGGGGTGGAATCAAGGGGTACCTTTGCCAAATCCGATTGTATTGTCAGTACTCAGGAAATCGATTACCTCGAAGTTATGGCAGCCGATGCGGTGATTGCTCTTGCCCCGGTGGCATATCAAAAATATGTGGACTCTTTGGGGGAGGACACGCTTTTGATTTATGACGACGCCATCGAGACCCTACCATCTAAGGCCAGGCAGCTCGCCTTTCCTATTGCCAAAATTGCCAAAGACGTTGGCAACATCTCATCTAGTAATATTGTTGCTTTGGGTATTTTGGTGAAAATTACTGCTCTGGTTAAGGAGCATTCGGTAGTCAAGGCTATCATAGAAGAGTTTTGGGGTAAAGAGAAACTGATCAATCTTAATCTCGAAGCATTTAAAGCAGGGCTGGCAATATCAGGGAGTAAATGAGCTCAAGTCGGCCTTTTAAGATATAACTAAATAGTTTAAAATAATGCGCTTGCAAATCAATTATAGCTGTGGCATAATAAGTTCATCACTATCATTCTGATTTCTGAATACTGAATCCTGAATGCTTGCGATCAAAGATCGCATAAGAAGGAGAGGCGGATTAGTTTTCATGATTAAAAGAGAAGCGTATATGAGCCGTATCCGTCCGTTTATCGGTGATGAACTCATTAAGGTGTTGACCGGCATCAGGCGCAGCGGGAAATCGGTTATGTTGGAATTGATCCAGAATGAGTTAACCGCGCAAGGGGTTTTAAGCTCACAATTTATCAAGCTCAATTTTGAAGATATGAGAAATGTACGGTTATGCACTGCCGAGGCTCTGCATAGAGAGATCAGCCAAAGGATTTCCTCTATCAAAGGGAAGGCATATCTTTTTTTTGATGAAATTCAAGAGGTAATAGGATGGGAAAAATGCGTTAATTCATTTCGGGTGGAGTTCGACTGTGACATTTACATCACAGGTTCTAATGCCAAGCTGCTTTCAGGCGAGCTTGCGACCTACCTTGCCGGGAGATATGTCGAGTTTATTATCTATCCTTTTTCCTTTGGGGAATTTTTGGATCTATACACCTCCATCTTTCCCAAGGGAGGGAAACAGGAAGCCTTTACAAGGTATCTGACCCTAGGCGGTATGCCTTATCTGGGGAACCTCCGTTATGAAGAAACACCGTCACAGATTTACTTGCAGGATTTATTCAATTCGATTGTTCTTAAAGATATCGTAAAACGCAATAAGGTTCGGGAAGCCGATCTCTTGGAGCGCATCATCGCTTATATATTCGGCAGCGTCGGAACTACTTTTTCGGCAGGGTCAATCTCAAAATACTTCAAGAGTGAAAACAGGGTGGCAGCGCCCGAGACGATTATGAACTACATCAATTATTGCCTGGATGCTTTTTTGCTCTATCAAGTTCGCAGGCAGGATTTGCAGGGCAAGAAGCTGCTCGCGATCAATGAGAAATACTATGTCGCCGACCACGGTATCCGCGAGGCTGTTTTCGGCGGCAATATGAAGGAGATTAATCTCATACTTGAGAACATCGTTTATATGGAACTGCTGAGAAGGGGCTACAAAGTTACTGTCGGCAAAGCAGGATCGCAGGAGATCGACTTCATTTGCGAAAAAAAGAGGGAAAAACTCTATGTTCAGGTTGCCTACCTTCTCGCCTCAGAAGAAACAATCCGCCGCGAGTTCGGGGTATACGAGTCTATCCGGGACAATTTTCCGAAGTACGTTTTGTCACTGGATGAGTTTGACATGAGCCGCGAAGGGATCAAACACTTTAATATCCGAGAATTCCTGCTTATGTCTGATTTCAATTAAGCCAGATATGATTCTGCTGCATAAAGTATCTATTTTGTTATTACGAGGAGTAAAGTAACGAAGCAATCCGGGAAAGCCCCAGTATACCTAGGCTCTAGATTCTGCGACTTCGCGCAGAATGACGATAATAAGAGCTGAAAGAGTGTTTTTGCAGCAGAATCAAAATTAGTTGCTCTTGTTTTTCCCTGCTATATCTAATAAATTCAGGCGTCACGATATAATTTTGATGTGGGGTGATATAATGCCTTTTGAGTTAAAAAAAGCCGATTCTTTGTTTGATTCGCTGTCCCTCTTAAAAATGGGAGCATTAGGCTCACAGGAAGAGTTTGCAGCCTTTTATGTGGCTGCGGCCGGGGCCAGAAATGCCGAAGAAATGGATCGGACCGAGCAAACCATGATATCTATTCAAGTTTCCCCGTCTCCTCGCCATATTCTCTGTTCGGGGCATTTGGGCTGCGGAAAATCTACAGAATTGCGGCGGCTGGGTAGTATGCTGAAGCAAGAAGATTTTCTCGTTGGGATTGGGATATGTGATGAAAATCTTGATCTGACCACGGTAAAATATACCGACTTGATTTTATTTATCCTGGAAACCCTACTGCAGTGCGCTCAAGATAAGGATATTCCCGTTTGCGAAAAAACACTTACAAACATCGAATCTTACTGGAAAGAAGAGCATGCGATTACCTTTACTGATACAACTGACGCCGGGATCAAGGCAGGCGCTTCTATTGAAGCGCAAACGCCGAAATTGCTCTCAAGAGTATTATCTATATCCGCGTCGGTACGGAGCGATTTGCGCATCCAATCCGAAAAACGCAATGAATACCGGAGAAAACTGGAGCCAAGCTTAAATGTATTTATAGGCCTGGTCAATGATTTTATTGAGGATATTCGTAGCGCAGGGGTAAAAAAGGGATTTATGGACGCCCCGCCTATTGTGTTGCTCGATCAGCTGGAAAAGGCCAATGTGGAGGCTATGGCAGATTTATTCGAAAAACATAGCCAGGATCTGGTGCGTTTGCGCTTACATCTTGTCATACCCTTTCCCATTTATATGTGCTATACCCCAAGCTATAATCAAATAAAAAATTATTACAGTGACGAATGGATCATCCCCATGATCAAACTTCAAACCTGGGACGAAAAAACAAAAACCTATGACCCATTTGCTCCGGGCGCGGATGTTTTGCATAAAATTATTACCAAACGTATGGATGAAAGCTTATTTACAGAAGGTGTATTGGCTAAAATGATTAAAAAAACAGGTGGATTTTTGCGTGATTTATTCACCGTAGTCTATGATGCTGCTCTTAATGCGGTGACTAGAGAAATTTCCCTAGCCGAAGGAAAAGGTATTAAAGAAAAAAGCAGAATCGAAGAAAAGGATATGCTGGTTGCTCTGGAGAAATTGCAGTCCAGTATCAGCCGCATGTTCCCTAATTCCAGCCGGGCCAGGTTGGAAAAAATCAAAAGCGGGGAAAAGCACTATGCTTCGGACCAGGAACTTATGGTGTTGATGCAAAGCGGGGCTGTTTTTGAATATAATGGAAAGCGCTGGCTGGATTTGCATCCTCTGGTGGCGGATTGGCTTGACGATACCCGGGAAATAGTGAAGGAATAAGAAACGGGGTCTTAAAGCTATGGAAAATGATCAATCTTACCAAAAGAGAGAATTTGAAAAGTTATTAGTTGCCCTACGCTACACCGACTGCGGTTTTCTCTGCTTTACCACCCCCTCGGCTGACGGGCAAGAGCTGGTAATGGAAAAAATTACCAATAGAGTAGACTCTGAATCTCAGGTGTTTTATGACTGTGCCCTGGAAAAACCTTTCCGGGGCTTCAGCTTTATTAATAACTTAGTAAGTAATAATTCCGCCGCCAAAGTATTTATTCTTTACAATTTTCAACATCTTGCCTTAAAGGTAAAGGAAAAGGATTATGATTTTTTTATGGCCCTGAATTTTTCCCGCGACCCTTGGGCTAATTTGCAAAAGCTATTCGTGCTGGGCATGACCGAGGACTTTGAGAGACAAATCATGATCAAGGCCCCCGATTTTTATTCCTTTTTCCTGACCGCCTTTCGTTTTGACTTATCAAGGCCGCAGGATTATGCCGTACAGATCAGGGAGCAGTACACCGAGCAACCCCTTCCTTCTCAAGCGGTCGGCCGCATTGCCCGAAAACGTTATCAGCAGCTGCTGGAGAAGGTTAGCCAACAAGGGATAAATTTCAGTCAGATCTCCAGCCAAACCGAGCAGCTTTTTCTTGATTTCTTAGAAGCCTGGACTGAATATAATCAGATCTCATTTGCCAAGTCATCGGCAATACTACTTGTTATTCTTGACACATTACAAAAAAAAGCCCCCAATTGGCCATCCTCCCTAGCTACCGCTTATAACTATGAAATCATAGCTTTTGCCTGCTTTAAACTCAGACATTTTGAAGATGCCGAAAACTGGTATCAAAAGGCTTTGGAGATTAGGTTGAAACAAGGCAACGAACAAGGCGCGGCCTCAACCTACCATCAACTGGGGAGGGTTGCTGAGGAGCGGCGGGATTTCGATTCTGCTGAAGAATTGTACCAAAAATCGCTGACTATTGAGCTAGAACAGGACAATGAGCAGGGCGCGGCCTCAACCTACCATCAACTGGGGATGCTTGCCCAGAAACGGCGGGATTTAGATTCCGCTGAAGAATGGTACCAAAAATCGCTGACCATTGAGCTAAAACAGGGCAATGAATATGGCGCAGCCCAAACCTACAATCAATTGGGTAGTGTTGCCGAGGAGCGGCGGAATTTCGATTCCGCTGAAGACTGCTACCAAAAAGCACTAGCCATTGAGCTAAAACAGGGTAATGAATATGGCGCAGCCAAAACCTACCATCAACTGGGGATGCTTGCTCAGAAGCTACGGGATTTCGATTCCGCTGAAGACTGGTACCAAAAAACGCTGGCCATTAATATAGAACAGGGTAATGAATATGGCGCAGCCAGAACCTACCATCAACTGGGGATACTTGCCCATGAGAGGCGGGATTTTGAGACTGCTGAAGGCTGCTACCAAAAAGCGCTGGTCATTAATATAGAACAGGGTAATGAATATGGCACGGCTGTCACCTACCATCAACTGGGGATACTTGCCCATGAGAGGCGGGATTTTGAGACTGCTGAAGATTTTTACCAAAAGGCTTTGGCTGTTTTCCGGCAAATGAATGATCCCTACAACGCAGATATTGCCAGACGTAATTTAGCCCGGCTGCAAGAGCTGAAAGAAGGCAAACAATAATAAGCCTGCCTGCGAAAATACCCATGATCCAAATTCAGTTGAGCCGCTATAGAGGGCTTTATTATTGAGTTGGTAGGGCATTTGTAACAAATTAGAGCGGAAAGAATCATTAAAATGAGGTTGAGTTGCAAAATGCAACTCAACCTAAAAAATCTAGCTTCGTATATTTTTTCCAAAC
>Ga0082212_10002857_pt1 | contig 24780 bp, 21 predicted proteins | sample TergutNt197P3_FD_71548 | JGI IMG/M metagenome (GOLD analysis project Ga0082212, IMG submission 71548) | Neocapritermes taracua P3 segment gut microbial communities from Petit-Saut dam, French Guiana - Nt197 P3 | ecosystem: Host-associated > Arthropoda: Insects > Digestive system > Gut ... | reverse complement strand
CTTCATTATCATACAACGCTCGGATTTTGTTGGCAGAATTGAAAATGCAGTCGGGATCAAACTTGTGCTTGACGATTTTTACCGTAATGTCCAAGTCCAAATCTGCCAATGAAAAGAAACCGTCACTATCGACGGGAAATTGCCTTAATCGGTCGTTTGTGTAGCCACGCGCTTTTTGCAATTCCTCGAATACCAAACTTTCAAATCCGGCTTCCATCTTTTTTACATCTGCATTGGTTAGCGATGTATAAAATGGATTTGGCGTAATCAATTTTTCACGTTTCTTTTGTCTTGGCATAGTAACAGTTTAGCTGGTGCGATTGTAAAACATAAATCTCATTCTGCAAGAGGGCCTCGCAGAAACAATGGGCGGGGTGATTATCAGAAGGCAGAATAAGGACGGCGGGTAATAAGGCAGAAACAGAAAAGGGAGTTGTAGGACAAAGGGGATCATGGTTCTCTATTCTTTCTGAAAAACAAATAATGAATAAAAACTGCGGAGCAGTCAAGCTGGGCGATGGCCCAGCGACTGCGTAGCAGGTTTTTACAAAGTAAGTTAGGAATAGTTAACAATGTAAGTTATTGTAAGTTAACGATTTTGAAGTCCTTGTATTTCTGGGCTCAAATGCCTGTTAGGGTGGGGTTACTCGTCAATAAACATAGGGTTACGTGTCAATCAGGGTAGGGAGCCACATCAACGTAATGTAGGGTCGCTCATCAACGAGAAAACAGGCTAAAGGGGGGTTCGGTATCTACGGCAACTACCTATTCTGGATCATCGGGTGCAGGCGGCAAGGCGTAGATCGGCTTTTCTGCCGATTGCTTAATTGCGCCCTTGTGGTTAATGATTGTGTCCGCCGCATCGACATCATAGAATGCGTGTCCGCCATATAGGGCATCGTCATTCATTTTCTTGATATAATCGGTGGTCGGTTTATTGTCGCTCGTGTTCGGATGATCGCTGTAACTGAAGTCAAGTTTGACCTTGTTATATTTCCCGGTGCGCAGCTGCCGTTTTGCCAGTTCCTCAAATGTTGTCTTTTGACCGTCAATCAGGTACGAATAAGTGAGACCGGGGATGGACTTCAAGGCGTTGTCCAAAGCTAACCTGTTGTCCTTTTCGACCTTATTATTCAGGCACGGTAAACTATTTCTCAAAACACCAATATCCATCGTTATTGGTTTATTCATGTTTTTACACTTGTACGTATTCTGACTGTAATATCGCCCCAATCGCTTCGCTGCGGCATAGGCATTCAGGCTATTCATAGGGAGATGGAGCCACGCATGATTGAAATGATAAAGAGGCACATTCTGTTTTGCGAGATAGGCAATCAGTTCAGGGTTAATGATGAAAGAGAAGAGCGCATTTGATTTTGTCATGGAATGCGCTTGCGTGTTGCTACAATCGCGGACGGTTATATCCGATAAATAGCCGTCAATCTTGGTCATGTTTTTTCCTTTGGTAACGATAACGCTGATATTCCGTAGCACATTGGCGGCGGCAATGATGCGGTCGTACAAATGCGTCAAAGCATCGGTGCGGGTCGATAAGCCCAAGCAGTCAGCTATAGTCTTGATGCTCAAATCGATGTACCAAGGGTCGCAGTCGTCCCATTTGTAGCCTTTGTACGAATGATGGGAAACGACCTCGGTCAATTTAATCAGGATCAAGTCCCACTGTTTACTGATTTGCGAGGTCATCTTGTACAAGTTGCCATCGACCGAACTGATACGATATTCGGCACCGCTAAACTCTTTGTCCACCTTGGTCGCAGAGATTGTACTCAACGTACTTGGTATTTCAAGTATCTGCTGATTGAAACATTTCCGATGTATTGTCATGATTTGTATTTGGGTGAAAGGTATCCGCAACAATAGGTTGAAGAAACGGCAACGTTTTTTCAACAACATCGGCGGCGACCGGCTTAACTTTCTGGTATTCTGGGGCTTTGGTGCGTCCGGCTTTGAGATTGTCCACTGCCTGTAAAGCGTAATGGATTTGAGCGTCCACCCAGCCGAACTTCACGCCGTGCTTGAATGCCTGCCGAATAATGCAGACATAGGAATTGATCGTAAGCCGGGCGTAACCCTGTTCAACCCACTGCTTTTGAAGGAAAACAAGGGACAGTGGCGTGAAAGCATCGACCGATTCGTGTCCGTAATGCTTGACCCAAGAGGCGACGGCTCTTTGATAATGACCGAAAGTCTCGGTCTGCCGCCCATTTTTGACATAATACTCTTCCGCCCATTCGAGGAAATGAACTGCTAACTCTTGGCAGGATATTCCCGTTTTAGTTCGGGTTGGAGCAATTTGCCGCCCATTGGCAAGATAGTCGCCGATCCGGCGAGCATATTCCTCCCGGCTTGCCTTGCTGCCGTGTTTGCCCAAATAGAACCGGCGACCGCCGAGTTCTACGAAAGCCTGCCCTGATGCCTTGTGAAGGCGGTAATTTGGAATGTTTGTTTTTGGCATTTCTTGGTTCCTTTTGTACTACATTGTCCAAGAATAACGGGTACTACCCGATATTCCAGCATTTTTGCAGCACTTCGGAACGTCCGAAGGTAAGCCTTAACTCTTTCTGCTTTCAGTATTTACATCAATGGGTGCACATGGATTCGAACCATGGACCTCAGCCTTATCAGTGTGAAATAAAACCCTTATGTGATCGTTTGTAAAGTGTTACATGTAAAGAACTTACACGATTGTCAACCACTGACAACTCTGTCATTATAGGGCATTTTTGAGGTTTATCAAGTACCACCGGTTACCGTATTGAAATCCAATGGGACAAATTCCATGCCTTGTGTGAATACGTTTTCTGGAAGGTCTGATATATTTGGAGCAAGAAAATATCGTTGTTTTGACGCACCTCCCAACTCAAGAATTGCCTTGAGCAATATCGGTGCTCGTTCTTTATCAAATTTTATACCTGCTTTGTAGAATTCATCAATAATCAGAATGTCAATTTCCTTAATTTTGTCGACATAGTTAATTGCTCTTTCCTGCGGGAAAATAAAAATATTTTTCTCGCCCAACATAACTTCTGGTGTAGTAATAATTTTATATTGTTTGGCAAATTTCCTCTGTACCCTCCTTCGAGTTTCGTCTGTTAATGCTACCGTCGGAACGATAATCATAACATTATTGGGCTTCTTGATTGAAATAAATGCATCAATAACAAAACTTTTACCGAAACTTGTCGGAGCACTTACCGCAATATCCTTACCTTCTAACAATAATTTCAAGAGATAGGATTGTTCACGGTGCAAGGTCTTCTTGCCATCTCCCGTATCAACTTGAAATACCTCATAAGCGAAACGCTCTTGCCAATCAGATGTTTCTGTCTGTAGGTATGGATAAAGACCGAGGGTCCGAATGAAATAATTAACGAGTGGTGAGTATGGCACATTGCTATTTTCAAGCGAGTCTAACAATGTTATCAGAACGTTCCTCGCACCATTCTCATTATTTGAGAGAATGAGAGCGTTGATTTTTTGACATATACTAAATTCGTTCATAGTTGTACCCTCTATTTTCGGTATGATTCGGCTTTGTCAATAAATTCATCCTTAATTCTTTTTGAATCTGGAACAGGAAAAAGAATAAGATGGAATGTAATTTGTGAATAAAGATGAATTGTAGTTTCCAGTTCTTTAACATGTTTGTCAAAATATGAAGTAGCTTGTATTTTGTGAGCATCTTTAATTTTTTCTTTGTATTCCTCTGTGAGCAGAGTCTCGTTACGTGTGATTTCACATTGGTACAAAAGCAAGATTGGAATATGCAGTAAAGGCTTAAGTCTGTCTATGGAAGTATCTGGAGACAATAACATTCTAATACATTCGACAATCGCAGAGTCTTCTATCACTTTATCCAGTCCTTGAATCCCTGTTATGATGCTAGATTCTTTTTCCAGTTTGTCCTTTTGTAGGGCATTCTTTATTGATATAATGGCTTCTGACATTGCCGAGGCAATATCTTTATAAAATTTTGCTTCTCCAAGCCAGAGAGAAAATGTTTTATCCCCATTCAGAACAATATGAACACTGTCCGCCCCTTTCACATAGTCTTGGGTATTCTGTTTGTAATAAATTTTTGGCACGACTGAAATGGCTTTGTAATGATATTTCATTATCCCGTAAAGTAAAATCTCCGCCAACTCCCCGCCTTTCCCCTTGTCTTCACTAAGCCGCAGATTCTTCGCAGATTCTTCAAGTTGAGTGAGAGCCTTTGTTGCCAATTTTTGTCTTTCATCAAATGATAAAGCTGCTTCGGCAATGTTATCCCAGACAAATCTGCTGAATTTAGCATATCTCCACTCACCTTCTTCATAATCGTTGATCAGCGACAACAAATTTTCATTCGTAGACTGGACATCCTTTGCGGATGGACACAGCCGTTCAAATGAGTCGTCAAGCAAAACTTCAAAATCAATTTTGGGTAACATCGTTGTTGTCTTCAAAAGCAATGTTAGTGATGTTAGATGCAATTCACTCTCCAACTCTATGCAGATAGTTCATTGCCAAAAAATCTTGCCGTTTAAGGAATACACGGGCGATAGCTTTTTTCAGTTCATGACAGTCGACATGGCATTATCGGTCATTTTCAATGAAAGTCAATAACTGCCGATCAAATTTGTGAGAGTCCTCTCAAAACCGCACCTCCGGCAGTCCTTCAATAATCTTCACACTCTCCACGCTCAAATGCACAATTCGCTTGATGAGATCGACAATGTAACGCTCATTGCCCTGCTCCTTGCACCAATCATTCGGGTCGTTCACAATGCCGCTGTCCTTGTGTTTGGTTACGGCATAACGCTCCACAATCCAGTCCAATGCCGATTTGCCGTTCACAATGTAGCGGTACGCTTCCAGTGGAATGCCGTCAAGCGTCAGCGTACCGTTGTAAATGATTTTGCTCTTGTCCAACTTGCTCGGATACTTCATCTGGCGGACTTTGAAACTCACTGAACCCGTTGCCACTTCTTTGAGCGGATACATCTTGCTGGTCTCGTAATTTAAGTGCAATGCTGCCAATTGTCGTCCTGCCTTTGAAAATATCCGAAAATCGTCCACCATAGGAATCCTCGGCAACTGCTTTTTCAAGTCCGCCGCAAAACGCTCACGATAACTGCCACTGTGCAAAATGCCGTAAACGTAGTAGAAAATGTCTTCTTTTGTGATTTTTTTGTCGCCGTAATGTTTTCGGAACTTTTGCAACATTGTATCCGAAATGTTCTCCCGGCGGACATAATCGCCAACACGTTCGCCGCTTGTCTCGATGAGTCCTTTTGATTTGCTTTCAACTCGTTCGTAAGTGTAGAGAGGAAAACAGTTTGCCTTCGAGACCATTTCTAAATCGGGAAGTGTGTTTGCTATAAGTGTGCAGAACTCATGCGTGGCCCCCCTTCCCAACACACAAATCACAAGATTTTCCATTCCCGGTTCGGAGAAAATCTTGGGTATCTGATAGACACGATGGTTCAAATGCCCGTCAAAGTAGGCATTGGTTTTGCAGAAAGGACGATATATTGTAGGAACAATATTGCGGGAGGAAAATTGAATCTTAACCTGTCGTTCAAAAAAACTTTTCAAACTGCTCGACCAACTGATTTTTGTCGGATCGTTGTCGATAAAGTCATCGACCGTCGTTTCAGGAAAGTATTTGCGTTTTTCGTTATATCCCTCTACCTGTTCGTTGTAAAACTCAATCATTCGCTTCATATTTCCCGCAAGTTGTTTTCGGGAAAAATTATAGCACCAAGCATCTCGGTTGGTTTGCAAGCCACATGAATACAGATCAAAAACTGTCTCCGATTTGTCATCCTTCTTGTCTCCAAGTGAAATGAACGTATCAAACGTATTATCACGTTGATTGATCCAATCGTGCTTTTCGTTCGGTATGATTGTTTCCCACTGAACGCCTTGTAGCCCTTCAGCATCAGCAAGGATTTGAAGTTTTTCCTTTTGGTCGAGATAATTGCCTATGTCGTGATAATGAATAGTGGCTTCAGAGACGCAATCGTCAGTTTGCGATTTTTGTAACGCAATCTTACGATTGCGGCTCTGCTCATCATCAAAATCTTCAAGAAAGTCGATTGCCATCGCTTTAGCAAGGCTATTCAACTTGTTTCGTCGGTCAATTTGTTCACTTCTCTTTTGTGGGTTTTTAATCAGCAGTGTGATTGCCACTGGTGTGCGGGTTCCTTCACCGAAAACATTCCCTTTTTCCTTACGGCGTTCTTCGCCGGAGGTTCTGGCGTTACCTCGAAGATTGAAAACATAGATGTCCGTAAATTCATTGGCGAGGCATTTTCTAAAACCGTCCATTGCGTTACCGTCAATGTAAGAACCATTACTGACATAACAAACAATTCCCTTATCGCCTATCCTGTCCGATGCCCAACGGAAAGAACGAATGTAGGAATCATAGAGACTATTTTTGTTTGTTGCATTGGTAGCAGCGGCATACGTTGTCCGAATTTTATCATCAACTTGCGGATAAGCAGTATTCTTATTGGCATCGTTTTCACTTTTTTGCCCAACCGAATACGGCGGATTGCCAATGATAACCGTAATCGGAGTCTCTTTTTGCTTTTTTGCCCGCTTGCTGTTGGTAATGTCGAACTCTGGTACGCCCTTCTTTTGAGCGTCGATAATGACTTCAATGGACTGATATGTCGAAAACACGACAGTCATTTTGTCGGTACGCTTTGCCACTGCCATACTTTTGGACAATTCTTTTCCGTCGGTTGTTGCCGGTATTTCCAAATCATCAAGGCTCGTCGGATCGCTCTCGTTGTGTTTGCCGATTTTCGTGTCGGAACAAACAGCGTAGCAATGAAGCGGTATTGCCGATTCCGTGAGCCATTCCCGGAGTGTTTGCGAAAGTAGCGAAAGGGATGGCACGAGAAACAGCACGAGTCCGCCTTTTCCGGCGTGTTCTTCGGCAATTTTCAGAGAGGTAAACGTCTTGCCTGTCCCGCAAGCCATGATGAGTTGCCCTCGGTCTTGGGTCTTGAAACCGTCTCGCACTTGGTCGAGTGCCGTTTTTTGATGAGGGCGAAGTTCCTTCTTCGGTTTCAGCGTTACCTTTGGCTTGTTGACATTGAATTGCGACCAGTCGATGGCACTATTGTTCAGTTCGGTCAGGTCAATCCGATGTACTGGCGGGTTCTGCCCGTGAATGGCATCTTCAGCGTGATTACTCCAATGCGGTGTGGACGAGACGATGATTCTATCTGTGTACTGATTCTTTTTGCCGGAAGTTGCAAGGAATGAATCAATATGCGATTTTTGAATCGTGGTGTCTGGGTCGTAACATTTGCATTGAATTGCCACGAAGCCGGAGCCGTCGTTCCGTTCGGCAACGAGGTCAATCCCGGTGTCGGCTTTTCCTTCTCGACCGGGATAATCCATCCAACGCCATACATTGCTGAACTGCGGTTGATACACCGGGTCATGCAGAAGATATTGCCGGGTCAGTTCCTCAAATCTTGCTCCCTTGTCGGCTTCGGAAGTTGCCGCACTGCGAATCTGGTCGAGAACCGTATGGATGGTGGTCGGACAATTATGGTCAGACATGTGGCGGCAGACTTGTGGACAACCGGGTCATTGTACTGTAAATCATGAAAATTGCCACCTAAAGACCGGGAGCAACCCAGAGCCATTTCCATGACCGTATAGGGCACCTGTAATCTTAAATATCCTGTCCTCGATCTTACGTTCCTCAACGACTCTGTTGAAGACTTTTTTATCGAATGGCACCAGTTGATACTTACCACTCTCGTTCGGACTTTCGGATACACCATACAATCTGAACATCGTTCTTGACACTGGCTCTCTCATACTAAATTCTCCTATTATTAAGGTGTGCGTCATCGGAGAGACCACACCGTGTGGTAATCCTAGACGCAAAGCTGTGTGTCTATTTTTCAGAAAACAGACAAAAACTGTATCGTGTTTCAGTTCGCTGGTTCGGAACTCAACTGATTATTTTTTGCCAATGTAAGTTAGCCAGCCCCAGTTGCGGTCAATCTGCTTACTGGCAATGAGCGGAGCAAGATATTTCCGTAGCCTGCGAATGTCCTTATCTCGTCTGAATTCAGTAATCGAGTTTTTGAGGTAATCTTCGGATATTCTCCCCTTCAGTTTCACAAACGACAGGACTTTTTCGCAAAGTGAGATATTGTCGAAAGGATTGTCGTTGCCATCAGTAACGCTATACATGGGAGTCTCTCGACGAGTGCCATCAAATACCTCTCGACAAACGACTTTCCCGCTTTCACAAAGAGTGCGAAGATGCACATTTATATTTGTCCATCTGTCTTTGCAAATTGTCTTTTCGATGTCATACTGGCTAATCACGCCGCTCTGCTCGATAACGGATACGATTCTATCGTAAAGGGTTTTATCAGTTGTATTGGTCATAAAATCTTCTTTCTCTCTGGGAAAATAATTGTTGATGTTGGGTTCAGTTCAACTCGTTCGCTTGGAATTCAGCTGATTATCATTTTCGTTTATAAGCCGCACAGCCTCTGCTACATGGTCTTTAATCCGTTGTTTCATGCATGCTCTCTTGATTGCAACAGAGGGAACATTTTCATTCTCGATCCCCTTATGAATTTTGGCACACTTCAAAATGTCAGACCACAGGTACTCAAGAACCTTGCCTCGCCTCCGCCAGTGTTTCAATTTCTTTCTATACGCCTCAATCAATCGTTCGACAGTTCGCTTGACGACTCCAAGACGCTTGGCAATTTCGTCTTTGTCGATGTACTCTTCACATGTCGTTGTCAATTCGGCTAACTTCAATTCGTTGTATGGCATAACAATTTTGTTGGTTAAATTATTGCAACCTCAATTAGTGAGATCACTTGGTCGTTTATGTTCTTTCACCGCAAACTTTGGAGCGATGTGATACGTCTCGAATGTTTGTACCAGTTCAGCTTTGACATTATCTACATCTTTCGGGAGGCACTTGATACAGTCATGCAGAGTTGTTAAAAACATTTTCGGGTATTTTTTCCAAAGGTTGGCACAGCACTCACACAATATCTGACTTTCGATGGACTGTATCGCATGTGAAATCTTCTTGTAATCTTCACCCTTACGATCCAATGTACCGGGTTTGCATTTACAGATGTCAAGGAAGAGGACAATAGAAGGTAAGCGTGATTCCATCGCCTGCCTTACAGGGTCAACTATTCCTTCGTAACCCCATGTCCCATCCTCACGCAATACATTCCGCCTTCCATTGAAACGACTAAATGCTGGTCGATATAGAAATGTAAAAAACGCTCCTTTGAACTCATCACGACTCTCATCAGTAATTTTCAAACCTATCGCATGCATCAGCAACACATAAAAATCGTCTCGGAGCATTGCCTCAAACTCCAATATTTCGTCAGAACTTGGGAAAAATAAACTTCGGAATGAGGAAATGCCGGCTGTGGATTTATTCAAATCGTTTTCCTTTTTTAACACAAATTTACACGATCTTAAATTCTCCATAACTCGTTGACACAGAATATCATGTATTCCATCTCCGACAGCCATGTCTGGGTCATGTACAGGGAGAGTAATAGGAGTATTAGACATATTTACATGATCATCATGAGACACACTTTGAATATTATTAGAGATACTAGAAATACCAGAGACATAGTGAATTTCTAGATCAGATTTAAGTTTATAAGTTTCTAGTAAATCTGAAATTTTAGATAAATCTACAACATCTGAATTTCTATTTTTACCAGTATCATCAAATTTGTCTGTTACTGTTACAAAATCTGAACTCTTAAAATAGTATTTACCTAGAAAATTTTTAAGCTTTATAGGATTAACTTCTTTGAATTTTTCATGTAAATAAAATTGTTTAACTTTGTGTACATCCTTGATAAATCGTTTCGTAAATCTCAAGAACATTGAGTACATCATTTTTTTGCGTTCGCTTAAATCATCAGGAATGCTTTGTTTGAATTCAAAATAATTCATTGCTTGATAGATACCGCTAACTTGACGCAGATGTTCGACAAGACCGGGTATCATTTGTATCTGGCGGGAGAATTGACACTTTGCTAATCGTTCCTTGTGTAATCCACAGCCTCCAAAATAGTTTATTTCAATATCCTTGATCAGTGCCAACAAACAAAATACGTGGGAACTTTTAACATCTACTGCCGCTAGTTCCTGCTTCTTATAGGACACGAAATCCCACAGCATTCTCATGAGGTTCGTCATTGGTACATGAAACCTCCCATACTCGTCAATTTTGATCTTTTGTCGACTCGTTCTCTCTATCGTACCTTGAAGCCATTGTGTATAGGCATCAAATTCACAGTTAATTTTTCCAGATTGTTTCTTGTTGTCATAGTGCCTCTTTGCGACCACCAACATGTCTGCATCATCAATATCAATTTTTAATAAGTGAGCATTCATCGCTAATCGTTTGATTGTGGCAAATTGCATTTCCGTCAGATGCCCTTGCTCGACCAAATAGTAAAATGATTTGTTGACATTTTGGGAATCTGGATTATCTGAAATTGAAAATGCAGCTTCAACTTTTGCTCTAGCACGCTCTAACCGTTTTGCATCAGATTTACATGCCCATTCTTTCTTGTTTTCAATAAATCGTTCCTGTAATGCTTTTGATTGCAGCCGATAGGATGCACTGATCTCATCATTACGCAGTTCCTGACAAACCCGATAATACCTGCAATGTCGACCTTTTTTGCTCCCACGTACCTCATCGTACTCAAGGAAGCCGACATCGAGTAAGAGTTGCACAATTCGTCTGTAATCTTTGCCGAACAATCCTTTGAATGCCTGATAGGGTATGGGAATCCACCCACTATCGCTAATTTTCTTACGCCGCATAAAACAATAATGCATGATCAAAGCCGCAGCATCGGCTGTTTCATCATTCCATTTCATACGATAGGCGTACTCTAAAAACTTGCGACTTATACAGAGAGGTTGATACTTTTTGATTTTCCTTACTCGTGTATCCCTTCGACTTTTCTCAAGTTGCCTGCGTTTTTGTAAATTTGTTTTCCTTTCCATTTCAATCATCTTGTCTTTCGTAAATGTTTTTCTAAATGTTATCACGGAAACGTTTGATACATTCGGATCAACCGCTCCCATGAAACATGCCACAGAACTCGGTAGTGTCCTGAAATTGTTGATGGCACGGACAAGAGTGCCTATTTTTGTGGGTTTCCATGACCATTTCAATAAGTTTCGGACACTACCCAGAACTCAATCGTTTTCTAATCCGTGTTCCTTTCTCAGATCAAAGCCACTGTTGTAACCTTCGTCGAAGCCTCTATTGTAGCCTTTGTCGAAGTCATCGTCATCTTTACAATTCTCTGATTCAAAAAAGGCACAACCATTGTAGCCTTCGTTAAAGCCAATAGCATAACCTTCATGGAAACCATCCTTAAAATCTTCGTTCATCATATTTCACCTTTTCATATAAAAAGTTCATCTGACAACCGGCATCACAAAACACTTGTGATTGTCAACCGGCAGTTAGAGTTAAATTCACGCTGTGTGCGTGATTTTAGTCTGGTCTGTTGTTTGCTGTGATTGCGTTGCCATCTCAATACTTGAAGATACGGATTGCGAGGCTTGATTTTCATGAGCGACTTGCTTGACACGATTGGTTTCTGTTGCAATATCTCTGTTATAATAACGTCGGTGTCGTTTCAGCATCAGAGTCACCTTATGAAGAACCTTACCACGCTGTTCTAGCGACATCAACGTTTGTGTTTTGTCAAGAGTCTGATCAAGTGCTGCAAGTACAGGTACTATTTCCATGAAACATTTGGGTTGCACCTGATTTTCTTTTGATACATTGTTGGCTTGTTCTGGTATGCTCGGCAACACCTTATCATTCTTTTGATCAGAAGTTGGATTTTTAGGTTTCCCTGAACCACTATTGCCCTGTGGTTTACCTGTACCATTTGGTTTGGCAGCCTCTTCCTGCTGTTTCTGTCTCTTTCCTTTGCCGAACAAATCCTTATAAACTTTGGATACAAGCGAACGTGCACACCCCACTTCTCTTGCAATCTCAATATGTTTTTTCGTATCTCCATATCTCTCAAATGATTTTCTAACACTGTACGCCTTGTCGCCATCTTTCAATTCTTTACCATGCTTGGCATTGTCATACGAGGCAGCTGCAAAGGCATCATCTTCTGAACCGTTAAACACTCGCACTTGAAATTCGGTAATCCCTAATCTACGAAGGGCTGTAATACGGTGGTAACCTCCGATTACAAAGTAGCATTTACGAATTGGATCATACCACACCAAAATCAGCTCAATCTCGTGTGGAGGTGGCTCACCATTTTCCTCTGCTTCCATGTTATCCTTGTATAGCCCGATAAGTTTTTCAATGTTCTTTTCGTCTTCCTTCACTCGACGGCGAAACCGGTCTTCATCCTTCTGAATGTCTGTCAAAGCGAGAGTGATCTCTTTGTAACTCACATTGGTACTGTTAGGCTTGGTTTGTTGGCGGTTGCTCTTTTTCATCTTCTTTTCTCCTTCGTTTTGGGTAAGGGTTCTATTGGTTACGATGTTTTCATCATTCGTCTCAATCATGTCTGTCATAATAGTCGGCTCCTCTCTACTAAAGTTTGTTTTTGCGTAAACGCACCATCTACGCCGATGGTCTCAAAAAGGACAATCACACAGAATAATCTGGAAAATTCACCAGCAAGGCTTGACAAAATCAAACCTATGAGTTACAATAGAGGTGTCGACGGGGCTACAAATACTACGCATAGAATACTTGGTCGTTCGTTTCATGCGTTGTGTAAATAAGGATACGTTTTCCTCTGTAAACCGCCAATTCTCTCCGTTGGATATTATATTATAACATTACAAGCTTGTTTTCGGAACGGAATCGGGATTATTTTTGGAAATTCTTCAAAATCATTGCTTTCGTGGTTTTTTCGCAGAATCTTGCCATTTGGCACGATTTTTGCGAGTCTGTTTTTGGGTAAAAAGTTCACAGTGAACTTGGGGTCAATGCCACCCATCCTTCGCACATTGGGTTATCGTTTGGGTATTGTGGAAGTTCACTGTGAACAAATAGAAGGGGCAAGACAGTAGATTTCAATCATGTTCTACTCCAAAACGAGAGGGGACTACCTATACAAAAAATGTTTATGTTACTATGGGTAGCGTAGTGAATGACCCAACCACACCCACATAGGTACAAGACTGACATGGCAAAGAAGAGAACGAAAAAGGTGGTGAGACATTATGTTGGACGAACATGGACTGCAAGAGAAGGAAAGAGCGACTGTCCAACGACTCGACCGATTGACCGGCAGCGAACCGTAAAAGGATGTCTACGGCGGTCTTGACGCTGGAAAAATGACCGGGGTCATGCTCTTCGGCGTATTTGAGGTAGGCAAGGCAGAGATTATCGACCGTAACTTGCTGGGACTTGGGAGCCGAAAACGAGGGATCGGTGAGTATCTGGACTTGGAGTTGCCGGTAGGCAACCTCGGCTTCGGGGGTTCCGGTGCGTCCCAGCATGATTTTTTTGCCTTTGACATAGACGCAATCATAATCACGGTCTCGGCGGATTTGGGGAATTCTGGCGGGTTTGGATACATTTCTCTTGTTCATAATGCGTTCCTTTCGACTGAAAAACCTCAAAATTTGAGGTTTCTGGGTTAAAACGACCACACGATAAACAAAACATTCGTGTATCTAACTTCTTGATCTTACTAACTTTACGATAATGGGTGCAGATAGATTCGAACTATCGACCTCAGCCTTATCAGATAGATTTTTCCAATCCTGCCTCTGTTCTCGTTGGCATTAAAAAACAAAGGAAAACCGTGAAGTACCGGTATTTCCTGTACGAAAACAACACTGTCATTCTACATTCTTTTGTGTCTTTGTCAATACTCCAAGACGATACATTGGAAAAATAAACGCTACTGCGGCGCAAAACGCTACCAAAACGCTACGATTTTTGCTCCTCTCAACAGAGCAATTTTGTAGCATCAGCAGACAAATTTTTTCCACCGGGTACAATGGTGCAATGACGAAAAGAGCCATCGCCCAGACCGTTTCTGAAAAACTCAACATCACACAACTGGAAGCCAAGCGGGTCGTGCAGAATGTACTCGATGTCATCAAGGATACGCTCGTAGCTGAAGGACGGATTGAGTTACGCAATTTCGGAGTGCTTGAAATTAGAGAACGGGCGGCTCGTCAGGCACGAAATCCTCGAACCGGCGATACCGTGCAGGTCGAAAAAAAGCGAGTGGTTGTTTTCAAAACCGGTAAAGCGTTGGAGGTCGCGGTACAGGAAAAAAAGCAGAAACGCAAATGACCGCTGGTTCAACCCGCAGAGGGATTATCGATTGCCAGATGAACCGCCGTGATCAACTCGTCTCCTGTTCGACGGAAACGGCGGCAGGGGCATCTTGCTGAAAAATCAAGGCAGGTTTTAACCAAGGCGGTACAGTTTGTGGGTTCATCACAAAAAACAACGACACCAATATAAACACCACAAAGCCGCAAAGCAATAGTACCAAGACAAACGCCGTCATTGAGGCGATGGCATCCATGAGTGCTCTCATCGTTGAAGCCACCTTTGCTCCAAACGACATGCGATTTTCATTGGCAATCGGCAGTGGAGTCGATTGCGGCATCGGAGTAGCAAACGGATTGACTGCGGCGGGCATCGGCGCAGCAAATGGATTTTTTTCAACAGGCATCGATGCAGTAAATGGATTCACTTCGTCAAGCGATGGTGCTGGAATCGCAACGTTTTGCGTTGCTCGTTGTTTTTCCTGTTGCTTTTGGAGCCGCTCAATATCGCCTCGAAGTTGATCAAAGTCCTGTTCACTCAAATTTTCTACGGCAGACGGCGGTAATAACACCGAAGACACTTCGGGTGGCACTGTGCTTGGCTGTACCGTTTCAGAGAACGTCAACCCTGTTACATTTTTTGCAAGAGCAGTTTTACCATTTTCATCTTCAACACGGGTTTCCGGTGTAACCATACCCTGTTGGGCAAGTTGTTTAAGTTCCCGTCCCCTGATGGGACCAATCTTCTCACCGTCCGCGTTGTAGTAGTGCCATTTTGCCATTAGTTGTTCCTTTGTTGTTGCGTGGTTTATTTTTGCGCCGTTCCGTATCATCGAATCTTAACAACGTCGATTCTCAACACATCGGCATCTGGACGACCACCACTGCCGACTAAATTCGTGAAACGTATTCTGGCTTGATATTTGTCTTTGTTTTGCACAAGTTCCTCAATGTCCACGAAACCGCCTCTCACGGAAATTTCAATGTTTCCCCATCTGCCATCGCTGAAATCGCCTCTGACTCCGGGCATGGGAAACCCACCATCTCTGATTCCTTTGCTATCAAATCCCGTACTCATGCGCATAGTAAAACTACTTTGGTTATTTCCCACATTGGGTCTTACATTGCTAGTCGAATAGGTATATTCGTTGAAAAATGTCTTTCGGGCAATTGCCGCTTGTGCTGCTCTGATTTTCCCCTCCACTGCCCTAATTTTTGCTCTACCATCTCTCTCTTTATCAAAGGCACTGAGGCGGCTGTAATTGTTCTGCTCTACTTGTAATTCGTTTTTCAATGCAGCACTGCCATATTGACAAAAATCGCTTAAGTTGTCAAAACCGTTCTTTCGGATTTCCGGCCACAGGTCAGTGGCACCGGCTAAAATTTTCTCTCGCTCGGCTCTTCGCGATTCTGCTTCTCGTTCCTCCTGTTCTTTTCGCACCGCTGCCTCGCGTTCCTGTTGTGCGTCCCGCTCTCTTTGCGCCGCCGCATCCCGTTCTCTTTGTGCATCCCGTTCTCTTTGTGCCGCCGCCTCTCGTTCCCTTTGTGCGTCCCGTTCTCTTTGCGCCGCCGCCTCTCGCTCTCTCTGTCTCTCTTCTGCACGCTGACGCTCCTCCGCCTGTTCTTGTGCTATCTTCACTATGTTCGGATCATTTCCAGAGGCAGCAAGCGACAAGGTCATACGCATTTTCACCGTTTCCATTCTGGTGACAATCGTCATGTCCATTTCTTGTTTTACTGTGCCAGCAACAGGTACGGTTCTGGATGTCCAACTCTTGCCCATTACTGTAAGGTCGCCGGTTTCGCCTTGCGGGTTGGCTACGGTTGCAGTGAAAGTTTCGGGGGCAACGACACAGGTGAATGTCTGCCCAGCAACTAATATCGTCTCATTAGTTATCTTGCCCCTCTCGACCTTTACATTTTGCAAAGCATCGGGTGGAATATGCTTGCGTAATTCGGAGAGAGCGAATTCATCAGCCGATTGCGACAAATCAACCAACACTTCCTCTGCTTCGTTCGGCACTATTCCCCGTCCAAGACGACTTCGAACTGTGTTGGTATTTGTCGTTCGGAGTCTGACATGTCTACCATCGTTTGATATGACTTCAAACAGAACTGTTCCACGCACCGTTGTTTCACCATCTGGCGATACAGTCACGTCGTATCTTGCCCAGTCGCCCGGCTTGGCATTTTTGAGCGGATGCCCAGACGACCAAGATGGAAGACCAATGGTAGGCAAACTAATGTTACTTGAAAACGCTACGAATCCCACGACACACAGTAGCAAAAGTATTCCTGCCGCCACGAGCATGGGCATTGAAAGCAAACTCTTTTTTCCAAGTGCGATGATACTCTCGCACTCTGCTATCTCTCCCAAAAGTCGTAAGGTTTCCACGCGTTGTTCTGCGCCGATGTGAGGTGGAGCAGTGGCATCGTCCATCAAAGTTCGCCCTGTCCTTTCTCGCAAGCCGTCCAGTACGCCTACTGTGAGTGACATTCGCGTTTTTGCTTCTGATAGTGCCTGTTTTGCCGCTCCTGCTCCCGGCGTGTTCTTTGCCAGTTCCGCTTCGGTGGCTGCCTTACTGTACCCGGAAGTTGCTGTAGCAACCTCTTCTTTTTGCTTCCTGATGGATTCGCACAATTCTCCACCCCAACCGGCTTGCTCGGCGGCATCACCGAGCGACCGATAGGCGGCAACGAGTTGAGTGTTCAATCCGCCAAGTTTGATTCTGGCTTGGGCGGCGGCTTTTGCGGCGGAAAGACCGCCTATAACTTTTCCTGCGCCTTTGGTAAATGCCGCCGTTCCGCGTTGGGCAAATTCCTTTCCTTTTGTGGCGGCAGACGCAGAACTGGAAGATGTCGAACCTGCCGGAAAAAGTCCTTTGATTTGTCCAGCGGCTCCCTTGTATCCGCCGTCTGTCTCCAGTGGGGTCATCGGTCCAATGGCTCCCTGTGCTGCCAATAGGTGCAGTTGCGACTCGCTGACGGGACCGCGTTTCTGGTTGGCTTGGTCAAAGTAAAAATAGTTCACACCATTCCCGGCTGACTGACCGCCAGTACCGGAAGCGGCGGTATTGAATTTCAAGCCGGGTATTTGACCAGCAAGTCCTTTGTGTCCGCCTTCCGTTTCCAGCGGCGTGTTGGGTGTGATGATTCCCCGTATTATTCCTGATTGTAGTTGTTGTTCGTCGTAAGGACCTTTTCTGTTGCCGTTTGCGTCAGTGAAATAATATTTTGCCATAGTTTTCGTGCGTACTCGAAGGTAAAAGGATTTGGAAAACATTTGCCGAGTCCGCCAACAAGAGATCGCTACAAGACAGGAGCGATGCGTTCAAAAGATGGTTCCCTTCCCGCGGACAAATGCGGTGCGACAATAACGTGCGCTGAAGATTTCCACTGGTATTGCGCAGACGCTCCCTTTCCGGGAGTGCGCCACTTCAATACCAAAGGTCATCTTCACACGGCGTAACCGTTTTGTCCGTGAAGCCAACCTATCCGCCTCTCGGCGGCTTTTGAATGTTGACGAACTCTGATTTAATCAATCCGACATACGCCGGACGGAATTCTGAATTTCGCGGACGAGTGTAACACACATTTTGGGAAAAAGCAACCCCCGATGTCCAACGTAAAAAAAAAGAGAAGAGCGGCGGACATATTCCACCGCCTCTGGGTCACTGCCACCTTCTTACAAAAAGATCGCAGCAACCGTAATCAGAATAATGACAAAATTGACGATGGGCTTCACGAGAACGGGAGCGGCGGCACATTGAATATCCGGGAATGACCCCAGCACACCTGCCTCGGCAACACTGCCGAAACAAAGCATTAAGCCGCAAACGAAAGCGGCAATGAAAAATCCAACAAAAAATCTGTTCATAAAAAATCTCCTTCAAAAAAATTGATTTCGATACAAAGAGAGTTCCCAACGGCAACGCCATCAAGGAACCCGATTAACAATTACGCCGCCGCTTTCTCGGCGACTTCCTTTTTGTCCGCGATGTACTCGTTCCAACTGGAACGGTATCGCTTCCGATATTGGCTGATCAAGCCATCCGAAACACCATACTTGCGAGCAACGGCTCCGGTGGTCTCGCCAGTCGCTAAGTCCAAAATGATTGACCGGTCTCGTTCAGACTGCTCTTGAAGCCAGCCCTCGAAGAAGTCCATTTTGAATTGCACCGTGCGATCAACGGGATAACGAGCGGATAGTCTCGTCGCTTCAGACTGAAATGAGTCGGCAATGTAATCATCGTGTACAACTCGGACACGACCGAGGCTCTTGCACCGGTCGGCAAGCACATCAGTTGTACTGGTGGGTGTGCCAGCGATACGACCTTCACAGTGCCGACCAACAGCGAACTTCGCAATGGGAGCGGCTCGCGCTTCATCAAGTCTGCCGTTGATTGCCAACTGATGAAGTAGAATGAGTGCCCAGACCTTTGTATTCTGAACGGCTTCATTTCGTGCTTCATAATCTTGCGATGCAAAAGCTAGCATCGCGGTCTTGGTGATGAACGGCAGCATCTCGGCATAGCGAGCGTTGACTGCATCGTAAAATCTTGTGCCCTTCTTGGGCTTGGGGGGAATAGTTGCAACCATATTGTTTCCCTTTCAGTGAGATAGAGTCAAAAAATGCCGCCCCGACGTGAGACGGCTTGTTACAGGTCAAGATGAAATGGAGATAATGTTCTCATCGAGCACCCGTGAAAAAGCGTTGAAGTATTTCTACATCGCAGTTACTTGCCATAAAAAGAAGCGGTTTTAAGTGACCGTAACACCAGTGATTTCATTCTCGCGCGAGAATTATGTGGGGCAAAAGAATTATCGAAGGTTGCTTGGCAGAGTAAGAGATTGAAAATTGCCGCCCCTAGGCACTCAATGTGCCGTAGGGGGCGAAGTTCAAAAGCGAGCAAAAATTGGACGTTTTAGGGGATTGAATTATGGACTTCGAACGGGGATAATCAGCCGATCAAAACAGCAGGAATTATCGTCAGCGTGTGTGCTATTTGGGTTCTACGGGAAGTTGTGCACGTCGATGCCCGTAGAGTTGAAGTAGTTACGGCTGTAACGCCGATTTCCACTACTTCTGATTTTACCGCACACGAGGTTCGAGACAAACCAACGAAAAATGCGAAAACCATTTTTTTTAGCCGGGGTATTGACGCATCAGAGAAAAGGTGTAGAATACCCGCACGTCATTGATGGTCGCTGTTTCCAAGATGACGATGGATGGTGCGAACAAACAAAAGAAAGGGAAGTCTATCGAGGAAATTTCTTAACGAATAATTATGTTGGTGTGAGCCGGTGGTGTTGAGTTCTTGTAGAACTATGGCATCAAGCCCCACCATCAAATATCAATGTGATCGAATTTCTGACTTCGGGATTATATTTTTGCAGTGTACCGTGTCGGATTGGCTGGGTTATCCAGTGGGTTTGGTCTATCAAATGAGTAGGTCTTCGGACTTGCTATCTTGTTGCGTACATACCGGGCAAACGGGATGGGCGTGAGTGTGTGCGAATTGCATACCGCTTTAGTTCGGAAATAAATATGCCGCGTTGCGTATTGCTTCCGAGTACCACGTTCGAAACCCTAACATAAGGATAATACCTATGGAAAATACAAACTTTCACGACGATAATAAGATGGATGATACGAACTTCGATAACACTGCGCCAACGAACAGCATACGGGATGCGGGCGAAATCCCCACCGGCTGGACTCGCAACAGCGAAGGACACTTTGCACGCCCCAAATTGGTACTTCTGTCTGACGTTGTCGAGAAGCCACTTACTTGGCTTTGGTACAACAAAATCCCTTACGGCTGTCTTTCGCTCATCGCTGGATTAGCGGGTGTCTGTAAATCGTTTTTTACGATTTACATGGCGGACTGCGTTACCAACGGCGTACCGTGGGCAGATGGGCATCCTTGCGAAGAAGGAACCGTCCTGTTCTTTTATGGAGAGGACACGCTTGATGTCAATAAAAAGCGCTGCCGAGTAAATGGAGTAAACCAAGAACGAGTCGTGTTCTTAAATGGAGCCGAGGCTTTTGGCAAGGACAAAGAAGATTACGAAATAGACGTGAACTTGCAAGATGTCGAGTTGATCGAGCAGGCGATGAACGATGCTGCCTGTAGAACCGGCTTGCCCGTCAAATTGGTGGTCATCGACCCTATCAGCAATTACTGGGGCAAGGTCAGTGAAAACTCCAATGCCGGTGTCCGTTCTGTTTTGCATCCGCTACAAAAACTCGCCGAGAGAACAGGTGCCGCTTTCGTGTTGGTCCAACACTTGGGCAAAAGTACCAAAGCCAATGCCCAGCAGAGGGTTTTAGGTTCGACCGGAATTACGGCTGCCTGCCGTGCCGTTTGGGGAGTCTACAGAGACCCGATGGATGAGGACAAGCGACTTTTTGCCTTCATAAAGGGCAACTGCGGACACGATCATACCGCAGTTTCGTACCAAGTCGTTGCACCAGACGGTCGGGTGGACATCTTGGAAACCGACATCGCAAAAACGGCAGATGACATTGAAGCGGAGGTCATTGTCACGAAGAAAAATGCAATGCGGGATGGAGGAATACCGGAAAAACTACGCAACGTTATGAGATGGCTCGTCAATCTTATTGTTGTTGCTGGTGGTGAGAAGTCTGCAAACGACGTTTATGCGGATGGCTCACTTCTAGGCTACTCGAGACGAACGATTGACCGAGCAAAAAGCATGCTGAAGATCAAATCTGTCAAACGCGGCTTTGGAAAAGAGGCGATAACCTTTTGGGTTCCCCCCACTCTCAGCGAAATCGTAGCCGTAAAGGTAGAAGCGGCGAAGGAAATCTCAGCGGAAAAAGTGATGTGGGACATATTTCACAGTTCGTCGCCGGAAGACACGGAAAAAACGGAAACCCCGGAAGACAATGAAGCCAAAAGTATGTGGGACATAATTTTCGAGGATCAGTCGCCGGAAACACCAGAAGGCATGGAAGACTGGGGTAATTCATAAACGGGCAGGGCATCCCAAAGGTTGCCAAACTGACCGGAGGTGTCCAAAGGTTGCCAAACGGGCAAAATGGAGGAAACGCTGTAAATACAGCAGTATGAGCAGGTTTTCCTCCAAAGGTTGCCAAATTGCGGATGTATCACAGATTTTGGCAACCTTTGGGCAGCCGCTTCTATTTTGGGACATTTGCGAATGGCGGAAACATCCGGGTTCCAGAAGAAGGAACCCACTAATTCCTGAAATATCCCGGCTTATGTCGCCGTTCGTATGCCCCGCCTGAATTGATAACCAGAGTAGATGGCTACCGGTAGCCACGTGAATGAAAATCGGCAGGTCAGTGTTGTGTAACCCACCGGTTCTATTATTTTCGATAATCTGCCCCCTTGTGTCGCAGATCACATGGGGACTCCCTCCTTAAAGACATCTTGACTCCCTTGCCCATAAGTCTTTATAATATAAGGACTTAACGCAGAACTTCAAACTTGACACCCTTGATTTAATTTGACACCCTTGCTCGTTAAGTCCTTATGTTTCAATCAGTTAGGTATTGACACCCTTGAAATAGTACCTCAATGAAAGCGGCTGGTGGGTTACATAACAACTCCCAAAAGGGCGGCAAGTGGACAAGAGCGTCAAGTTATTGAAGGAGGTAGGGAAAGCCAATTTTCCAAAAACATGCTTTTCGTAAGCCCTTTCGGTGTCAGTGTTTGCAACTTTTGGCGTTTTCAAGGGGTGTCAAATTGTTTCACCTTAACTTGACACCCTTGGAATAAGATTGGCAACTGCTGGGACACATCATTCTCGGACATATTTTTGCCGACCATCCCCACGTAACTTCCATTTCCATTTACCCGTATTGTCTCTAATGGATAATACATTCAGTCCGCGTTTCGCCCGGTCAATGGTGCTTTCAGAAAACTCCTTCGCATCACCAGCCACATAGACTTCCGTTACATACTTTTCACCGCCACTCAAATAGGACAATAACCACTCCTTTGCCTCATTCCGTTTTTCCGGTTTTGGTCCCCGTTGAAAAACCTGCCGCTGCTCCTGCATAAGATCGTTTGCGGTCTTATTAACATCCATACTAACAATCTGCACCTGTGCCTCCGATTGACCTTCTTGGGAAGCAAGACGATAAGCGATTGCCTTTGGATTTATACAATCATTTGTTTTCGATGGAGCAAAATACCGCAAATCTTTGTCATTATTATCGACGGAAATAACCCAGTGGGCTCGTGCAAGATTAACCCACGCCGCTGATCCCATGACTTTTTTGTGAGCGGATGATTGTTCGGCTTTATTGTGATGGGCAACGAGTAAGAAGGTAACTTTTTTCTCATCGGCAAGTCGCTGCAAAGGCGTTAACATCCGTCTCACATCGGTATCTTTATATGAGTCCCCCTGTCCTGCGAAGTTGCCGACCGGGTCAATGATGACCAATACAACCGGTTCGCCGGTTTCCATTTCTACTGCGTCAATAGCCTCTGCTATCCAGGTGCTATCTTCAAGGTTAATGAGGTCAATCCATTCAGTACCGGTATTTGGATCACTAGAAATTTTTCCATCCAAGAGCCAGCATTTCGTTAGGTCTGCCCCGTTTGCAATGAGCCGTCGTTTGAGTGCCGACCTTTGACCTTCCGGCGGGAAAAAGATAACATTCCCCTTTTTGCAAGAAGTACCGTCTTCCCAGCGAGTACCGTGTGTTGTATGTGCCGTCAGATGGCACATAAAGTAAGTCTTACCGCCTGAACCATCGCCTGATATAACAGTCATATCGTTGGCAGGAATCCTATTGTGCATAAACCATTCCACAGGTCGGTCTTCAATATCAGTAAATCGTGTCAATTTAATTTTAGTGCTGTTAGAGGAAGGCTTGTTTACGATGGGCTGCTCATCGTATCGCAAAGCCTGTGATTTGTCAAGCATACTGCCAGCCGGTTTGAGTGGCTTTTGGTATGCTGCGTCAAGTTTGTGTTCTATCTCGTTATCAGACCACGGCGGCTTACAACGTGAATTGTAGTAGGTCTGGAAAATCTGTTTTGCCGTTTCACGATCAAGTCCGAACTCAAAAAATTTGTTACAGACATTCAGTGCTGCGACACTACCATTACAGCCTTGAATGGCTTCAGGCATAGCATTGATGTAAGGGATTACTCGGTAATCAATTTCTACTGCATTCACAGATCGCCCCGATGATACTACTATCGGTTTGGTAATCGATGGATGTTCAATCGGATACTGCGTTTCGTCATACGGTATTATGCTGTTCTTCAATAGTAGAGCGGGATCGTATGTTACAAATCGCAGTCTGCTCACATTGGAACACGATTTATCGATGCTGTATCCAAAATCAGTCTGCATATTCGTCAAGACCGATTTCAAATCATTAGCAGGTTGGGCTAATATGGCAATCGCAAATAATCCCCGTCCACTAGCTGAAATGCAGACCGCAAGCACATAAGGAACTGCGAATATCTTTTGCCTCGCTTCTTCAATATCATCAATGTCATCAAAGTCGAGACAGATGATTGAGTTATTCACACATACTCCATCATTTCGTTGCTCACATACTTCGCTCTGGATGGTAACTGCCGGTAACGATTTTTTCAATTCATTCTGCCGTGCCTTATCTGGTTCGGCTCGAATTGCATCAATCTGCTCTTGGTATTTGCCGGTATAGCAATCGTTAAGAAATTGGCAAATGGTTAATGTTTCGATTGGTGTATTAGAAGTCGCAGATAAAAAAAGCGATATGTTTTTTTCCAAGAATGTAGCTGCGCTCTTACTCACTTTAATCGTCGCTACATTTTGTTCTGCGATAATAATTGGACTATCTGTAAGATCGCAAACATTGAAATCATTTGCATTTGTGGTACAATAATTGTCATAAGTCGCAGTCCGGTAATCTGCTTTTGTGCCGCTTTCATTCTCATCGATGGGTGCGGCTTTTTTTGTTTCATAATGTTCTTGCATTGTCGTAAAAATAAAATTGATTATTGGTTACTGTGGTTCCATTATTTATAAATGTTGTGTCCTTCATCATTATGCCTCTTCATTCGTTAGTTGCAATTTTCATCCCGTGTCTTGCTAATGCTTCATCTGCTCGTTGTTGCCGCTCTTGAAACGATGCAACTTGTTTTTTCGTTTGTTTCATCGTTGAAACATTGACCGTCGGCTGCGGCGTATTTCTCGATTGACAAAACTGTTCAATGTCGTTGCGGTTCCATAATAATTTTCGTTTGCCGCCATCAGTCCCATTGATAGGAAGAGGAAATCGGCTCAATCCTTTTCTTGCCTCAGCCACCCAACGATAGGCGCACACTTGGGAAATGCCGAAGATTTGCCGAATGTCTTGGATGTTTAGTAGTGGTTCGATCATACCCAAACTCTTGTTCATGTTATTTCAACGGAAATGCCTCCGTACTTGGCCTGGTCATC
>Ga0082212_10002856_pt1 | contig 24786 bp, 17 predicted proteins | sample TergutNt197P3_FD_71548 | JGI IMG/M metagenome (GOLD analysis project Ga0082212, IMG submission 71548) | Neocapritermes taracua P3 segment gut microbial communities from Petit-Saut dam, French Guiana - Nt197 P3 | ecosystem: Host-associated > Arthropoda: Insects > Digestive system > Gut ... | reverse complement strand
AAAACGGACTGTCGTTTTGCAGTACGGGGTTGCGAGACGTCTCGTATTTGTTTTGCTCCGACCTGCGCTACGCTTGGTCAGGGTTATTCACATCGCGCACCTTCGGCGCGCCAAAGGAAAAAAATATTTTAATGATTTTTCCCTGGGCATGTTTATAATTTGCGGTAGAAATAAAATAAAAAACTATACTTTTGCCTCCTTTTTGAAAAACAGAAACTATGCAACTTACAAATACCAGAAACATCGGGATTATGGCGCATATTGATGCGGGAAAAACCACTACTACGGAGCGGATTCTGTTTTATACCGGAAAAAATTACAAAATCGGCGAAGTAGATGAAGGCACCGCTACGATGGATTGGATGGTGCAAGAACAAGAGCGCGGCATTACCATTACCAGTGCCGCAACCACCGTGTATTGGAAACATCTTTTGGAAGATTTTAAAATTAACATTATTGATACCCCCGGACACGTTGATTTTACCGTAGAAGTGGAACGTTCGTTGCGTATTTTAGATGGCGCAATTGCTATTTTCTGCGCGGTAGGCGGCGTAGAACCACAATCGGAAACCGTTTGGCGACAAGCAAATAAATACAATGTTCCCAGAATTTGCTATGTGAACAAAATGGATCGCTCTGGCGCGGACTTCTTTAATGTGTTAAATGATATTAAAGAAAAATTGAAAGCACATCCGCTTGCCATTCAACTGCCTATAGGCGCAGAAGAGTATTTTTTCGGTGTAATTGACCTCATTGAAATGAAAGCCTACGAATGGGAAGAGGAAGAACAAGGCTCGCATTATTACGAAATACCGATTCCGGAAGAGATGCTTGAGGAAGTGGCTGAATATCGCAAACTTTTGATAGAAACATTAGCCGAGTTTGATGAAGATTTGATGCTCAAATATTTTGAAGACCACGATTCTATTACGCCTCAGGACTTAATCCCCATTCTTCGCAAGGCTACTATGGCGCAAAAAGTGTGCCCTGTGTTGTGCGGATCCTCCTTCAAAAACAAAGGTGTACAACGCCTTATTGACGCTGCCGTAATGTATTTGCCATCACCATTAGATTTGCCTGCTGTGGAAGGGATTAACCCAAAAACCGATAATACCGAAACACGCAATATGGATGAAAATGAGCCCTTTGCAGCGCTGGCTTTCAAAATTGCCACCGACCCATTCGTGGGCAAACTTACTTTCATTAAAGTGTATTCAGGAAAACTTAACGCGGGCGAGACCGTATATAATGTAACCTCAGAAAAACGAGAACGGGTAAATAAAATTTTGGAAATGCACTCTAACAAACAAACACAGTTAGAAACAGTTACAGCAGGAAACATTGTGGCGTTGGTAGGAATGAAAGAAATTAAAACCGGCGACACGTTGTGCGATGAAAAAAATCCTATCTCTTTGGAAAACATCAATTTCCCTGAACCGGTAATTCAAATTGCCATTGAACCGAAAACCAAAGATGATGACGATAAATTGATGACCTCGTTAGCAAAATTGTCGGAAGAAGACCCAACTTTTGTGGTGCGACAAGATGAAGAATCGGGGCAACTGCTCATTAGCGGTATGGGCGAACTGCATCTCGAAATTTTGTTAGACCGCCTAAAACGCGAGTTTAATGTGCAGTGTAACAACGGAAAACCTCGCGTGGCATACAAAGAAGCGATTTTAGAAGATATTTTCCACACCGAAACCTACAAACGACAAACCGGCGGAAAAGGCTCGTTCGCTTCCATGAAATTTGCCATTTCGCCCACAAACCTTGAACACAGAGGTTTTACCCTTGATAATCAAATAAAAGGAGCCGCAATTCCGAAAGAATACGTAACGGGCGCTGAAAAAGGGTTCAAGGTGGCAATGCTCAACGGAAAATACGGTTTTGCCTTAGAATCCTTGCATGTTATTCTATTAGACGGTAGTACACACTCTGTGGATTCCGATGCGCTCTCTTTTGAAATTTGCGCCAAAATGGGCTTTCGTGAAGCGATACGAAATGCCAAAGTGTGTATTTTAGAGCCGATTATGAGAGTAGAAATTCATACCCCTGATGAATATATGGGCAATGTCTCCGCCGACCTCAACCGCCGCCGAGCCGTAGTGGAACAGGTGGACGCTAAAATCGGATTTCAAATTATTAGAGCCCAAGCACCGCTATCTGAAATGTTTGGCTACGTTACCGGTTTACGCTCCATCAGTTCAGGAAGAGCCACGTACAGCATGGAATTTCTGCGCTATGCCCGCATACCCGCCGACATTGAAACGGATATTTTGCAAAAAGGAAGATTTGCGTTGTTGTAAAAAACAAAATTTCCTATGAAAATAATACCATTTACAGCGTGAAAAACAAAAAGATCTACTACATCTTTATCCCCATCTTTATTATAACCATTATTGGTATCATATTGTTTTCCAATGAAAAAGTAATGGAAACCGTTCGCAAACAAACCGCGCAAATTATGAAGACCGAATTTATTCCTAATCAAAACCGAAATATAGAAGAGTGCGAGGTGTTTGCACAAAAAGATTCTATTTATGAAGATTTTCGTAACAACTTTCGCTTTCAGTATCAAACCATTGGCGTGGCTACTTTCTCAGATAGCAGTCGGTTGATTGTGATTTCGGAGCCCCCACCCCATTTTGAAATTGACTCTATTAAATCTATCCTTGCAAAATTTACGCATCAAGGGGAAACTAAAAATCATCATTTCGGATACGATGGCTTTGTTACCGATATTTTAATTTCTATGGTTAATGCTACCGATGAAAATGTGCAAAATATCGTAAAAAAACTTTCCGAAACATTGTATCTGTCTGATTATAAGCCTGTGTTTACCAAACTCCCTGCGGAAAATAAACGTGTCTATTTTTCTGAAGAAAATTTAGATTACCAAATTTCATTATATGAATTTAATGAATGGTTTTTGAAGAACCACGAACCGTTTATTCAATTAAATGATACAAATACTATTTATACAGTGTCTTCCATTTTTGAGAATAAAAATACCGGCGTATTCTTTAGCCAACTGCCCGGTTTTGTGGCGTGGGCGCTTCCGAAAAAAGCAGACATCGCAGACCATATTGGCGACATTCGGCAGTTTACCTTAGATGCCGACCTCATTTTGGGCGCGCTATCCGACACTTCTATGCTGGTAATTATTGGGCGCGAACGTGAAGCCCCGCTAAACGAATTACCGCCGCTTTATGTGGAAACTATTCTGCTGCTGGCTTCTATCACCGAAAAAGAACTTTCGCAAAGTTTGGATATTAACGACTTTTTGGCAGGAAAAATGAAAAATGGGCGCGACTGGTGCCCCACTTATTTGAGTAAAGAATTGGAACACACCGAATTTGGCAATTTGATGACATTAACCGATATTCTTTTAAAAGACTGGTCGGAGAGCGGCACGATTCAGGAATATAATTTCAAATACCCGCATCCGAAATACTATCCTTTCAAAAGACCTCTTTTTAGAATGTTGGGATTGAGCGAGTTGGTTTACAACTGGAACACTGCTAACGCTATGTATGCCATTGACCTTCCCGAAGCCACCATTTATACGCTCAACCGCACGGGTTCGTTGCCGGTTTCTTACTTCAATTCGCAGGAGCGTGCGCAAAGTATTGGCAGGCAGTACGAGCGCCAAGCCTACAACTATTTTGCCAATTTGGGCAACACCGATTTGGTGCGTGTGGTTCAATATACCGCATTGTATCAATTATTTATAGATAACGAAATTACTTATTCCGGCGAGCTGCACAACGATTTTCCAAAAAATAAACCCTACTTATTATTAACACCCACAAAAAATCTGTTGAATGTTTTTAAAAATTTAAAAGATGAAGAGATTACTTTTGTAACGGATTCGGCATCTAAAAGAATATTCACTCTGTATCAAAAAGATAGAATAATGGAACAGATTCGCCAAAACGAGACGAAACACAACTACAAATATGGAGAACAGGAGATTGAGCGTATTTTGGAAAGAGTAAAAAGAGAAAATAAAGAAGATTTAGCCGGTAAGTTTAGAAGTGTTCGCTCGTTGTTGCAAAATTTATCCGAAGAGCAATATAACAGTTTGGCAAAACAGTTGGCGTATCCACGCGGACAGCGCGTAAACAACCAAACCACCTACCAAACCTATTTGCGAGCCAAAAAGTTAACAGACCTCCTGCACAATCTCGGTAAAAACAATTTAGACTTGTTGGGTTTGGATTTGAATACCGTGAAAAACTTTTTTGTAAACAATTTAAGTACATCTTCCGGAAAATATTTAAAAACGCCTTCTGTTATTGTTACTTTTAATGATATGACAACCACCGGTGGGCACAATCTTTCCTCAAAAATAAGCAGGGTAAACTCCTTGCAAAATTACAAGCGCGATTATGGCAGCGGGCAGCCTGCGGTAAGCAATAATGATCGAGAAAGGGAGAAAGGAGAAAAGGAAAAAGGAGAAAGGATGCCGTCTAATACGTCTCCGCAAGCATCTAAGCCAAAAACTACTTCCACTACAACTGCATCTGCAACTCCCAAACCGGCGGCGGCACAGCCAACCATTCGCCCGCGCACGGAAGTGATTTCGGGTGGGGAAAGGGCGCAACGGGGATTATAAAAATTTTATTTCCGAATCAGCACCTCATCAATCATTCCGTACTCTTTCGCTTCGGAGGCAATCATCCAATAGTCGCGGTCGCTGTCTTTCCATACTTCTTCGTAGGTTTTGCCGCAATGACCGGCGATAATTTCATACAACTCTTTCTTGAGTTTTTGAATTTCGCGGGCTTCAATTTCAATATCCGATGCTTGTCCTTGCGTTCCTCCCATAGGTTGGTGAATCATTACGCGAGAGTGTGGAAGCGCAAAGCGTTTTCCTTTGGCGCCGGCGCACAGTAATACCGCCGACATGGAAGCCGCAATCCCCGTGCAAATGGTATGAATATCCGGTTTTAGGTACTGCATGGTATCGTAAATGCCCAATCCAGCATAGATGCTTCCCCCCGGCGAATTAATATAAATCTGAATATCCTGATCTACGCTCTGAGATTCTAAGAACAACAACTGCGCTTGAATAATATTCGCCACATCGTCGTAAATGGGAACCCCCAAAAAGATAATGCGGTCTTTCATCAATCTTGAAAAAACATCCAACTGCGTAATGTTCATCGGACGTTCTTCTATAATGTAAGGCGTTAAATAATTTTTAGCAATAGATTGATATTGTTCCAATCTTAAACTGCTTATTCCGTGATGCTTTACAGCGTACTTTTGAAATTCGGTACTCATTGGTTTATTGGTTTATTGGTTTATTGGTTCATCTAATTTTTTCTTTGCGGGCGAACGTCTTGTTTTTTTTGGTTTCGCTTCTTCGGTAACGGCTTCCAGTTCTTTTCCCGATATAAATGCCACAAACTGAGAAAAATCACCGGATACTTCTTCTAAATTCATTTTCGTTTGAAGCAACTCCATAATTTTTTGGTCAAACAGTTGATCATACAGTTGTTTCGTTTGTTTTGTATCTTTCATGGCTTCTTCTACTAATTGATTCAATCTTTCTTCCACATCCGCCAGATTAAATTGCATGAAATAGTTTTGGTAATAGAAATTCCGGATATGGTTTTTAATATCTTCTGTGGTAACTGCAATATTTGCTTCTTTACCCAGTTTACTTTCAATTAATTGCCATTTAAACGACTCTAAATATTTGGTCCATTCTTCGGCTAATTTTTCTTCGGTAATTTCAGTATTGTTTCTAAGGATAAAACGTTTCATAAAATCTTCAGGCATATCCAAAGCAATGTTGTGAATAAGCAAGGTAATGGCATCGTTCATAAATTTTCTATCGCTTTCCTGTTTCCATTGCATTTCAATTTGCGTGGCTGCGTGTTTTTCAAATGCTTCTACTGTGGTAATTGCGCCATCAGGAAATGCTTTACCAAAAAACGCTTCATTCATTTCCGCTAAATTCACGCGACCAATAGATGCTATTTTTACTTCTGCGCTACTCAGGGTATTTTTATCAAAATTATCATCTGATATTTTTAAGAATTTTTTAAGATTTTCTTCTGATACAAACATTTCGTTAAAAGTGACGGTTACGGCATCATCTGTTTTTTTACCGAGAAACCACTCTTTACCTTTATCGGTTAAATCTTTCACAAAGAAAAAGCCATTATCCTCTTCCCCCCATTTTACTGTTACATAGTCGTCTTCTTCAATAGTTTCAGGATTAATATAATCTCCATGTCGTTTTCTAATTTGGTTCATAAAATCGCCAATTTCATCTTTTGATGCTTCAATTTTAAAAGATTTTAGAAGCGGTAATGAAGCAAAATCGAGTTCAAATTCGGGTTGCACGGCAAATTCAAAGGTAAAGACAAAATCTTCTTCATTTTCAAAGTCAATCGTTGATTTTTCTTCCATCAACATCGGTTCAAACATGATATTGAGGTTATTTTTTTCAAAATAATCGTACAGTTGTTGGCTGACAATTTTATTTACTTCGTCAACGATCAATGGTTTTTCGTAGTTTCTTTTAATCAATCCCATGGGGGCGTTTCCCACACGGAATCCTGGTATTTGCGTTGTTTTTCTGTATTTTTTCAAAGCAGTTTCCACATTTTCCGAGTAATCGGCTTTGATAATTTCAATACATAATTGTTGTACATTTTCTGCAGCATTATCGTGTGTAATATTCATAGAAATATGGTTTAAAATATTTTCAAATCAAAAACTTGCATTTTTTGCAAAGGGACGGCAAAGGTATATTTTTTTTTGAAAGGATATTTTTCATAGCACTTGAAACATTTTCCTGGCTAAATCTTTTTTTCTTCTCTTCTTCTCCATACAGCCTACAGCCTACTTCTAGCCTCTTTATCCATTTCCAAATACTCTTCAATATTTTTCGGCTGCGAAAAAGGAATATCGGTTAATGCTTTTTCAATCCTTTTGGGAATGTCGGTGAAATTAATTTTACCGGTCAGAAATTGGGTTACGGCTACTTCATTTGCCGCATTTAACACACAGGGTTTGTTGCCACCTACTTTAGAGGCATAATAAGCCAACGATAAACAAGGAAAAGATGCTACATCCGGTTTTTCAAAAGTAAAAGCGGGGTAATCGGCAAACGAAAACCTGCGAAACTCGTTTGGTAATCTTTTAGGAAAAGTAAGGGCGTATTGAATAGGCAATTTCATATCGGGCAATCCCAATTGTGCTTTTACGGATCCGTCCGTAAATTGTACTAAAGAATGAATAATAGATTGCGGGTGCACAATCACATCAATTGTATCTAAATCCATATTAAACAACCACTTTGCCTCAATCACTTCCAAACCTTTGTTCATAAGGGTAGCGCTGTCAATAGTAATTTTATTTCCCATAGTCCAATTGGGATGTTTGAGAGCCTGTTCTCCGGTTACTTTTTCAAGTTCTGCTAATGTTTTTCCTCTAAAAGGACCTCCCGAAGCGGTAAGAATAATCTTCTCGATAACATTTCCTGATTCGCCTGTCAAACATTGAAAAATGGCGGAGTGTTCCGAATCAACGGGTATAATGGGTACGTTTTTTTCTTTTGCTTTTTGCATCATCAATTCACCGGCAACTACTAAAGTTTCTTTGTTGGCAAGTGCCACCGGAATTTCGTTTTCTATGGCGTAATATGCCGGCACAAGTCCGGCAACTCCCACAATGCACGAAACTACCATATCAATGCTGGTCATCGTCATACAATCTACCAAAGAGCGCATACCGGAGAAAACTTTACAATCTTCTTTTTCCAATGCGTTTTTCACTTTTAAGTACTGACCTTCATCAATGATAATCACTGTATTAGGGGTGTATCTGAGCGCTTGCCGAATAAGCAAATCACTGTTGGAATGGGCGGCTAACAATTCTACTTCAAACATATCCGAAAATTGGTCAACAACTTGCAGGGTTTGCGTTCCCATAGAGCCTGTAGAACCGAGAAGTGCGATGCGCCGTTTCAAAATATTTTGATTTTTGCGCGGCAAAGATACGAATTTTGTAATGGTATGTAGAAAACGGAAAACATACGAACTCAAAAAAAGTTTTTACCTATTATTATTAAATGTTAAAAAATATTAATTACATTTGCAGCCGAAATAAAATCATGTAAGGAATGAATTCATTAGAGGTTGAACAATTTGAAAATCAATTTATCCCTTTGCGAAAAAAGAAATCGCGAATGCGATATCGGGTTGCAGTAATTGGCGGAGGTACTTGGGCAACGGCAATTATTAAAATATTATCCACTAATTTAGAACACTTTCATTGGTGGGTGCGTGAAGAAGAAATTGTAGAAGGGGTTACCAAATATGGGCATAACCCGTTGTATTTAAGTTCTGTTTTTATTAATCCTAAGGAAGTTAAAGTAACACAAGATATACGTCAAGCAGTAGCAAAAGCCGACTATATTGTTATTGTTTCTCCTTCTGCATTTTTGCATAAAACGCTAGAACCGTTACACAAAAGTAAACTTAACCGAAAAAAAATAATTATCGCAGTAAAAGGGATTGTCCCTGAAACCATGCAAGTGGTAACAGAGTACCTTCGTTCGCAATTTGCCATTCCTTTTGGAAATATGGCAGTTATTAGCGGGCCTTCTCATGCTGAAGAAATAAGTCAGGAAAAGCTCTCCTTTCTCACCTCTGCTTCAACCAATCTTGAACTTGCCGAAACGGTGGCTCGCTTCTTTACCAATCGTTATGTAAGAACTTCCGTATCAAATGATATCTTGGGAGTGGAACTGGCAGTGGTGCTAAAAAATATTTATGCTTTAGGTGCCGGTATTTATTCCGGTTTAGGATATGGAGATAACTTTATTGCATGTTACGTTTCGAATTGTTTAAAGGAGATGAAACGTTTTGTAAATCAAATGTATTCGAACGAAGTACGGCAACTTACGGATTCTGTTTATTTGGGTGATTTGTTAGTTACAGCATATTCAAAATACAGTCGTAACAGAATGTTTGGCAACATGATAGGGCATGGCTTATCGGTAAAAGTTACTTTGCTTGAAATGAAAATGGTAGCAGAAGGATATTACGCTTCGAGATGTGTGCACGAAATTAATAAAAAAGAACAAGCGCAAATTCCTATCGTGGAAGCCATTTATAGTGTATTGTATGAAAATATTCCGGTAGCCACTGAAATGAAACGACTCTCAGAGTTTTTTATTTAAAATATTTCTATTCTTCTTCTCCTAACATTCCTTTAAACATTTCTCTCAATTCCGGATCATCTTCTATATTTTTCGCATCAGCGGGGAGAAGAAAATCTACTTCTTTAATTTTTTTAGGAGTAACTTTAATGGCTTCCAAAACTTGGTAGCAACCATCGCAGTAAGTATCTAACGGGGTCTGTTGCAAGAGCGGAAATCCTTTTAAACCGGGCATTTCGCTATTAATTTTGCTCGTCCCAATTTCTTCGGTTACATATACAATTAATTCAGTCGTTGAGTCATCTTCTAAATTGGTAATGGTTACAATAACTTTTTGGCATTTATAGTCGCAAATGGTTCTATAATCTTCTTCATAGTTATAGCTATACTCGTTAAATTTATTTTTGTCTTTCCATTGTTCGGTATTCCATTTTTTATAAAATTTTCCCATTCCGGTAATTTCAATAACAAAAGAGGCTGTTTCCTTATCGCCATCCCAAATGTTTGTAAAGGCAACCATCTCATTTTTAAATACAGTTTTAGCCTTATTACCTAAGACAGCAATGTCAATAATTTGAGTTTCGATACTTGATAAAAGATTAGGATCATCAGTCCCCTCAATTTTAGTTTGGAAACGTACTTCTCCTATAAATTGTTTTTGCGCTTGAAGATTGTAAATGGCAAAAAATGAAATTGTTAATAATAATAATGCAATTTTTTTCATAATAATTCTAAATTTGTGATAATAATTTCGGCAAAAGTATTTTTTTTTTAATTCTCACAGAAAAAAATTTTTTTTCAATTTTTTCTATTTTTGCAAAATTTTTTTCTAAAAAAACTATATCACGATTTATAAATTACCTTGAACCTGTAAACTATGAAAGGTATCGTTTTAGCCGGCGGCGCAGGAACGCGCTTACATCCAATCACTTTAGCAATGAGCAAACAATTAATGCCCATTTATGATAAACCCATGATCTATTACCCGCTTTCTACCCTTATGCAAGCCGGAATTAATGAGATTTTGATTATTTCAACGCCGACAGATTTGCCGCATTTTGAACATCTGCTCGGCGATGGCGTGCGCTTGGGTTGTCGCTTTGAATATAAAGTACAACACGTTCCCAACGGGCTCGCGCAAGCCTTTGTGCTGGGTGCCGAATTTATTGGAAAAGAAAAAATATCATTAATTCTGGGCGACAATATTTTTTATGGAGCTGACTTTGAAGATAATTTATTTCATAATAATAATCCGGAAGGAGGCATTGTATTTGCTTATCATGTATCTGATCCGGAAAGATATGGGGTAGTGGAGTTTGATAGAAATATGAATGCTATCAGCATTGAAGAGAAACCCAAAAATCCAAAATCTAATTACGCGGTACCCGGTTTATATTTTTACGACAATTCTGTAGTAGAAATTGCCCGAAATATTCAGCCGAGTGCACGCGGAGAATATGAAATTACGGATGTAAATCGTTATTATTTAGAGCAAAACAAATTGAAAGTGTGTAAAATGAACAGAGGCACCGCTTGGTTGGATACAGGCACATTCAAATCGCTTATTGATGCCACACAATTTGTGCAAGTAATTGAAGAGCGACAAGGTTTAAAAGTAGGTTGTATTGAAGAAGTAGCTTTTAAAAAAGGGTTTATTAACGCCGAACAATTGGAAGAGATTGCTCAGCCTCTTTTGAAAAGCGGTTATGGAGCATATCTCATGAATTTGCTTAAATAAAAGTTTGAGGCTCATTTTCTATCATAAAATAGACTTGTTTTTTTACCATCTTAATCAAATTCATTCTCAAAGTTTATAACTACAACCCCATCGGATACCGTATTGCCTTTTTATCACGCAATGCTTTTTGAGCAATCGAATCTTGAAAATTTGTAAAAAACGCTGTACGTTTTTGTTGTTGAAATAGCCTTTGTACAATTTTTATATCTTCAGATGAATTTTTGGGTAATAACTGCTTTTTTTTATCCAAAATGAATATTAAATAACGATATTCTTTTTGCACAATATCAAATCTGTTTTTAGTGTCTTTATCTACGTTTGAAAATTTAAGAGGAAATTCATCTTCAAGATATTCTACATAAAGCCAATGCTCATTATCTAAATAGTACTCAATAGTGTCGGCGCAAAGCATTTCCAATATTTCAATCGTTTTCACTCTGTTCTTTTCTTCAAAAAACAACTCTTTTATTTGTTTGTAAAGTTTAGATGGATTTGATAATTTTATGTAATTCAACTTTACCATATCTCTGTACTCTGGTTCTTTATCTGTTGTTGTTTGGTCAAGAAAATCAGCAATTTCCTGTTTCGATACCTCAAACAACATAGAGTCTCGCTCTATTTTTTGAAAATAAGCATTAATAAGTAGTTGTTCTTTTAATGCCTCTATTTGATCTGAAAAATCCATCTCATTAGGGGTTAATGATTGCTTTGCTTTTGCAAGCAATGTTTTTCGTAATATCCACTCATCTACATGTTTTTCCATAAAAAACAAAGAATCTTCTTTTGTTATGGCATAAGGGAGATTTTCCATTACTTCCGACATGTACAATTTTTGATGAAAAGCTTCCGCAACAACATTATTTTCAATATGTTTGCATCCCGAAGTAATTGCAAAAACAATAATTAATAACGAAAGGACTTTTCTCACTTGTTTTTCAAAATTGATTTATATAGCTCTTCATTAATCCATACCGGATATTTTTCTCTCAATGACAACAGCCACTCGTTTTCCAATTTACTTTGATAATCGGTAAGTACTGCCGAACGGATTTCATGGATAGGCTTCGGATTTCCCTCATTGTCAAGATAGTTAAACTTGATTTCTTCATAAAATATTTCAAGTTCAGCACTATCTTTCAAGGCTTGCGCCCAAATTTTTTCATTATTCATTTCAAAGAGAATCATTCCATAATGATACTCATTAATCAATTCTTGATATTCAGGATATTTGGTTGCTAAATGATCAAATTCATACCTGATGATATTTTCCTTGATAAAATTCTCATATTGAACATTTAAAAAAGAATGGAATTGATTACTGATATCAATACCTTGAAAAGCGCCTAAATACTGAATAAAATTTTGAACAGGAACCGTTTGGTTAGCGTAAGTAGCCAGAGGTTTCAGTTTATCAATACCTGATATGTTCATCAAATCTGTTGCAGAAAGCATGGTCTTTTCGTGATCCAAATTTTTAAACAAGAGCTTGAATGTGGCATCTTTACCTTTTTCCGAAAAACGGTACTCTTTTTTCAATTTTGCCACTAAAGATTCCACGCTTTTTGAAGAGCGCGAATCTCTTTGAATTTTAGAGGTTATAACATATCTTATCTCGTCATCTTTCATTTCGGGTACATCTAACTCGTGGAGTTTAATAATGTGCCATCCTATTACGGATGAAAAAGGTTTAGAAATTTGCTCTTTTTCAAGAGAAATGGCTTGTTTTATATAGTCGCCGGGATGACGGTTCGGGGTAATGGGGTCAATTTTTCCACCGTTTTGTTTCGATCTGGGATCATCAGAATATTCTTCAACCAAAGAAGCAAATTCTGTTCCTGTTTTTAACGCGTTTTCAATTCGCGTTAATTTATTTTGCACTTCCATGCTAATTCTTCCAAAACGGGCAGCAGTATCCAATAGCAGAATTTGAGAGATGGTAATTTTTGAGACAAAAGGTTGTTTATCTTGCACCCAAATAAGATGATAGCCAAATTGCGAACGGATGGGCAAAGAATAGCCGCCTACCGGTGTATTATATGCTGCGGTTTCAAAAGGATAGATTAAATCAAATGCTGAAAAATATCCCAAATCACCTTTATTTCCATATTGAATTTTATGATTTTGCCCCATTTCATCTCGTGCTGAAGGGTCTTCTGAAAATGCAACAGCTGCTTCAGGAAAAGTGATAACACCGGATAATACTTTTTTTCTAATATCAAGAATTTTGTGATATGCTGCTAAAGTATCTTTCGGGGACGCATCCGCATCACACTTAATCAGAATGTGAGACGCTCTAACCATAAATTTACACCTTTCAATAGCCTCATTAACAAGACAATCTGTCACATCTGTATCTGTTAAGTAAGGCTGTGCCGATTGAAATTTATAAGATTCCAACTCTCTTTTAAAAGTTACGCCTGTGTCAATTTGAGTATCTAAACCATCTCTAACTTTGAGTTTAAAATTGATATACAATTCTAAATAGTCTCTTAACTCGGCATCTGTTGCTTTTGATAAAGAATTGTTTTTGTTAAAAGTATTAATAAAATGGGTAGCGGTGACGACATCATCGCCCACTTTAAACAGAACAGCGTTCATATCTTGTGCAGAAACTGTAAATAAGAATGCTAATAAACAGATAGATAAGATTGATTTTTTCATAAATTATTGATAATTAAAAAACGGGCACAAAAATAATAAATAAACCGTTCAAGAGTTCTAAAATCGCATGATTTCGATTCAATTGATAAAAATGTATTGATATCTGAGCTATTATTGCATATCAATTTTTCTTTTACATCGTAAACCAAACTCTGCTCCCCTTGCCTACGGCGATGTGCCGAAAAGGAACACACCACTACTAATTATTCATTATTCATTATTAATTGATCCCCTTTTTATGCTATTTTCGCCCCAATTTTTTAACACTAATTTTATGACATAAATACTATATTGAAAATTAAATAATTGAGCTGTAGCTCTTATTCTCTTGTCTGGAATCCGCTAAATTTCAATTTGCAAGTGAGAATAAGTACGCAAAAGTTCGCGCTTAAGGCGTGAATTGTTTGTACTTATTTACTTGCAAGGTTTTTAGCGGAACCGCAGACAAAGGTAGGCATAAACAATCTCACGCCTATTTTTTTTTGAATAAGAGTTCAAAAAAAATTAATCATTAATCATTAACCATTAAAAAACTCTTATTCAATGCCAAATTACGATAATTATACCAAAGAACAATTAATTGAGGAATTAAAAAAGCTGAAGCGCCAAAAGAAGTTCGGGTTGGTGTGGGAAGATAAGCCGGAGCAGGTGGTGGAAGATTGCAAACACAATTTTCCGGTTTTAACGGAATGCCCAGACCGCGTCATTGCGGGCAACTATCGCGTCATTGCGGGCAACTATCGCGTCATTGCGGGCAACGACCCGCAACCCCCAAATCATCTTGACTCGCGTCATTGCGGGCTTGACCCGCAATCCTCCACCCACCTCATTATTGAAGGCGACAATTACCACGCCCTCTCGGTGCTTAACGTTACCCACAAAGGTAAAATTGACGTGATTTATATTGACCCACCGTATAATACAGGAAACAAGGATTTTAAATACAACGATGACTATGTAGATAAAGAAGACAGTTTTCGGCATAGTAAATGGTTGTCGTTTATGGAAAAACGGCTGAAATTGGCGAAAGAACTTTTAAGCGATACCGGCGTGATTTTTATTTCTATTGATGATAATGAACAAGCGAATTTGAAATTGCTGTGCAATAGTGTGTTTGGGGAAAACTTAACGGAAATGTTTATTTGGAAAAAAAGCGGTTATGGCAGAGATGGAAAAATGAAAAATACTACATCATTTAGAATTGATCACGAATATATTATAGTTTGTTATAAAAGTACAAAATCATTAAATAAAATAAATGAACTGCCTGATTTTCAAAATGAATATCCAAATCCGGACAATGACCCAAGAGGACCATACAAAGCAGGTAGCATATCACGAAAAGAAAGCGCTTCTAATCCAAATCATAAAAATTATTACACAGTATTTTCTCCGACAGGAAAGCCTTTTACCCGACAATTTGATGTTACAAAAGAAGATTTTGAAAAATTAAATAATGACATAGTAAAAAACAAACAAGGGTACAATGTAAGTAGAATTTATTGGGGTAAAAATAACGATGCAGTTCCTGCAATTAAGATATTTATTTTTGAAGAAAGAAGCATTACACCATATTCTGTATTATTATCAAAGGGAACAACAACAGAAGGCACAACAGAGGCAACCGAAATAACTGGAATAGATTGTACGGAAATGCGCCCTAAACCAATATTGTTAATTGAAACATTGTTACAATTAGGCATAAAAAATAAAAATGCAACGATTCTTGACTTTTTTGCAGGAACAGGAACTACCGGACAAGCAGTGCTGAATTATAATATTAAATATCAGTCAAATACAAAATTTATTATTGCTACGAATAATGAAAATAATATTGCTACAACATTTACCTACCCGCGCATCAAAAAAGTGATTGAGGGATTTGGTTCGGCAGGCTCGCCCACCGCAGCAGGCATTCCGGCGAATGTGAGGTACTTTAAAACCGATTTCGTTGAGAAAAGCGAAGATACAGACGAAAACCGCGTGAAAATTACCGAACGGTGCCACGAACTGCTGCAAATAAAAGAAGGGTGTTATGATATTTTAACGACGAATAATGATTTGCCGCAAATAAATTTTTATCGCAACGCCACCAAATTAATGACGGTAATTTTTGACCGGTACGACCAAAAAAAGGATACATATTATATTGAAGAGATTGCCAAACAAACGCGCAACAACCCCAATATTAACGAAATAGTGGTGTATCGTTTTTCTATAGACGGCAATTTGGATATGGATATTTCATCGCTTCCCAATGCGCGCCTTGAAGAGATTCCGGAGGAAATTCTAAAAGTGTATCATCAAATTTTTAAAAAAAATAAAAGAAAAAAATAGTATGGAACTTAAACAATATCAAGAAAATGCAGTAGCTCATTTAGTAAAGAAATTCAACAGTTTGCGAGACGGTTCGCGCAACAATTACCTCATTTTTAAATCGCCCACCGGTAGCGGCAAAACCATTATGATGGCAGAGTTTTTGAAACGCATTATTAACAACAACGACAACGGCAAAAGCGTTTTTATTTGGGTGGCACCCAGAGATTTACACAATCAATCGAAACAAAAAATTGAAAAACATCTTAAAAATGAGCATTATCGCATTTTAGACAAATACTCGCTTACCGCCGCGCCTTTCGAGACTAACGACCTCTTCTTTTTTAATTGGGAAAAAGGTATTAACAAAAAAGATGGCGTTTGGAACAATATTTTAGTGCGCGAAAACGAAACCGGCGTTAATTTGCAGGAAGTTATGCAAAAAACGCGCGAAGAAGGCAAAAACATCATCTTAATTGTAGATGAATCGCATCAGGGACTTTATGCCGAGCGCACGCAAGAGTTTGTAAACGAAATTATTCAACCTCACATCATTATAATGGTTTCGGCTACGCCCAAAAATGCTCCGGAAAGCGCTAACAATACGCTCAAAGAAAATGTTGATTTTGCGGAGGTGGTATCTTCCGGCTTAATAAAAAAAGATACCGTTATCAATGCCGATTTAGACCAAGTGAGCGCGGATACCGCTACGGACGTGATTCTCAAAGCGGCGCTGCAAAAACAAACGGAACTCAAAACGTTACATCCTGACATTAACCCGCTCACTTTAGTGCAGTTGCCTAACGAATCTGCCAATATGAGCGAACTGGACAAAACCACTAAAGATTTTGTAGAGCAATATTTGTATGAACAGGAGATGACTTACGAGAACGGCAAATTGGCAGTATGGCTCAGCAACGAAAAGAAAAATTTAGATACTATTCTGGATTTTGATTCCGATGTTAACGTTTTGATTTTCAAGCAGGCAATTGCGTTGGGCTGGGATTGTCCGCGTGCCTCCATTATGGCGATGTTTCGGGAAAACAGAAACGAAACTTTTCAAATTCAAACCGTTGGGCGCATTTTGCGAATGCCGGAAGCGAAACATTACGAAAACGACAAACTGAACTCCGCCTACATTTACACGGCGTTAGACCAAATTTCAATTACCGGAGAAAGCAGCAGCGAAAAAGGCTATTTCAATTTCAACACAATGAGAATCACAGAGATTGCCAAAAACAGCAACGTGCAATTGCCCTCCGTCTATCTCAACCGCACCGATATGCACGACCTCACAAACGAACATTTTACCCCGCTTTTTTTCAAAAATCTTCTCTCCGCTTTTGAAATGAATGAATATGAAATGGAGGGTTCTGCCAACGAAAAAATTGCCCAAAAAATTGATGTAAATGATGAAGATTTAATGCGCGATATTGTTATTAATGAAGTTATTAAAAATTTGGAAACCTACGACGGCACGGCTTCCCATTTGGAAAAAATACAAACCCAATCAAGCCACGAAGAGATTGAATATGTGTTTGAACAGATGATTAGAAGTTGGTGTTTGCCCTACGGCATTGAGCGCTCGAAAGCAAAAATTAAAAACGGGTTGTACCGGTTTTTCAGTATGGGGAATTTTTATGAAAAAGAGGTTAAAAAATTCATCGTTTGTTCTAAAAAAAATTACCAATTCATTCACACCATTATACAAAACACAAAAGATGAATATGAGCCTGTGCGTAAACGAAATGATGATAATAAAAGAGAAAAAACGGCAACCCTTTTCAGTATTCCTGCCAGCGATGTTGTGAACGAAAGATATGTAAAAGAGAACTTTACAAAATATGCGCTGTCGCCCTGTTTTATTCATTATGCATCAAAAGTTGAAGAACAATTTGCAGAATATTTAGATAAATCGGAAAAGGTAATTTGGTGGTACAAAAACGGCGAAGGGTACGGCAAATATTTCGGTATTCTTTACCACGACAATGAAGGGAAACCGCGCACTTTTTATCCCGATTTCATCATCAAAACTGCCGAAAAAATTTGGATTATCGACACCAAGAGCGGTTATACCGATGAGCAAGCGCAAGTGAGCGGCAAAAGAGACGCCCTTGCCCAATGGTTGGAAACCCAGCCGCACTGCGCGGGCGGTATTGTTGTGCGCGATAAAGAAGATTGGAAAATTTGGCACAACACCAAGCAAAAGGAAGAATTAGCCGAACATACCATTGGCGAAGCGGGGATGAGTTATTATGTTAGGCGGATTTTGGAATTGTAGGGTTATTATTTAAACAATTTCATATAACCCAAAACCTTATTTAAGCCTCATCTAAAATAGGTTTAGGGTTTGCAACACCCTTAAATTATATTATTATTTTTGCCGAGAAATATCCTGAAATGGTTTTTGAAATAATGTTAATGAAAACAAACCTAGATTATTTATGAAAAATGAGATAGCAAACAAAGGCGAAATAATATTGTACAGAACAAAAGACAGCGATATTACAATTGATGTTCTTGTTGAAAATGAAACTGTTTGGCTTACACAAACTCAGATGAGCATACTGTTTGACAGGGATAGAACGGTAATAAACAGACACATTCGCAATGCTTTTGACGAAGGTGAACTGGACGAAAAAGTGGTATGTGCAAATTTTGCACATACCACTCAACACGGTGCTATGACAGGGAAAACACAAATTGCAACTTCCAATCTTTACAATCTTGACGTAATTATTTCGGTTGGCTATCGTGTAAAATCAAAACACGGTACAGAATTTCGTATTTGGGCAACACAGCGTTTAAAAGATTATATTATAAAAGGTTACGCCGTAAACGACAAACTAAAACTTCAACAATATGATGAGCTAAAACAAACAGTTAAATTACTTTCAAATGTTATTCAAAATAAAGAGATTGAACTTTCGAAAGATGAAGCAAAAGGTTTGATAAAAGTTATTACAGATTATACATATGCTCTTGATACTTTAAATAGGTATGATTATCAGTCTCTTGTAATAGATGAAACAACAGAAAAATCTATTTTTCGTGCCACTTATGAAAGTGCTATGGAAGCAATTGGCATGTTGCAAGAAAAAATTGGTAGCAGCGATTTGTTCGGCAAAGAAAAAGACCAATCTTTCGACAGTTCAATAAATACCATTTATCAAACATTCGATGGCAAGGAACTGTATCCAAGTATCGAAGAAAAAGCAGCAATGCTACTCTATTTAGTTACAAAAAATCATTCGTTCAATGATGGAAATAAACGCATTGCAGCATTTCTTTTCTTATGGTTTTTGCAAAATAATGGTATTTTGTACAAAGAAAATGGGCAAAAACTGATTGAGAATAACACTCTCGTTGCACTCACGTTAATGATTGCCGAAAGCTATCCAGCAGAAAAAGATATGATTTTAAAAGTAATTGTGAATCTGATAAATAAAAACAACTAAATAAAAAAAAGCACATACCTGTCCACCTACTTTCAAAAATGTTAATGAAAACAAACCCTAACCTATCTTTCACCTACGACGGCACTTTCGAGGGCTTGTTTACCTGCGTGTTTGAAGCGTTTGCGCAAAAACAGTTTCCGCAACAGATTTTCAAGCAGGAGGTTTCGCAACTTTTTACAGAAAATTATCAGGTTGAAACCGATGAGCAGAAAGCCAATCGTGTGGTGGCAGGCTTGCGGAAGAAAATCTCGAAATCTGCGGTGCAGATGTTGTTTACCTGTTGGTTGTCAGAGTTGGAAGGGATAGAGATGTTACTTTTCCATTATATCTGCAAAGCGTTTATGGCTGCTAAAACTATAGAGTTGAATTTTGCGGATCCGGATGTGTTGGAGTTATCCAAAATTTTCAGAAAAGTGCAACGGGAGGCGGAACGGATGCGGCAGTTTGTGCGTTTTCAAAAAACAGCAGATAACTATTTCTTTGCTGCCATAAAACCTATTTACAACGTTTTGCCGATGGTTGCCGACCATTTTGAAGATCGTTTTGCCGACCAACAATGGGTAATTTACGACATCAAGCGCAAATTTGCCCTGCATTACAATTTGCATAAAACAGAAATGGTTTACTTTGAAGATTTGCAAATAGATTTTAAAACCGGTAAACTTCAACAAGATGTGCTTGCAGAAGATGAGTTGTATTTTCAAAGCGGCTGGCGCAAATATCTGCATTCCATCTCTATAAAAGAGCGCAAGAACTTGCGGTTGCAACGGCAATTTATGCCGAAACGGCTTTGGAACTATTTGACGGAAAAGCAGGGATAGATATGAGATTTGGGATTTGAGATATGAGATATTAGATTCTCCCCCGCTGGCGGGGGCAGGGGGTGGTCTTTATTTTTTTGATAGGGTTGTTTCAATTTCTTGGAATGTAGTTGCTTTCATCAGTTCTAAGCGTACTTTTTTAAAGTGGCTGATGCCTTTGAAATACCCCGCATAATGTCGCCGGATTTCAAGACACGCTTTTTTTTCGGATTTAATAGGAATAGAAGTTTTAAGATGTTTTAACATCATATCTACGCGCTCTTCAAAAGTGGGTGGTGTAAATATTTTGTTTTCAAATGCGCATTTTATTTCCTTAAATATCCAAGGATTTCCAATGGCGGCGCGCCCAATCATAAGTGCATCAACGCCGTATCTTTGTTTAAACAAAACTGCTTTTTCGCCGGAGGTGATGTCGCCGTTGCCAATAACAGGGATTTTCATTCGGGGGTTGTTTTTCACTTCGCCAATCAAAGTCCAGTTTGCCACGCCGGAATAGATTTGCGAGCGCGTTCTCCCATGAATAGTGATTGCCTGAATTCCAATATCTTGCAGTTGCTCTGCTACGGCAACAATGGGTTTTTCATTCATATCCCACCCCAAACGTGTTTTTACGGTAACCGGAATACGTACCGCTTTAACCACTTCGCGGGTGATTTGAAGCATCTGCGGAATATTGCGCAACATGCCTGCACCTGCGCCTTTGTTGGCAACTTTTTTGACCGGACAGCCAAAGTTCAGATCGATGATGTCGGGTTTTACCGCTTCACAAAGACGAGCGGCTTCGACCATGGCCTCGACTTCCTTCCCGTAGATCTGAATGGCGACCGGACGTTCTTCAGCGTCAATGGTCAACTTTTCCTTTGTCTTATTCACATGGCGGATAAGCGCATCACTCGAAACAAATTCGGTATAAACCAAATCTGCTCCGAATCGTTTGCACATCAAACGAAAGGAACTATCCGTGACATCCTCCATCGGTGCAAGCAGCACCGGACGCTCTTTTAAGTCGATCGCACCAATCTTCATGTAAAAAAATAACTGTACTGCGATACAAAGGTACAATCAAATATCCTATATGCAGGCAAAAATATAATTTGTTTTTTTAACCCGTTGGCGGAATTAGCGTCATGGTTTGTACCGACAGGCGATTGCGTGGCAATACTTACCGCTTCCACGTTGGCGTTTTTCAGTATTTCCGCCTTAAATTCTTCGATGGCGTACCACAAGCCGGTATTGATACCAATAACGTTGTCACGGTCGAAACCGGTATCTTTGTTTTGAATATAATGCAACTGACGATATAAGATACCTGTACAAAGCAGGATAAAGATAGAGATAGCCAGTTGCACAGTCAGTAACGTTTTGCGTAAGACTGATTTTGAACCGGTTAGCGTACCGCCTTTGATATTCAATGCAGGACGGAACGAACTCAGGTAAAAAGCCGAGTAACTGCCGGCGAGCAATCCAACGAAAAGGGATAGGCCAATAGCCGTGAGGATGTTGCGCAACGAATATGCAATGGTTAATTCCGTTGCCATAACGCCCGAAAACCACGGAATAACGATTTTAGCAATGCCAAAACCTATGATCATCGCTACGAACGACCACAGCATGGATTCGCTCAGAAACTGAAAAATCAGTTCACGCCTGTATGCTCCGGTCGCTTTGCGTAAGCCTGCTTCACGCGAACGGTTGGCGCCGCGGGCGATGGAAAGATTTACATAGTTGATAATGGCTATCATCAGTACGAATACCGCTACGATAAGGAAGGTATAGATATAACGCGGCTCGCCAAACTCGCCCGAAAGATTGGTATCCACTACGCCGGCATGTAGGTGTATGTCGGTAAACGGTTGAAAAATCAGGAGTCGCTTGTCGTCGGGCTGACGCTGAGTCAGAAAAGTGGCCATACGTGAACGAACATCGTTGTTGAACGCGGCATTGGGCGCTATCTGTATGAAAGTGGTGTAATTCCCTTGCATATTACTCCATGACCTGACGGCGCCACTCTGACGCGACGTCTTTTCGGCGTCAATCAATGCGTCGAACCGGATATGCGTGTTTTTCGGTATGCGTACTACTGCGGTTACGACGTAGGGAGGGTCGTTCCGGAAATTACTCCAAAGTCTGTACCGTTCATAGATAGGTTGCCCGATGACGTTGTCGTCGATTGCGCCAAACATTTTGCGCGCAAAATCTTCTGAAATCACAATCGGACGCGACCCTTCGAATGCCGTCTGAGGCGACCCCTGAAGAAATTCAAACGTAAAAACCTCAAAAAACTGACTTCCGGCTTCCCCTCGTCTTGCTAAATAAGGCTGTTCATTGTGCACCAATACGGATGGATCGGGTTCTACATGTAAAAAAGTGGCATTCGCAACAGCCGGAAACTCCTCTTTCAGAGCTTGCCCTAACTGAGCAGGGGTATTATTTCGTACTGTCCTTTCGTCGCCCGTATGTTCGCGTGTCAGTACGCGGTAAATATCCTTGCGGTGGATATGCGTACTTTCGTAATTGCTTTCATCCTGCACCCACATCACAAACAGGAAACTGCAAGCCAAAGCCAGCGCCAACCCCGCCAGATTGATCGCCGAATAAACTTTGTCCTTCACAAAGAGGCGAAGTGCGATTTTAAGGTAATGTTTCAGCATAAGTTATTATTTAATGATCATAACCAGCATTTCATTCTGTTTCAGCATATCCGTCAAAGATTTTAATTTTGAAGCCATTTCAGGCGGGATATTGTTTCTCAGGATTTCTTCAATTTCATTCTTAGTGTACGTTATAATCAATCCATTGCCTTCTCTGTGAAGCGAATTTAAAGGGATGGGTATTTCACCGTCAATGTCGTTTTCAATCAGGAAATTTTCGGGATAGCGGCTTTGCATGTCGATAGCGGTGGAACGTCCGGTCTGCTTGTCGAACCGCAGGCAGTGAAAGGTTACTTCGTTGCGGGTACGGCAGTTCGGACAGTCGCGTCCTTCGGTAAAAATCAGGATGATGAAATTTTTGAAGTCGAACCATTTCCATGGTATCAATTTGCCTTGTGTTTTGTTTGCTGCGCCCTCAGACGGCGTCAGCCGCTGCGTGCCGAAGTCAAAGCAGAAAGCCGGTACAATACGGTTTGCCGATTGCACGCGGAAAATCGTATCGCAAAATTCTTGCCTGAAAAACAATTCGTCATCCGCGCGATAAAAAAAAGACCTGTCAGAAGCGTAGGCTCCTCCATTCCCAATTACATGGTTCGTGAACTTGCATAAAGTATCGCCCATATTATCATACGAAACGGCAACCGTATTGGATGCTACCCGATGAAAATCGAACCGTGTGTTGTCGTTCATGTACTTTCCGGAAGGAACGCCACGTGCGGGAACCAATTCGACACCCGGCGTTAAGGGCGCTATTTCGGACTGCGGGGTGTAAATAGGTCGATTGGCAAGTACGAATTCGCCTGTCCAAACCTTCCCTTGCCTTTCTTCGTTACTGTTCCTGTAAGGCATACCGGTGTTGAAATGCCAGTATGCCATTGCATCACTTTCGTAATCTATCATTGTAATGAAACAACGCGTATCCGAAAAATCGCTTAAGATCGCACTTTTGTATCCGTTAAAATCCATTTTTATTTCCTGTGTATTTCTCTCCTGACCTGCGAAATCGGATAAAATCAGGTTTTGTACGAAACTGCCGGAAGCATCAAATAAACGTACACCAATCACATCGGAGGTAATGAAATGGTCGCCCATCATACTTACTTTTGTACTTAAACGGCTACCCGATACTCCGCCACCGTCGAAATAGAGACTGGTATGAGTATCCGACAGGAAAAAATCATTTTCGTCGGGTAACCGGAGTACGACATACTCCACAGACGAACCGAACCGGCTCAACTTTAACGTCTCTTTTTCGCCTTGCGGTACGCCGACTTTCAGCGTTACCGGCGGCGAAACGGGATCGACCGACCGGATTTCGGTATACTTTGCGCCTGCAGGCGGCACATAACTTGTATCGGGAAAAACATACGCCGGCGTTTCCGGCGTAGTTTGGGTCGTGTCGTTCTCTAACGCCAGCAACTGTTTTTTCGACAGGTTCGGGTTGCGGTTGCCGCACGATAGCAACGACAGACAACAGACGACAAACATCAGGGCTATAAAACTTACTTTGTTCATTCAGAAAAAGGTTTATTAAATGGTCGGTTTACAAATCTTTTCACCCACCGAAACAGAAACGGCAACGCCGTATAGGCAATGATTGCAGTCGAAGACAGGCCGACCAAAGTGATCAGCCCAATCGAACGTATGGCCGGATGCGTAGCAAACATCAACGACGAAATACTTACCGTCAGCACAAAGGCCGAAAAGAAAATAGCCGTTTTATGATAAGCCAGCAAATTATTGTAATTCTGTCGCATATCAGCCAATAAACCGTCCATTACATAGATACTGTAATCCACTCCAATGCCGAAAATAAAGGAAGATATCACAATATTGATCAGGTTAAACTGCATACCGAATATACCCATCATTCCCAGCACAATAATCCAACTCAACCCCATCGGAATAAAAGCAATCAGGGTATGGAAGATATTGCGATAGCTGAGCAACAATA
>Ga0082212_10002855_pt1 | contig 24787 bp, 22 predicted proteins | sample TergutNt197P3_FD_71548 | JGI IMG/M metagenome (GOLD analysis project Ga0082212, IMG submission 71548) | Neocapritermes taracua P3 segment gut microbial communities from Petit-Saut dam, French Guiana - Nt197 P3 | ecosystem: Host-associated > Arthropoda: Insects > Digestive system > Gut ... | reverse complement strand
CCGGATCCGGTCCCGCAGTTCCGGGAAAAGCAGGGTTACGGTCTCTTCGGCGGTGCGGCCTTCATTGTCGGTCACTCCGGGACGGAAGCCCACCTCGGCCACCCAGTCCGCTCCCATGGCAAAGGGGACCGGGGCGGCCTCTTGGAGCACCGGGTCGTGCAGAACAGCGCGATCCAGGAGCAGCCGGCAATTTTCCTCCGTCAGCCCGGAAATGGTAAAAACCTTGACCACCTTGACCGCATGTAACTCCAGCCCGAGAGTTTCCCGGATGCGGCCTGGAAGGCGTTCTCCGGGCGCATCGGGCAGTTCCGGACGCACTCGGGTTTCAATGCGGCGCAAGATCAGCGAATCCGGCATGGTTCAGCGCTCACGGTCCTTGATGTAGCCCAGCAAATCCAGGAGGGCGTCATGTTCCTCTCCGGGGGGGAAGGAGGCCAGAAAGGCTTCCGCCTTGGCCAGGTGCTCTCCGGCCATGGCGCGCAGCCGCTCAGCGCAGCCGCAGGCGCGCATGCGCCCCAGGATGGCGGACAGGTCTTCTTCTTTGAAGGAGGCTTGGGTAAAGGCGTGGAGAAAGGCGGTTTGTTCGCCGGGGGACAGGGTTTCCAGGTAAAAGTGCAGGAGCGGGGTGATCTTGCCCTCGCGCAAATCGCCGCCCGAGGGTTTGCCGGTCAAGGATTCCGGGGCTATATCCAGGGCATCGTCAACCAATTGGAAAGCGATGCCCAGTTCCAGGCCGAAGCCTGAGGCGGCGTCAATCTGTCCGGGGGAGGCTTCGGCCTGCATGGCTCCGATTTCGCAGGCGCAACGGATTAGCCAGGCGGTCTTGTTGGTGATGATCTCCAGATAGCCGGCATAGTCCAGGCTGGGGTTGCGCAGGTTGTTGATTTCTTCCACTTCGCCGGCCGCGGTTTTAGAGGCGGCCAGGGATACGCTTTCCAGGATGCCGAACTTGCGCGAGCGCAGCATGATGCGCATACAGGCGGCCAGGAGCACGTCCCCGGCCAGGATGGCGCGGCTGGCCCCGAAGACGGCGTGGGCGGAGGGGCAGCCCCGGCGGATGCCCGCCCCGTCCACCACATCGTCATGGAGCAGGGTCGCGCCATGCAGAAATTCAATTCCGCCGGCCAGGGCATAGATTATCGGGTCATGGCAACCGAAGCTTCTGGCCGTGAGCACGGTCAGGAGCGGGCGGATCCTCTTGCCGCCCGCCTCCAGTATGTGTCCGGCCAGAGGTCTGGCCGCTGGCTCCAGGGCGGCGATTTCCTTCCGCAGGGCCGCGAGGATTTTCTTGTCTTCGGCGTTCAGGATTTTTTTAAATACGCGCATGAATGATTCCGCCGCTTCAGCTTATGTATTCTGGTTGACCTGGAGAAAAGGCGGGTTAATCAGGAATCAAGCTCAACCCGCAGAGCCGCTATTTCGGCGCGGAGCACCTTGGCGGCGGCGGCGGCGGCGTGTTTTTCCAAATTGGTATGCAGGTCGGCCAAGGATTTTTGGGCGGCGGCCAAATCTTTTTTCATGGCGGAGATTTCCGTGCGCAGGTTCGCGAGTTCTGTCTCCATTTCTTTGCGCGATTTATCCGTTTCCGCCGTTATTGTGGGCTTGGCCGGCGCGGCTTTGTATGGAGAGGCCGGAAGTTTCTTTTCCGCGGCCGGGCGTGCGGCCGAAGCGGCCGGGGGCGTGGTTTTGGGAGCGGCGGCCAGAACGGAATCCAGTAAGGTATCCAGGCCGTTCAAATCAATACCGTCAGTAGCGTTCTCTTTTTGGGCCTGTTGGACGGCTGCCGGCGCGGGCGCTGGTTTCGGCGCAGCTTCTGGAGCTGGAACGGGCTTTGGCGCAACCGGCGTGGGCTTGGCCGGAGCCTCTGGCGCTGGCTTTGGCGCAACCGGCGCGGGCGCTGGTTCGAGCGCAGCCTCTGGAGTGGGAACGGGCTTTGGCGCAACCGGCGCGGGCGCGGGTTCGAGCGCAGCCTCTGGAGTGGGAACGGGCTCTGGCGCAACCGGCGTGGGCGCTGGTTTGGCCGCGGGCTCGGGGGCCGGCTTTTCTGGCGGTATGCCTTTTTGCGCGGCGGCGATTCCGGCGGCCAAGGCGGCCATGTCTAATTCTTCCGTGATCGGGTCCGGAAGCTTTGGCTGGACGGTAGCTTCCGGGATCTCTGGAGCTGGGGGAGGCGGCGGAGCGGCTGGTTGTTGAGCTGGCTCCGGGGCCGCTGGAGCCGGGGGAGGTGTTGGGGCCGGAGTCTCGGGTTGGACGGCAGCCTCAGGGATCTCTGGAGCTGGGGGGGGAGGTGGAGGCGCGGCTGGCTGCGGCGCGGCCTCCGGAGCAGGGGCGGTTTTTGGAGGCGGCTTTGCCGTCGCGCCCTTGTCGGAGGTTTTGTCGTTTACTCCCAATTCGTCCAGCAGGGCGTCAAGCTCGGAAAATGGCGGCAGCTCCAGTTTTTCATCGGGATTGACCAGATGATCCGTGGTAGTGGGATTGGCAATGGGCGCGGCAATGGGTTTTTCAGGAGCCTTGGGGGCGGGGCGGGGAGCCGCTTGTGCCGGCATCGGCTTGGCGTCGCCGGGCGCGTTCCTGGTCTCGGAAACTCTCGTTTCCTCCTGGCGCAGAAAAGATTCAAAATCATCCTTTTCAACGCTTTCGATTCCCTGCGCCGCCTTGGCGGCGGGAGCTGGTTCAACCGAAGGCCGGGCGTCAGCGGAGGTTTCCGCCGGAGCGTTCCAGCGGGAATCGTTGCCCCGTTCTTCTTCCTCGCGCAAAAAAGATTCAAAGTCGCCTTTTTCAACGGCTTCGAACTTAGCCGTTACGGCGGCGGAAGCGTCTTGGGCGCCGCCTGTCCCCTCTTTATCCCGGCTTAAAAAGGCGTCGGAATCGGTATTTCCGCCGGACACAGCCGGGGAAGCCATTTTGCCTGGCGTGATAATTTCAGTTAATTCAATGACTTCTTCATCAACCATCGTGGAAGATCCTTACCTTGCCCAGGGATCTGAAACATTCCAGGGATGGACCAACGGAGAACCGGGTCCAGAAGCCTGTAAAGGCGCGCCCGTTAAGCGCTTCACAGCGGCGGACCGCCTTAAACAACAATCTCAGACGCGCAAGGCGCTCAATCCGGATGACACTTGGAGTTCTTGCATCCGGCGAGTTCTTTTTTCAGATCCTTGTCGCTGCCGGCCTTTTCAATGTGGCAGGAAACGCAGGTCTTGAACTTGGTTCCCTTGGCCTTGTGAAATGCCTGGTATAGAGAATTGACGCTCTTATCCTTAGGATCCAGGTTGTCATGGCAGCCGGAGGTGGAGCAGGGGCGGTAATCCTCTTCCTTGTCCTCCACCGGATGATGGCAGTCCACGCAAGCCATATCCTTGTCATGGGTGGAATGGTTGAATACCACCTCTTTTTTCAGCAAGGAGAGTTTCAGCCCGTCTGCGGGCGCCTCCGGGCGATCCGCGGCCGGAGAGGCAACGGCGGCCAGGCCAAGGACCAGCAATGCGCCCAGGAAGCATGAGAAAATGGTTTTCATGGCAACGAGTTCTCCTTCATTAAAAAAGAATTATTAGGGAGCATATAACAGGTTTTAACAAAATACCAAAGAAAAAATGACTGCGCTCCCGCCAGTTTTGCTGAAAATCCCGTGCCGGCGGCTCAAGGCCGCAAGCAAAGCGGTGCGGGATCCCTTGACGCCGGGAGATTCTGTTTTACCTCTGCTGAACAGGCCGCCCCGTTTCGCCTGTTGCGGCGTTTCTTCCGGCGGCTGGAACGCAGTCTCATGGAGCAAACTTATGGCCGATAATGTCAGAACGCATAAATTCAAGGCGGAAACTAAAAAGGTTCTTAATATCCTGACCCATTCCCTATACACCAACCGGGAGATTTTTTTGCGCGAGCTTTTGTCCAATGCCTCGGATGCCCTGGATAAACTGCGTTTCCTGCAAAATAAGGGCGAGAGCGTACGCGCCGGAGATCTGCCCCTGGAAATCCGGATCAGCGTGGATCAGGAAAAAGGGTTGCTCCAGATTGCCGATACCGGCCTGGGCATGACCGAGAAGGAGCTTATTGACAACCTGGGGACCATCGCCAAGTCCGGTTCCGAGCGTTTCGCGCGGGAGATGGGCGAGGCTGGCGGAAAAACCCCGGAGGGCGCTCCTCCACAGGATGCCCCGGCTCCGGCGCAGGACGCCCCGGCTCCGGAGGAAGCCTTGGCCGCGCGTCTTATCGGGCGCTTCGGGGTGGGGTTTTATTCGATATTCATGGCCGCTGACGCCGTGGAGGTCATTTCCGTGCCGGCGCAGGGAGATGAAGCTCCGCATGTCTGGGCCTCTGACGGCGGTGGAGGTTTCAGCGTCCGCCCTCCGGAAGGGGAAGAGGCCGCCCTGTGCAGCCGGGGAACGGTCATCCGGGCCAGGATTAAGGCGGACGCCAAAGAATTTTTGGAAAAGCGCCGCCTGGAATCCATTATCCGCAAACACTCAAATTTCTTGTCCTTTCCAATTTTTCTTGAAGGCGAGAGAATTAACACCACCCCGGCCCTCTGGCGGGAGCCGAAATTTTCCATCACCCCGGAACAGTACCACGAGTTTTACAAGTATCTCACCTATGACGAAACGCCGCCTCTGGATTCGATTCATCTCTCGGTGGACGCTCCGGTGCAGTTCAACGCCCTCATCTTCATTCCCGCCGTTGCCCAGGATCTCTTCAGCCATCAGCAGGATCGCTGGGGGCCGGATCTTTATGCCAGCAGGGTGCTTATCGAGCGCGGCAATAAGGAGCTGCTTCCCCAGTACCTGGGATTTCTCAAGGGGGTGGTGGACACCGAGGATCTGCCCCTGAATATTTCCCGTGAAACCTTGCAGGAAAATACCGTGCTGCGCAAAATTTCCCAGACCGTGGTCAAGCAGATCCTCGGGCACCTGGAAAAGATGGCTCTGGAGGATAAGGACAAGTACGCCTCTTTCTGGAAGCTGCACGGAAAGTATTTTAAGTTTGTCTTTAACGATTATCTGAACCGGGAAAAGGCCGCCCCCCTGCTGCGTTTCGCCTCTTCTTCCTCCGAAGGGGGCATCGTGGGCCTGGATGAATACGTTGACCGGGTAAAGCCGGAGCAGAAAGACATATGGCATCTGGCCGCCCCGTCACTAGAGGCGGCCAGGGTCAATCCGCATTTGTCGCGTTTTCGCCGTAAGGGGCTGGAGGTGCTTTACCTGCTTGAGCCGGTGGATGAATTCGCCCTGGAAAGCTTGGGCAAATATAAGGACTTGACCTTTAAGTCCGTGGAACGGGCTGAGGCCAAGGACCTGGAACCTTTTGCGGACACCGGGGAGGAGGAGATCTCCGCGGTCCAGGCCCTGACGGATAGTGAAAAGACCGATCTGGGGCAACTGGTGGAGAAAATCCGCGCCGTCCTCGGGGAACAAATCCAGGAGGTGCGTCTTTCGGATCGCCTGGCCGGGAGTCCGGCGGTGCTGGTTTCCCCGGATGGGCTCAGTTCTTCTATGGAGAAACTCCTCAAGGTCATGCAGAAAGATGAGGCCGTGACGCCCAAGATTCTGGAAATCAATCCGGAACACAGCCTTCTGCGCGCTTTGCTGCGCATTTACAGGCACGATTCCGGAAACCCCCTGATTCCGGAACTGGTGCGCGGCCTGTTCGACAATGTCCTGCTCCTGGACGGCTGCGTGAATGATGCCGGGCTGATGGCGGATCGTTCCCTTCGCCTCATGGACAAGGCCTTGTCCTGGTATGCGGATCTGCTGAAAATTTGATGCGCGCCTGATTCTTTTACGGCTTTTCCAGAAGTCCGGTAACTTCTTCCGGGGTGATGGAGAGCAGGCAGAGTCCGTCTCTTGGGCAACGCGCCCTGCCGTGCATGGAACAGGGCCGGCAGGGCAGTTCTTTTTCCAGAGCCAGGTCTTTTGCCCCGGTGGGGAAAAAGCCCCATTCCACCGTGGTGGGGCCGAAGAGGGCGAGCACCGGCGTATCCACGGCCGTGGCCAGGTGCATGGGTCCGGAATCGCCGCTGATCAGGATTTCGGCCTCGCCCAGCAAGGCGCAGAGTTCGCGCAGGTCCGTCCGGTTGGAAAAATCGCGCGCCTCCCCTGGAAAAAGCCCTGGACCGCGGCCGACCACAAACCAGCTTCGGCCTGCGGCGTCCAGTTTTTCCGCCAGGGTTCGCCAGTAGTCAGGGGGCCAGGTCTTGAGCGGGTGGGCGGCGTAAGGGTGTATGGCCACGGGCGCTCCACCTCGTCCGTCCGTCCGGGCCGCCCGTAGTTTTTCTTTAGCCAGGGCGCGTTCTTCGGGTTGCAAATAGATTGCCGGACGCAGTTCTCCCGGAAGAGGGGGGACGGGTTGGGCGGCCAGGAGATAGCGCTGGGGAACGGAATGGGCGCGCAGGCGGGCGGACAGTCCGGGGCTTTTATGCAATAGGAAGAGGCGTCGCGCTAATCCTTGTTTGGGGTATCGCCGTACCGGGCCGCGCCAGAAACAGCTCAAAAGGCGGGATCGCCAGTTGCCGTGCAGGTCCATCAGGCCGCTGCCCTGGTAAGCGGCGGCCAAGGAGCGGCAGAAGCCAGGCCACCCCGTTGCCAGGTCATGGTCCTGGGGGCTGATCACCTCGCGTACGGCCGGGTGGCGTGTAAAAAGCGGGGCAAAAATTTTCCTGGTCAGCACCGTGAATTCCCAGCCCAGGCGTTCATGCCAGTAGCGCATGGGGCCGCTGGTCAACGCCACATCGCCAAGAGAGCTTAAACGAAAGAGCAACCAGTGCATGGCATGCCGAGGTCCTTTTTTTTCCGGGTAAAGGTCTTGTTAAGCTGCGGCATAACACATATATTTATCCGATGAAACATGGCAAGGCGCTGGCCAGGTATTTTCCGTCCTTCATGCTGATTGTAATGTCCGGAGCCATGGCTTGCGTGACGGTTTACAATGTGGAGCTGCTCGGCGGCCAATGGCTGTTTATAGCCGCGCTGCTGGCGGTTCTCGCTCTTTTTGCCGGAATACGGCAGGCCCATGATATCCATGAAGAGCTGGAAAACGCCTTGGCCAAAGGCCGCTTATCCGAAGAAGCGGTGAATTTTCTGGGCCAGCCGGATGAGCGCTTTACCCTGGCCAGTCTGGCGGCCACGCAACATGAAGGGATAGCCCTGCTGCAAAACGGGCGTTTGGTTTATGTCAATCCAGCGCTGGCTTATATGCTGGGTGGGCAGGAGAGCGACCTCGTCGGCTCGCGCCTGAGCCGCTATATCAATCCGGAAGACGCGGCCCTGCTGCGCCTGGACGACAATGGACAGACCCAGCCCTTCTCCGGGCTTACGCGCAGCACCCTACGCCTCTCTACCAATCTCGGCGACATGCGCTGGGTTATCTGCAGCGTGCATAAAACCATCTGGGAGGAAAAAGAAACCGTCTTGCTGCTGTTCGAGGATGTGGACACCCTGAAGTATACCCAGCAGGCTCTGGAAGAGCAGGAACAGCAGTCCCGCATCCTCCTGGAACGCACTCCTCTGGGCATAGCCATGTTCAACTCCATGGGGCAGATCAATCTTGCCAATACCGCCTGGAGATCCGCCTGGGGAAACTTCCTGCCCGAAACCAGGCGTTTCAACATCCTGCAAGACCCCTTCCTGCAGGATTCCGATGTGGAGCGGGCGGTGCGCCAGGCCTTCAACAAGCAGGAGGCCGACATTTATAATTACGAGTACCATACTTCCTGGGGTGAAACCCGTTGGCTTAACCTGCACTTCCAACCCATGCTCACCCCCCTGGACCAGATTATAGGGGTGGCTATGGTGCAGCAGGATATTACCGATTTGGTGCGCTCCCAGCGGCGGGAAAACGAGCTGGATGAGCAGCTTTCCGTGCTGCAGGTGGAATTGTCCGCGGCCGAGATGCGTCTGGGGCAGCTCTCCGATATATCCCAGAGCATTCTTTTCTGCATGGAGAGCGGCGGCCGGATCTATGTCTGGAACAAAAAGGCCGAGCAGCGTTTCAACCTTGCCAGATCCCAGGTGATCGGCCAGCATTACAAAAAATTCGAGGTGCAACTGACGTCCATCATGCCTTTCCTGGCCAAGGTCCTGGAAGAAGGCAGGGGGGAAGACAGCCTGATGCTGCGCTGGAGCGCCTTGGGGCCGCACTATGATCGCCTCTCCCCGCGTTTTTTTTCCCGTAACGATATGCTGGCGGTGTTTATTGACGACATCACCGTCAATCTGTTGGCCGGACGCGCTTACAATCTGTTCAGCCGGGCTGCGGCGGAGGCCGCCGGTTCCGGGGCGGTTTTCGTCCGTAGGCCGGTTCCGCCGGAAGGCTCCCCGGCCTCTTTGCTGCTGGAGAGGGCGGAGGCGGCCATAGCCGCTTCTCTGGGAGAGCGGGTGCTTCTGAGTACGCGCCTCCAGCAGCCGGAGCTGCTCCTGGCCGTTGATTCGTCCATCGGGCAGGGCTTGGCGGAGTGGGCGGAGATCTTGTTGGCTGGGGCCGGGGAAGGACGGCACAGTATGGATCTGGTCCAGGGCGAGGACAGGGGGTATGGCGTGTTTAACCTGTTTTGCGGCGATGTCCGGCCTGAGGCTCTGCCCATGCTGGAATTGTGGAGGAGTGAGGCCGTGCCGCCCGAGGCCGGGAGCGAGGGGAAACTGCCGTACGCATCTCTGCTGGATTTGGCGGCGGTTGAAGGCATACCCGGACTGTATCTGGGGAGCAGGGGCGGAGCCGGGGTAACCTGGCGTCTGCCGATCGTGAAATGAAGACCGAGCTTCCGGCCGTTATCCTCATAGTGGATGACGAGGAAGGCATCCGCTTTTCCTTGCGCGGCATCCTGGAGGATGAAGGCTATGCCGTGCTGGAGGCGGGCAGCGGCGAGGAAGGGCTGGCCCTGCTCCAGCAAAAGGAAATCAGCCTGGTGCTTCTGGATATCTGGCTTCCCGGCCAGGACGGCCTCCAGGTGCTGGAAAAGATCCATCTGGCCTCCCCCCAGCTTCCCGTGCTCATGATTTCCGGGCACGCCACCATTGAGCACGCGGTGGCGGCCATCAAACACGGGGCCCATGATCTTATCGAAAAACCCCTTTCCCTTGAAAAAGTGCTCATCGCCGTGAGCCGTTCCCTGGAATTCGTGGCCTTGCAGCGTGAAAATCAGGCCTTGCGCCTTTTCCTCCCCTCCCGCCAGACTGAGGAACTTCTGGGGCAATCCGCTCCCATGCGCGCTGTGCGCGCGATCATGGACAAGGTGGCCCCCCTGGATAGCTGGGTGCTGCTCACCGGGGAAAACGGCACCGGCAAGGAAATCGCCTCCCGTTACATCCACGCGCTCAGCCGGCGGGCCGGCAAGCCCCTGGTGGCGGTGAACTGCGCGGCCATTCCTGAGGAACTGATCGAGAGCGAACTCTTCGGCCATGAAAAAGGGGCCTTTACCGGCGCGGAAAACGCCAAGGCCGGCAAATTTGAGCTGGCTCACCGGGGCACGCTTTTCCTGGACGAAATCGGCGACATGAGTCTGAAAACCCAGGCCAAGATCCTGCGCCTGCTCCAGGAACAGACCTTTGAACGGGTAGGCGGCAATAAAACCATCAGCGTGGATGTAAGGGTCATCGCCGCCACCAACAAAAATTTGGAACAGGGCATAAGCGCCGGGCAGTTCCGCGAGGATCTCTACTACCGCCTGCGCGTTTTTCCCCTGCATCTGCCGCCCCTGCGGGAGAGGAGCGAAGACATCCTGCCGATGCTGGACCATTTTCTCCGTCGTCTGGGGCAGGATTATGCCCTGAAGCCCATCAGCTTTGATGCCGCCGCTAGACAGATTTTGCTGCATTATCGCTGGCCCGGCAATGTGCGCGAATTGCGCAACTTCGTGGAGCGCATGTTGATCCTGCATAGCGGGAAAGAGCTGGGAGCCGGGGATCTGCCACCGGAAATGAGCGGCGTCCCTCTTCCGCCCGCCCCGGAATCCATCCCGGAACCCGGGCGGGACGCCGCGCTTTACGGCAATGATTTCAAGGCGGCCAGGAACGCCTTTGAAGCCCGTTACCTGGCGGCAAAACTGCGGGAGTTCGGCGGCAATGTCAGTAAAATGGCCGAAACCGTGGGACTGGAGCGCAGCTACCTGCACCGTAAACTGAAAAGTTTGGGCTTGTGATCCGGCATCCCTGCCGCTTTGATTTGTTTTTTGGGGAATTATATATTTTATGAAAATAGAAAATAATATTCATTTGTGTGATTGTGCCATTGGCATAAAAGATCTACAAGATAGCAGTATGGATATAATAATTGCTGATCCGCCATATAATATTGGAAAAGATTTTGGCAATGATTCTGATAAACGTAATCTAGAAGACTATATAGAATGGGTTAAATTATGGTTATTTGAATGTGAAAGAGTACTTAAACCAACAGGAACAATGTTTATTTATGGTTTTGATGAAATTCTTGCTCATATTTCGGTATTATTGCCTATAGAAAAACAGCGATGGCTTGTTTGGCATTATACTAACAAAAATGTTCCATCATTAAATTTTTGGCAAAGAAGCCATGAATCAATTATTTGTTATTGGAAAAAAGACCCTGTATTTAATCGTGACGCTATTCGTGAGCCATATACCGATGGATTTCTGAATGGAAGCGCCGGTCGTGTGCGTCCTGCGGGTAATGGCCGTTTTGCCGCAAATGGAGGTAAGGATACTATATATCGAGCGAATGAAAATGGAGCACTCCCAAGGGATGTAATTTCTCAATCAACGCTCGCTGGCGGCGCATCATTGAAGGAACGTATTATATATTGTAAGGATTGTGAATGTATCGTTGCTCCAACAAAAAGAAAATTACATGATAATCATAATATAATAGTACATCCAACACAGAAACCTATTGAACTGACAAATAGACTTATTAAATCTTGCAAGCCGCAAATGAGTTATAATGTTTTAATACCATTTTGTGGTAGTGGATCCGAATGTATATCTGTTTTACAAAATAAAGGAAATTATATTGCTTATGAGATAAACCCAGATTACATTTTACTCGCAGAAAAAAATATAGAATTTTTTCAAAATAAGCGGCAGTTAGATTTATTTGATGTGTAATATGCGAAATTTATTGAATAAAAATAATTATGTGTATAACCTATTTGGGTGGCTGCCGCCCCAATCTCCGCTTGGGGGCCTGGCCTCCAAACCTCTGCCAAGGAGTGGCGCATGAAATCCCTTGTTCGTTTGTTTTGGGCGGTTGTTTTTGTCCTGTTTGCCAATCCGGCCTTCGCGGAGCAATCTGCGGAGGATCTCCGCAAGGCTGCGGAGCGGGGGGATGCCATCGCGCAATTTGAACTTGCTATGATCTATGACAGGGGTTTGGGCGTGGCCGCTGACGAAGCGCTGGCCGCGGAATGGTTTCGCAAGGCCGAAAAAGGGCTTCGCCAGGCCGCGGATCAAGGAAATGCCGGGGCGCAGCGCAGGCTTGCCCTTATGTGCGGCTATGGCCTCGGCGTAGCCAGAGACGGGAAACAGGCTATGGAATGGTTTCACAAGGCGGCGGATCAAGGGGATGCCGAAGCGCAGTATATGCTTGGCTTTTTATATTATAACGGCGGCATCGGCCTGGCCAAGGACGAAGCCTTGGCGGCTGAATGGCTCCGCAAGGCGGCCGGGCAAGGGGATGATGAGGCGCAATGTCTGCTTGGCGTTATGTATCACAGGGGCATCGGCGTAGCCAAGGATTTGGAAAAGGCGGCGGAATGGTACCGCAAGGCCGTGGCGCAAGGGAATAATGCGGCGCAGAATATGCTTGACGATCTTATTAAGGAAACAATCGGGGGAGGTGGAAAGCCCCAATAAGGGAGCGTTTTTTGGGGAATTCAGCGGATCAGCATGGCATCGCCGTAAGAAAAAAAGCGGCAGCCCAGGGCAATGGCCTTGGCGTAAGCCTCCAGCAGGCGTTTCCTGCCGGTGAAGGCGGAGGCCAGCATGATCAGGGTGCTTTCCGGCAGATGGAAATTGGTGATCAGGGCGTCCGCCACCCGGAGGGGCCGGCCTGGATAAATAAAGCAGTTCAGCCAAGCCTTTCCGGGCCGCAGTAATGCGTCCGCCCCGGTCAGGGCCGCTTCTTCGGCCATGCCTTCCAGAACCCGTACGCTGGTTGTCCCCACGGCCACCACCGGACGGCCTTCAGCCTTGGCCGCAAGGACGCGGCGGACGGTTTCCGCGGGCAGTTCAGCGTACTCAGGATGTAGGCTGTGCTTGCGGATATCCGCCGCGCGCACCGGGCTGAATGTCCCATAGCCCACATACAGGGTCAGTTCCGCCCATCCATGCCCGGCGCGGGCGAGGCTCTCCCGGATCTCCGGGGTGAAGTGCAGACCGGCGGTGGGGGCGGCCACGGCCCCGGCTTTGCCCGCATCGGCATGGATGGTCTGGTAGCGTTCCAAATCCTCCGGGTCCGGCGCGCGCCGGATATAAGGAGGCAGGGGGAGGCGTCCGTGCCTGTGGAGCTGATCCGCCAGGCTCCCAGGCCAGGATAGGCGTACCCTGGCCTGGCCGAACTCCGCCTTTTCCAGCGGGGTCATGCGCATCTCCCCGGCCAGGGAATAACTTTCCCCCAAGCGGAGGCGGCCTGCCGGACGGATCAGCGCCTTGGCCTCCGCCGCGCGCCGCCCTCCGGCCTCGGCCTCGGCCTCCGCTTCCAGGAGCGGCGGCGGGCTTAGCAGCAAAAATTCCAGCTTGCCGCCGCCGGCACGCCTTCCTTCCAGCCTGGCCGGAACGACCCTGGCATTGTTGGCCACCAGCAGGGAGCGCGGCGGCAGAAGTTCGGGCAGCCGCCTGAAATGATCCAGTCCATCGTTTTCCGGACTCCGGCGGTCCAGCAAATAGAGCAGGGATTCCCCTCTGGCCGCGCACGGGCGCTGGGCGATGCGCTCTTCCGGCAGGGCGAAGGCATAGGAGGAGAGCAGGTAATCCTCTTCTTCCTCTTCCACCCGGAACATCTCAGCCATCCCGCCGGAAATCTTGGGGATAACATGGAGCAATGTCAGCAATTACCTTGTGCGCCAGCAGGGCGTCCAGGGTTTCGCTCAGGGGCAGCCCCACCACGTTGGTCCAGGAGCCTGACAGGGAACGGATCAGCATGCTGCCGCTGCCCTGGGCGGCATAGGCCCCGGCTTTGTCCAGGGGTTCGTCTCCGGCTGCATAGTTATGGAGCGCTCCCGGCGGAGGATTCCAGAAAGTTACTTGGCTCCCGGCCATGAATTCCACCAGCCCGTCTTTTTCTCCGGACGGCAGAAGGGCGCAGGCCGTGATCACCGTGTGCGTCCGTCCGGCCAAGGCGCTGAGCATCTCCAGGGCCTCGGCGCGGCTCGCGGGTTTGCCCAGGATGCGGCCGTCCAGGGCCACAATGGTATCCGCGGCCAGGATGGCTGCCTGCCGTTCTTCGCCAGCCAGTAAGTCCAGCACGGCCCATGCCTTGCCCCTGGCCGCCCGGCTGGCGTAATGCCCTGGATCTTCGCCGGTTTCCGGCGTAACTTCCAGCGGGGCCGCCCGGATGCGGAATTCCAAACCCGCGGAACGCAGCAGATCCCGCCGTCTGGGCGAGCCGGAGGCCAGGATCAAAGGGCGCAGGGCGTGAAAAAAGCTCATGTCCAGGCTCATAAGCCAATCCGCGTCCGGGAGCAATAGCCGTGAAGATATTGGCTGGATTTTGCCCCGGCTTAGGGTTATACCGGCACAGGCGGTGAATATGCGGCGTATCGGCGGAATTTTCGTTTTGTTCTGGTGGGGCTTGGCCCTGTGCCCGGCCTTGGGCGCGGCCGAGACCGGGCTGGCGGCCTTTGCCGGCGTCTGGACCCTGAACCAGGAATTGAGCCAGCCCCTGTCCGGGAGCCTGACCGCGCGGCCGGAAGATTTCAAGGGACTGCGCCTGATTTTGGAGGCCGACGGACGCCTGCGGGCGGAATGGCCGGGTGGCGTGCCCAAAATCCACCGCCTGAAAGCGATCCGGCTGGAGCCTCAGCGGGCTTCCGTGCGGCTGGAGGGTTTCGAGCCTGTCCTGTTGCTGGAAAAAAAAGATCCGAATCAGCTCCGCCTGACCGACCGGGAAGAGACCTTGGTTTTTGACCGGGTGCGGACAGGGCCCGCCAAATAGGCGCGGGGCAGGGAGTAAAACCGCGATGCTGGCGATTCTTGACTACGGGGCGGGCAACCAGACTAGCGTGGCCAGGGCCTTTGCCATGCTGGGCGTGCCGGCGCTAATCACCGCTGATCCGGCGGCGATCGCTTCTGCCTGGGGGCTGGTTTTTCCAGGGGTGGGCGCGGCCGGCCAGGCCATGCGGCACTTGGCCGGAAGCGGTCTGGATTGCCTGCTGAAGAACTGGGTGGCGCAAGGGCGGCCTCTTTTGGGGATTTGCCTGGGCTGCCAGATTCTTTTGGAATATAGCGAAGAAAACGGGATGGAGACCCTGGGGCTGATCCCCGGACGGACCAGGCGTTTTGATCCGTCACAACGAGAGGAGAGCGGCCTTCCAATCGCCGTGCCGCACATGGGCTGGAACAGCGTCCGGCCGCGTCGCTCCAGCCCGCTCTTCGCGGGCCTGGAGGAAGGGGAGGAGTTTTATTTTGTGCACAGTTACTATGCGGAGCCAGCTCCGGAGTATGTGCTGGCCGACACCTCTTACGGCGGGGAATTTTGCTCGGCCCTGGGGCGGGACGGCTTGTGGGCGGTGCAGTTTCATGCCGAAAAGAGCGGTCCGGCCGGGCTGAGGCTGTTGGACAATTTTCACCGTTATTGCCGGGAGCGTGTCCATGCTCAGTAAACGCGTCATCCCCTGCCTGGACGTGCGGGACGGACGCCTGACCAAGGGAATAAAGTTCGCGGGCAACGCCGATATAGGCGACCCGGTGGAGAGCGCCCGCCGCTATTACGAAGAGGGCGCGGACGAAATAGTCTTTTATGACATCACCGCCTCCCATGAATCCAGAGGGATCTTCCTGGAGGTGGTGGAAAAGGTGGCCGCCGTCATTGCCATCCCCTTCAGCGTGGGCGGAGGCATCGCCAGCGTGCCGGATATGCGGGCCGTGCTCCTGGCCGGGGCAGAGAAAGTCTCGGTCAATTCGGCGGCGGTGCGGGACCCGGAGCTCATCGCACGGGGGGCGGAGGCTTTTGGATCCCAGGCCATTGTCCTGGGCATGGATGTGCTTTTTGTGCCGGGAAACGTGAACCTTCCTTCGGGGTACGAGGTGGTGATCCACGGCGGGCGCAGGCGGACCGGGCTGGACGCGCGTGCCTGGGCCGTACGGGGCGTGGAGCTGGGGGCCGGCGAAATCTGTGTCAATTCCATTGACGCTGACGGAACCAGGGACGGTTACGATCTGTCCATTACCCGTCTCATTGCCGATTCCGTGCCCGTGCCGGTCATAGCTTCCGGAGGGGCTGGCAAGCCGGGGCATCTTCTGGAGGCTCTGACCCTGGGCCGTGCGTCAGCCGCGTTGATCGCTTCCATTGTGCATTACGGGGAATATTCCATTGGCGAACTTAAAGCCTATCTGCGCGATCAGGGCTGTAAAGTCAGGGCGGCGGGGGCTATGGGCGCGGCATCCCAGGGGAATCGGCCATGAAGGTGGAGCGCAGTTTGTCAAAGTAGCCGTATATACCCAGGCGGGCCAGGATGATGGCGTCTTCTTGCCCGCGCAGGGTCAAGCGGTCGCCTTCCCGCAAGGGGAAGAATTCCTGCCCGTCAGCCACGGCGTAACATTCCCCGGAGCTTTCCCGCAGGGTAATCTCCAGCGGGGTTCGGGCTCCCAGCACCAGGGGCGGCATGCGTGTCTGGAAAGGGCAAATGGCGGTGACGGCATAAGCCTTGACCGAGGGGTGAAGCAGGGGGCCGCCGGCGGAACCGGAATAGGCGGTGGATCCGGTGGGCGAAGCGGCGATCAGGCCATCGGCGCGCAGGGTGATAAATTTTGAGGCCCCGGCCGCCGGTTCGTAGGCCGCCAGTTCGTAGGCCGGAAGGCGGGACAGGCCGCTCCTGGTGATGACCAGCTCGTTGACGGCCAGGCCGGAAAAAGGATCCTGTCCGGCGCGGTGAATGACGAAGGCCACGGCCAGGCGTTTTTCCAGGCTCCAGCGCTTGTCCAGGGCCAAGGCCAGCCCTTCGCGCCAGTTATTAGGTTCCAGTTCGGGCAGAAAACCCACCCGGCCCGTGTTTACCCCGATCAGGGGGATATTCCGGCCGGCTAGTCTGCGGGCCGCGCTGATCATGGAGCCGTCTCCGCCCACGCTCAGCGCCAGGTCCGTTCCAGCTGGGGCCGGGTCGTTTTCCGGGCCGGGGAGAGAGACCTGCACTCCCCTGGCGGTCAGCCAGTCGGTTATATCCCTGCCCAGGCCGCTGGAATAGGGGTCGTTGCTTTTTACGGCCAAGGCCGCGGAGCGTAATTTAGGCATAGTTTTGGTACTTAACAGAAAAAGCATTGAGCAACAAGATATGAAAGCATTGCAGCCATTGTTGCTGGCCGCCGATGTCCGGGGGAATATCTGCGAGGATCCGGATCGCCTCATGCTCTGCCGCCGGGGCCGGGATCTGGCCCTGCCCAGGCCTGACGAGCTCATGCCCCTGCCGGAGGAGAGCGAGCTTTTTCTCCTGCCCGGACGCCGCGCCCTGGGATATAATCCGGAAAACGGGGAGGTGGAGGAGGTTGAAGACAGCGCGGTGGCGGCCTTCGCCGCCCCGGCCCATACCCTCACCGCCCATCCGGCCTACCGCGGCGCTCCAGGCGCTCCCATGCTCCCGCTCTTTGCCTATGGCGCGGTGGGCTATGCCCATGGACGTATTTATGTATGCGCCAAAAAAGTGGATGACGATCCCCGGCAGATGTTCGGCGGCATTTCGGGCAAGAAACTGCGCCGTGGCGCCCTGGAACTGGCTGAAGCCTTTCCGGAAAACCGCCTGGTTCAGCAGCTCACCCGGCGTTGCGCCCTGACCTATTCCTGCCCGGCGGCCCGGAATTTTTGCCTGGGACGCTACGAAGCCCCGTTGCCGGTTTCCAGGCGCTGCAATGCCCGTTGCGTGGGCTGTATCTCCCGGCAGGAGCAAGGGTCAAAAATTTGCGCCGCCCCGCAAAGCCGTCTGGACTTCACCCCCAGCCCGGAGGAGGTGGTGGAGGTCATGCGTCTGCACCAGAGCCGGGCCGAAGCCCCGATCTATTCCTTTGGCCAAGGTTGCGAAGGGGAACCGCTGACCGAAAGCGATCTCCTGGAAGAAAGCATCCGCTGTTTTCGCGCCCAAGGGGGCGAGGGGACCGTCAACCTGAACAGCAACGCCTCCATGCCCGGCGAAATCGCCCGTCTTTGCGCCGCCGGACTCTCCTCCCTGCGGGTCAGCCTGAACAGCGCCAGGGAGGAAAGTTACCTGCGCTATTACCGCCCGGTGAACTTCAGCTTTGCCCAGGTGCTCGGAAGCATTGACGAAGCCAAATCCCGCGGCGTTTTTGTCTCGCTCAACCTGCTTTTTTTTCCGGGTTTCACGGACACGGAGCTGGAATTTCAGGCCCTGGAGGAACTGGCGCGGGAGACCCGCCTGGATTGCGTGCAACTGCGCAACTTGAACATCGATCCTGAGTATTACCTGGATTTGATGCAAGGGGTGGAAACCGGCCCCGGACTTGGTTTCGGCAATTTCAAAAAACGCCTGCTCAAGGCCTGCCCATGGCTCAAGCTGGGCTATTTCAACCCGGTTCTCCCCCTGCTTTGCCTCTGCTTGCTTGTATAGGCTTTTCCGGCAAAGCGGGGGAAGGAACCGTCGAAGTTAATCCAGCGGCTGCGAGGTGATCTGGGCGACGCCGATGTGTCTGGTCGTATTCATGGAGGGGCCGGAGGGCATCTGCCGCATGACGTTGGCCGGAGCCGCCGATCCAAGCTGCATGGCGCTGCTGCGCCGGATGGAAAAGGCCTCATCCGCCCGTTCGAAAATCGCGTCCACCTCCTGCTTGCATTCCAGGGTGGGGCTGTTTATGCGGACATTGTTAAAAATGAACATGATCTGGTTTTCCTCGATAGAAGCGCAGTCAGGCAGGGGTTCACGGTATTCCACAATGATGCGGGTATAGAGATCTTCATTGCGCGACCAGCGTTTGCCGATCCAGGTTTTCGGGGCATTGCGGTCGTTCATGGTCCACCAGCGGGTGAACCAGTCGCCTTCGAAATTTTCATAACGCTGATGTTCGGTCCAGTTACGCCCCTCGATCTTGACGGTTTTCACGCCGATCTCGTTACGTTCGGAGAAGGTTTCCGGCATAAACTGGAATTGGTGGCGGTCAATAATCTCCGTGAACAGCACATGGGCATGCCGTTTTACCTGGGGGCCGTCATCATCCCCGTAAATGGCGTAATTGACGCGGGTGCGGGGCTTCAGGTTGCTGTCGCTGTCCAGGTTGACATAAATAACGCCGGATTGCATGGGCATCATCCCGGTATTCGGAATCACGGCCACATCCGGGTTGGTGTTGGTGTACATGACGCTGCCGTCCAAACCGGTATAGGCCGGGGAACAAGCCGACAGCAACAGGGCCAGGCCCAGGCCGATATAAAAGTGGCGTTTCATTGGGATAAACTCCTTTGTTGTTCAGGGCTGCGCCGTCCCGGATCCGGGTGATGCGGCGGAGGGCTATATAAGCACAGGCGGCGTCCGTGGTCAAATAAATATTGAAGCCGCGCTTGCTCCTGCCGTGTTTTTGCCATATTATCCCTGCGGGAGAGAATGAAGATGGTCAAGAAGCCGGATGGCGGGCAGGAACTGAGGCGGTTGCGCCGGGAAAACGCCTTTCATAAGCGCATGAACGAGGATATGTTGAGCGGCCTGCGGGATATTTATAAAGAAATCGCACGGTTGACTGAACAATCTCCCAGCCCGGATAAAAATAACGGGCAGATCACGGTTTTCCATGAGGCTGCCCGGCAGTTGGATGAGGTGCTGGGTACGACTTTGCGGGCCGCTGATGATATTATGAACAAGGCCGAAGACATCCAGGCGAGCGGGGCCGAGACGCGCCGCGCCTTGGCCGGGCTCAGGGAGATCGCGGCCGCGAGGACGGCGGCGGAGGAACTAACGCATGCCCTGGAACAGAATCTTGCCAATGTGAACGCCATTGTGGAGGCCTTGAGTTTTCAAGACCTCACCGGCCAGCGTATCAAAAAAGTGGTGAGCGCCCTGGGGCATATCCGGGATATTGTGGTGCAGACCTATGTTGCCGCTGGGCTGATGATCAAGAAGTGCGAGGAAGAACCGGAGAAAGATCTGGACGCCATTGCGGAGGAAAGCCGGAAACAGGCCAGGGAGACGGCGGTTCACGGTTCCGGCTTGCATGGCCCCGATGCGGGAGCCTCCCAGCAGGCGGTGGACGATCTGCTGGCCAAGCTGGGGATTTAACTTTTAGGGCCTATAGCTCAGTTGGTAGAGCCACCGGCTCATAACCGGTCGGTCCCAGGTTCGAGTCCTGGTGGGCCCACCAAAGATAAGTTCACGCAAGTTCAAGAAAACCCGCAAAGCTTTAGAGCAAAGCGGGTTTTCTTGTTTTTTTATGTTCGCTTGTGTTCGTCAAAGTTCATTGACATGTTCATTTGCCGGGAACTTGAACGGAAAAATGGCTCCTGATACCTATTCATAACGGAGGACGGAACGAAGATGAGTACTCCAGAAGTTCAGTCGCCACTTGTCCTGGAAGCCGTTGCCCGGCGCATCTTTGAGCTACGCGGCCAGCGGGTTATGATTGACGAGGATTTGGCCATTTTATATGGGATGCCCAACAAGGCTCTTCTACAGGCCATGAAACGTAATCCCGCAAAATTTGAGGACTTTGTTTTCCAATTGTTCGATGAAGAGTGGGATTCTTTGAGGTCACAAAATGTGACCTCAAAACACGGCAAAGGCGGCAGAAGGTTCGCCCCATACGCCTTTACGGAACATGGGGCACTTATGCTTTCAAGCGTATTGAACTCTGAGCGTGCAACAGAAATCAGCCGTATGATCATCCGCGCCTTTGTCTGGCTCCGGCAGACCGTACCAGCCTATCAGGAACTGGCCGCCAAGATGGCAGAGCTTGAAAACGCGGTCGGACAGCACGACGAGGCAATCAAGACCATCGTCGAGGCTCTACAGGAACTCATAGTCCCGCCAGAGCCCCCACGGCGCAAGATCGGATTTTAATATATTTCCCCAGGCAGGCCCGGTATTTTCCGCCTGAGTCCCTTTTGGTTTCAAGGGCAAGGTCAAAAATGAGAGCAACCCCGCCTATAGGGTAGCGTTGAATTTTAGGGGTATTTTAAGGGGTGTTCACGAAAATGCGTTTGATGATAGTCATTAAATACAAATAATTACCATGCACGTTCGAGTCCTGGTGGCGATTAAGTTCTTGTAAAATCCCGTAAAGCCCAAAAAGCCTTGCGGGATTTAGCTTTGTTGGATTTGTCGTCCCAGTGCGTGGGCGGCACTTTCCCCCGGTTGCTCATTGTGGGAAATTCTACTTTCAAACGCTACTTTTTTTCGGGGTGATGAACGTTACCGGCCAACACCATGGCCGCTTCATCTTTCGTGGCCGCGTCAATAACCGCTTGAGCACGGTATGCGATGTCTTGTCCGGACAAATATAACACAATTTTTACCGTATCGTTGCCGGTTTGTAAAAATAATCGGAGATAAACAGTCCCGTTGCCGCCCCAATAGAATCGCCCGGGTGCTGGGGTCTTGCGGCTAAGGAGAGACAGTATATGAATGTCGAAAAATTCGCTTCCATTATAGAACACAGGCTCGTAAAAATCGCCTTTCAACCGATCGTATCCCTGCGCGATGGGCATGTGCTCGGCTATGAAGCCTTGATGCGGACCACGCTGCAAGACATGGGGCTGACTACGGAACGCATATTCAGTTTTGCGGAAGAACACAATTTTTTGTGGGATTTGGAGTATATAGCCCGGAGTACCGCCCTGAAAAGCGCATCGGAGCGTATTTTTACAAAGGGTATTTCCACAAAATTATTTATCAATGTTAGTCCTGTCATCATACAGGATCCGCGTTTCCAAAAGGGCTTTACAAAAAAATTATTAAAAAGTCTCAATATTTTGGAGAGCGATATAATTTTTGAGATTACGGAAAAAAATACAACTTCTGATATGAAATCATTCAAAAAAATTATTGATCATTATAAAGAACAGAAATTCAATATTGCTGTTGATGACCTGGGGGCAGGTTACTCCGGTTTGAATCTCATAAGCGAGATTGCTCCACAGTATGTCAAATTGGATATGCACCTTATACGAAATATATATACTGACCGTTTGAAACAAGGGCTTATCAGGGGGATTGTCGAGTTTTCGAACATATCAAACATCTCGTTGATAGCGGAAGGCATAGAACATCAGGAAGAATTGGAAACGCTCGTCAACCTTGGCGTGCAGTATGGGCAGGGTTATTATATCCAAAAGCCGGATGAATACATCCTGAAACCCGATGATATTTTTCTTAATACTCTTAGGGGTATCAATGCTCGCAAGAACAGCATTTACAGCAGGAATCTCTCCGATATTTATATAAAAAATATTTGCGCGCATGGTCCTACCGTATCGCCGGACGCCAAAATCGAAGACGTCTACGCCATGTATGCAAAGCGTCCTGAATTCGCTGGGCTTTGCGTACTTGACAACCGCGTGCCCATAGGCATCGTGACCCGTGAGACGCTATACCGTGCTCTCGGTGGCGCTTTCGGTTTCAGTCTGTACAGCAAGAAGGCCATTACGGAGATTATGGACATGGGTTTTCTTATCGTGGATGAGAGAAAAACCATTGACCTGGTGTCTGGCCTGGCGATGAACAGACCACACGACAAACTTTATGATTTTATCGTGGTGGTCAGCGAGGGCCTATATTTCGGTGTGGTTACTGTAAAAAACTTGCTGCTCAAAACGACGGAAATTGAGGTTGCCACGGCGCGGCATCAAAATCCGCTCTCAGGCCTGCCGGGAAATTTCATCATTGAACGGCAACTGGCGAACATGCTGGATGCACAGCGGAAATTCAGCGTCGCGTATATAGACCTTGACAACTTCAAGGCCTATAACGATGCGTACGGCTTCGGGCACGGGGATTGCGTGCTCAAGCTTTTCGCGGACAAGCTGAAAGATCTTGTTTCGGACGAGTGCTTTATAGGACACGTCGGCGGGGATGACTTTGTAGCCATTGTCAGCGCGCACGTTTCGGAAGAGTTTTTTGCCGACGTGCTGGGGCGCTTCAGGACGGAAGTGTTGTATTTCTATAACCAGACGGATATCAAAAACGGATATATCACGGCGAGCGGAAGAGATGACTGCGTAATGCGTTTTCCCCTGCTTGACACCACCTGCGTGGTTGTGGACAACAAGGACATAGGGTACGCAAGCGTCGCTGAACTCGGCGAACGCCTCGCCTGTCTGAAAAAAGCCGCGAAAACGCGTAAACGCGTTGAGTTTTCCCTCTGCGCCGCACAAGAGCTTTTTGCATGGAAGCAGGGCGCATAGGTATAACTCGCCAATTGCTGATTAAAACCGTAATGCAGGACTGCGCTTATCCTGGTACAGCACCGCGCCGTATGTTTAATATATTTTAATAACCACCAAAGCATAATGTGATAAAGTCCCGCAAGGTTTGAAAAAGCCTTGCGAGACTTCAGTTTTATACAATCGCAATGCGTGGAGTTCAATGTTTGTCACAAATAACACATGATTGGAGCGATTATGTTCGACGTCAAAAGCGCGTACACGCCAAAAATTGAAAGGCTGAAAAGCATCATCCTCAAACGCGCCGCTTTTCCGGAGGCTATGGAATTGGCCCTTGAAACGCACGCGCTGACACATTGCTCCGAAGTTTCCGGCGGCAAGGCTTCCACATACGAAGATGAAATTTTGGCGGGGCTTGCGGACGGAGATTTCATCCAAATGCCTCCTGTACCTCCGGGCGATGCCCTGACCAGGCGTCTGCTTTTCTGGGGCAAAAAAACTGTTGGCGGACTTATTCTTCTTCCGTTGACCAGGCATCATGTGATGCATCTGGATGTCTGCGCTAAGCTAAAAGAAAAGATCAAGGGACAATAGAAACCGTCTCATACGAGTACGCTTGGCTGCGGCATCATCACGACGGAGCGTTAGGTAAAAAAAAATGCGCTGGGCATGTTTTCTCCGGCACGGTAATCTGGACAGCGACCGTGTCCTGGTGATATTCAATGGCGTCAAAATAAAGGTGTAAAAGGCGGATTGCAAAGAAAGAAAGAAAAAAAAATAAGCAAATGGGCAAATTCATAAGTTTTTCGCTGTTAAGCTTTTTGCTGTCAAGCTTGGTGTTATGTTGGTTTCCTGGCGGAACGGCCCGGAGCCAGGATAAGACTTTCACCAACAGCGTTGGTATGGAATTCGTGCTCATTCCGTCCGGTTCCTTTATGATGGGTTGTGATTCTTCGTTGGAGGAGTGCCACGACAATGAGATCCCGCGGCACGAGGTGAGCATCAGCCAAGCCTTCTACCTGGGGAAATTCCCGGTGACCCAGGCGCAGTGGCTGGCGGTGATGGAGAACAATCCCAGCAAATTCGAAGGCCGGAGGAATCCGGTGGAACAAATTTCCTGGCATGACGCGCAGGAATTCGTCGGGCGTTTGAACGCCAAGGAAGGACACAACCGCTACCGTTTGCCAACGGAGGCGGAATGGGAATATGCGGCCCGCGCGGGCACGGACATGGCATACTTCTTTGGGAGCGACAGAAATGAATTGTCCAGGTACGCATGGTATGCCGGGAATTCCGGAGAAAAGACCCAGCCTGTTGGGCGTAAGCTCCCCAATCCCTGGGGGCTCTACGATGTTTACGGCAATGTGTTTGAATGGGTGCTGGATTGGTATGGGAAAAAATATTACGCCAACAGGCCCGGAACTGACCTCAAGGGACCGTCATACGGCGCGAACCGTGTGCTTCGCGGCGGCAGTTGGTATAGTGATGCCGGGATCTGCCGGTCGGCCTACCGGAGCTACTTCACGCCCGATTACCGGTTCGTCACCATGGGAGTCCGCCTGGCCCTCTCCCTGGATCAATAACGGCAAGGCAGCGAAGCGGGCTGGCCTGTATTTTTTGCATTATGCGGTTCTGAGTCTCTCCACCAGGGCAACTATCCGGGCGATAGACTGCTCCAATGCGGCAACGGCCCGGCCGGCCTCCGCCATCAATTCCGAGTTATGCGTAGCCACGCGGCTTACTTCGGCGGTCCGTTCATGGATCAGTTCTCCGGAGGCGGATTGCTCTTCAGCTGCGCTGGCGATGTTCTGGGCTTTTTCCGCGTTGACATCGGCTATCGTAAGGATAGACCGCAAAGAATCGCCCGCCGACTGCGCCAGGTGCGTGCTCTTGCCCGCGGCGTTGACCGCTTCCTCAACGGAGTGGAGATTGGTCGAGGCGCTGCTTTGAATGGCGTTAATGACCGCAGCGACTCCATGGGTGGCCTGCATGGTTTTTTCCGCCAGCTTGCGCACCTCGTCCGCCACCACCGCGAAGCCGCGACCGACTTCGCCGGCTCTGGCGGCCTCAATGGCCGCGTTCAGGGCCAGCAGGTTGGTCTGGTCGGCTACATCCTGGATAAGCTGCATGACCTGGCTGATATTGGCGGTTTTTTCTCCCAGTTGCTCCATCTGCGTCTTCAGTTTCGAGGTGGCGTCCACTATTTCCAGCATGCGCCTGGCAACGCGCAAGCTTTGTTCCTTGCCGTGCAGCGCGCTGTTCTTTGTTTCCTCCGCATTGACGGCAGCGGCGGAGGCTT
>Ga0082212_10002854_pt1 | contig 24800 bp, 22 predicted proteins | sample TergutNt197P3_FD_71548 | JGI IMG/M metagenome (GOLD analysis project Ga0082212, IMG submission 71548) | Neocapritermes taracua P3 segment gut microbial communities from Petit-Saut dam, French Guiana - Nt197 P3 | ecosystem: Host-associated > Arthropoda: Insects > Digestive system > Gut ... | reverse complement strand
AGGGCAAGATTCGCCAAGTTCATCCACTGATGTGGGGCACGGCCGCTCTGTTCATTGTCTACTTTGCACAGGGCCCCATCATGGACCTGATTTCCTAGAGCTATAGCCCCCCGGCAGTCAGCCTTGACGGCACTGATGCTCCAAGAAAAGCATCAGTGCCGGACAACTGGTGGCTGCTGCTACCACCCGTAGGCGATTTGGACTTTCTTGGCGAACAAGCCTCCGCCTTTGGCGGCGTAGAAGAACAGCGTGCCCTTCGATCCGATGCAGGTTCCCTGGCTGCTACTGGCCGATTAGGGCGTCAATCGCATAATCCAGGCAGCCGGTCAGTTTTTGCACATCAGCTGGCTCCCGCGAGACAAAAGTAGCCACGCGTAACTGGTTGGCACCAATCCCCCGGTAGGGCTCAACGTCAACAATGCCATTGTCTCTAAGCACTTGGGCTAACTGAGGGGCACTGACTGCCTGGTCAAACTCCAGGCAGACCACCACCGGCGAACGCGCTTCGGTTTCAGCCACAAACGGCCGGACCACCGGGCAGGATTCAGCCCAGTCATACAGCGTTTTTGAGCTTTGCGCACAGCGTTCATCTGCCCAAACCATGCCGCCGTTTTCAATCAACCAGCTGATCTGGTTTTCAACCATCACAAGGGTGGCCAGCGCTGGAGTGTTGAGCGTCTGGTTCTTGACGGAGTTGGCAACAGCCGTCTTCAGCGACAAGAACTCTGGAATCCACCGTGCACTGGCTGCAATCCGTTCAACCCTAGCCAACGCCGCTGGTGACATTAGCGCGAACCAGATACCGGCATCGGCCCCAAAGTTCTTCTGCGGCGAGAAGTAGTAAATGTCAGCCTGGGAGGCGTCAAACTGGGCGCCCGCGGCGGCAGAGGTGCCGTCCACTAGGACTAATTGCTGCTCCGAAGCACCAGCTGGACGCAGAACCGGCGTCAACACGCCGGTGGAAGTCTCGTTGTGAGCCCAGGCATAAGCGTCTACGGACTGATCAGCCACCGGCGTGGCCCTTTCGCCAGGCGTCGCTTGGACCACCACCGGCTGCTCCAAGAACGGCGCACCGGCCACGGCTTTGGCGAATTTCTTCCCAAAAACCCCAGACACGGCGTGAAAGGAGCGCCGCTCAATCACCGACAAAGTCAAGGCGTCCCACATGGCACTGGCTCCGCCATTACCCAAAACCACTTGGTAGCCGTCCGGCAATGCAAACAGGTCCGTCAAGCCGTTTTTAATGCTTCCCACCAGGTCTTTTACCGGAGCCTTGCGGTGTGAGGTGCCCATCAGGCCGGCGGCTGGACCACTGGTGAGGGCCTCCAATTGGGCAGAACGCACCATGGAGGGTCCAGAACCGAAGCGCCCGTCGCTGGGCAGCAGATGGCTAGGAATGGTGATTTGGTGCATGGTGCCGTCCTTCCAGGTTTTGTTAGGTGACCACCCACTGGCATTGTCCCAGATGCTTAGCCAAGGTTGGGCGGACCTGGCCGGGTGGACCCTGGCCTAAACTTGCCTGGTGCCAAAATTGCTTGCTGATCTGACGCCGCTCAGAGTGTCGCCAGATTTCCGGCGTCTTTGGTGGGGGCTGAACGTCGCCATGATTGGCACCCAATTCACAATTGTGGCGGTGGGCTGGGAAGTCTACAAGATCACCCAGTCCACGGCAGCGGTCGGCATGGTGGGAGCCTGGGCACTGGTGCCAACCGTGGTGATGGGGTTGTACGGTGGGGCGCTGGCCGACCAGCACGACCGCCGCAAGATTGCCCTAGTGGCCACAGTTGTCCAGTGGGTATCGGTGATTGGCCTGGCCTTGCAAGCTTATTTGGGGTTGAACCAGGTTTTGGTGCTCTACGTACTGATCGCGGTGCACGCTGGGGCCGGTTCGGTCAACGCTCCGGCTCGCTCTGCCATGCTGCCTAGACTGGTTCCCGCCGAGCACCTGGCAGCCGCCAATGCCCTGCGCGCCATCACCGGCACCGTGGCAGTGCTAATTGGACCAATGCTGGCGGCGTTGACAGTCACCCAGCTGGGCTACGGCCCCACCTACACCATAGATGCCATCTCCTTCACCGCAGCTTTGTATGTCACCTGGCGTTTACCAGCCATGGTGCCTGAGAAATCGGACGATGCCGGTCCTACAGTTACCGGCTGGCGTTCAGTGGCGCAGGGCTTGAGTTTCTTGGCTACCAGGAAAAACATCCGGATGTCTTTGGTAACTGACATGTGCGCCATGGTGCTGGCACAGCCGCGGGTTGTCTTCCCCGCAGTGGGCGCCATCTGGATTGGCGGGGGCGAAACAACTGCCGCCATGCTGGTGGTCTTTGTCGCTGTTGGGGCGGCGACGGCCTCTGTCCTATCTGGTCCGTTGGCCAAGGTGCGGCGGCAGGGCCGAGCTGTGGTGGTTTCGGTTTGGGCATGGGGTGCAGCGGTGGCTGGATTTGGTGTGGTGCTCCTTGCCGTTGGCCGAGGCGAAAGGCCAACCCTGGTGGTTTGGGCGTTGGTCTTGTCCTGCGTCACGTTGGCCATGGCGGGGGCCAGCGACACCGTCTCAATGGTTTTCCGCAACACCATCATGCAAGAGGCCAGTCCAGACGATCTGCGCGGGCGCCTACAAGGAGTGTTCATTGTGGTGGTGACCGGTGGGCCCAGGATTGGCGACATGTTCACCGGGTTCAACTCTTGGTTATTTGGCGAGGGATGGGCAGTGGTGATTGGCGGGCTAGCTTGCGTGTTGGTGCTGTTTTTGCTGAACAATCGGCAGCGTGGCTTGTGGCACTACGACTCGCGGCAACCCCAACCCTAGAAATGCGACAGACTGCCGCATAGTCAAGTGCTGGTGTAGTGGTGCGGACCAACCACCAGGTGATTATCCTTGAGGGCAATGGAGTTGATCGACACCACCGAGATGTACTTGCGCACCATTTACCAGCTGCGCGAGGAAAAGGTGGTACCCATGCGGGCCAGGATTGCCGACGCTCTGGACCACTCTGGGCCAACGGTTTCGCAAACCGTTGGCCGCATGGAGCGCGACGGGCTGGTCTACTTGGCAGCCGACCGGCACATCGAGATGACCCCAGCCGGACAGGCCAAGGCCATGCGGGTGATGCGCAAACACCGGCTGGCGGAGCGGCTGCTGGTCGAGGTGATTAGGCTGCCCTGGCCCAAGGTCCATGACGAAGCCTGCCGCTGGGAGCATGTCATGTCTGACGAGGTGGAGCGTCGTTTGGTCCAAATCTTGGCCCCGCCGTTTGTTACACCATATGGCCTGGCGGTACCGGGATTGGATGAGATCGGCTACACCGGGCCGGGCCTTGATCCGCCCCATGGCACCCTGCGGTCAGCCTTGATGTTGGCGCAGGTGCCTGAGGCGATGGAACTGGCGCTGGCGGCAGTGGGGGAATCGATCCAGGCCGACCTTGCGGTGATGGAACAACTCGATGAGGCAGGGTTGCGACCTGGTCGCACAATCAATCTGGCCGTTGACCAGGCAACCGGCTGGGTGGTGTTGACTTCGGCCGATAGCGGTGAAGGTGTCCAGTTGCCCCCGGCCGTGGCCCAGCACATCCTGGTCGGTTCAGCTAGCGGTAGTTGACAAACTGGAGGGCAACGTCAAATTCGGCCTCTTTGACCAAGGCAATCACGGTCTGCAGGTCGTCGCGCGACTTGGAACTGACCCGCAGCTCATCGCCCTGGATCTGGGTCTTGACGTTCCTGGGACCCTCGTCGCGGATTAGCTTAGCTATTTTCTTGGCTAGCTCGGTGGGCAAACCCTCTTTGAGGCGAGCGTCAATCCTGGTCTCTTTGCCGCTGACACGCGGCTCACCGGCATCGAGCGCTTTGAGTGACACCCCCCGCCTGATCAGCTTGGTCTGGAAGACATCCAACACGGCTTTGACTCGGTCTTCGGCGTTGGCCTTCATCACAATCATGTCCTGACCAGACCATTCAATCGAGGCACCGGTGCCCTTGAAGTCGTAGCGCTGGTGGATTTCTTTGGCGGCCTGATTCAGAGCGTTGTCAACCTCTTGGTGGTTGACCTTGGAAACTATGTCGAAAGATGCGTCTTGAGCCATGTGCATATTGTCCCACCAAACCAGGCCCGCGGAAATAATTTCCCCAATATGACCGAACTCTTGTAGGGTTACCAGGCGTTGGCGCCGTCAGCGGCACCAACTTGACCGGCGGGTTGCCCGAGAGGCCAATGGGATCTGACTGTAAATCAGACGCGGAATCGCTACGGGAGTTCGAATCTCTCACCCGCCACTGAACGGTCAGCTCGCGTCTGGTGGGCGGCCGGCTTGGACGTTCGCCACGGCATCGGCGAAAGGCATTTCGGTCCAGCCTGAGAAAGTCAGGCGTTCGCCGTCCCCCAAGCCCATCTGGATGGATGGCGTGCCTCCAACGCCATTGGCAAAGGCTTGGTCGGTGGTGAAGCTGACCCACTCAGCTAGCGCGGCGTCTTTCAGGTGACTAACTGCCTCATCGCTGACCTCCACTGCCCGGGCAGTGGCAGCTATCTGGGCGTCGCTGCGGGTTTCTGACCCTTCGGCGGGTTGGTCGGCAAACAAGGCACCGACAAAAGCCCAATAGTTGGCCGGGTCATGAGTGGCCACGGCGGTGGCCGCCTTGGCTGCCCGGGTGGAATAGTCCTCTGCGTTGGCCACCGCATCAAGGAAGGCCATCGAATGGACCTCCAGTTGGATGGTGCCGGCGCTGGCCAGTTCGCTCAGCTCTGGCCCAACGCCCAATTCAAACATTGAGCAGTAAGGGCACATGAAGTCCAGATAGATGGCCACTGTGACCACATCGGCGCCCGATGGCGCAGGGCCACCAGGCGCCAAATCCTGGCCAAGCAGTATTCCTCCGTTGGCCTGGGCACCCAGTGGGGCTACGGCCGGAAAACCGCCATTTGTTGGTGGTTGATCGGTTGGTTCGGGCTGGTCCGGATTTTCTGGCGCTGGTTGGTCCGGATTTTCTGGCGCTGGTTGGTCCGGATTTTCTGGCGCGGGTTGGTCGGCTGCCACATCCGGCGGGTTGTTTGACTCATCGAACTGACTTGATCCACAGGCGGACAGGAAAAGCGGGATGACAACTAGAGCTACTAGGCCAAGCGGGCGTTTGATCACACAATGAGCATAGCCGTAGAGCACCAGGGCACCGGCAGCGCTGCGCAGAGCGCGTTGGCAGCTAGCTTGTGGCCTCAGCTGGAAGATGGCTGGCCAGAGATTGGCCGTAGCTCTAGCTTTACGTGTAAGGTCTTTCAGGCTGCCCCGATAGCTCAGTCGGCAGAGCGTCTCCATGGTAAGGAGAAGGTCAAGGGTTCGATTCCCTTTCGGGGCTCCATCTGCGGCGGGGTAGCTCAGACGGTTAGAGCGCACGACTCATAATCGTGAGGTCAGGGGTTCGATCCCCCTTCCCGCTACAAGGCGAAATAAAAACCGGCCAGGCCTAGTTGTTATGACTCGAAGAGGTGAGAGATATGGCGAGCAAGACCGCCGACGTGCGGCCCAAGATCATTCTGGCGTGCACAAGCTGCAAAGAACGCAACTACATCACGAAGAAGAACCGGCGTAACGACCCGGACCGCATGGCGATGAACAAGTTCTGTGCCAAGTGCGGTCGGCACACCGAACACCGCGAGACCCGCTGAGCCTAAGCTAGGCCAACCATCTCCGCCGACCAGGGCAAGTACCCTGCATCAACGCTGCGGCGTGCCCGTTTGGCCGTCCTGGCGTTGTTCTTCGCATCAGGCGTAGCGGTCGCAAGCGTTGCCTCCCGCTTCATTCTGATCAGGGACCTACACCAAGCAACCTCTGGGGCAATGAGCGTTCTGGTGCTCAGTTCTGCCCTGGGTTCAATAGTCACCATGCCAATGGCTGGCGCCATCCTTTCCCAGGTCTCCAAGCCGGTTTTTGTGCGGTGGACTGCAATAATGGCCGTGCTTGGCATGTGCGGCGTGGCCGGATTCAGCCTAACTCACAGCTACCCGGCGGCAGTGGCTTCCATGTTCCTAATGGGAATGGGGATTGGCCCTTGGGATGTGGCCATGAACCTGGCCGGCACCGATGTGGAGCACGCCTTGGGACGTTCGCTCATGCCGCAGTTCCACGCTGGCTTCTCGCTGGGCACCGTCACCGCAGCGCTGGCCGGGGCCGTTTTGTCCAAGTTGGGTCTTTCGTTGGCGGTCCACTTGGTTGGGGCCGGTGTAGTGATCTTGCTTCTAATCTGGTGGGGCTGCGCCAATCTGCTTGGCGAACCTGACCGGGCCCCCTCAAGCACCAGGTCAACCAGCCCCAAGTGTGGCCGGGTGCGGGCTGCCCTTAGTGCCTGGTTTGAGCTAAGGACAGTGCTGATTGGGGTGGTGGTCTTGGCGGCTGGCCTGACAGAAGGCTCAGCCAATGACTGGCTGGCTTTAGGCATTGACCAAGACTTCGAGGTGGCTGAGTCAATTGGCATATTGGGCCTGGCCCTGTTCTTGACGGCCATGACCAGCATGCGTGTCTTGGGCACCAGGTTGGTTGACCTCTATGGGCGGGTGGTGGTGCAACGGTTGTGCGCCGGTTTGGCGGTGGCCGGGTTGCTCAGTTTCACCCTTGGACAAAACCTAATCTGGGTCATGGTTGGTGCACTGGTGTGGGGTCTTGGCTCTGGCATGGGTTTCCCGCTGGGGCTAAGCGCCGCTGCCGACAACCCGGAAAGAGCGGCAGCCCGCGCCTCGGTGGTCTCTACCATTGGCTACACCGCTTTCCTGGGCGGACCGGCCTTCATGGGTTGGCTTGCTGGCCATGTTGGTTACCGCCACGCCCTATTGGCCATCTTGTTGCCGGCTATTGCCGCGCTGTTCCTTGCACCGGTGCTGCGGCCCAAGCCTCCGGCAACCCAATCAAGCTGATTTTTCTAGAAAGCTAAGCCGCTGACCTGTTCAGCACCGTAGGCTTGGACCGTGATCACACTGGCTGATCTGACCACATTGCGAGTGGGTGGCCCCGCTGCCCTGGTTGAAGCCTCCACCGAACAGGATCTGATCCAAGCCGTCCGCCAGGCTGGGCCGGGCGCCTTGGTGATTGGCGGTGGGTCGAATCTGCTTTGCGCCCAGCACCTTGACGGCATCACCGTGCTGCGGGACCTGCGCCAAACCCTCGAAGTGGCCAAAACCGACAGCCAGGTCATCATCACAGCCACCGCCGGTTACCCCTGGGACAATCTAGTGGCGGAGGCCGTTGACCAAGGCTGGCGCGGCTTCGAGGCGCTGAGTGGTATTCCGGGTTCGGTCGGGGCTACCCCGGTGCAAAATATTGGCGCCTATGGGGCCGAGGTTAGCCAACTGATTACCTCCGTAAAAGCCTTTGACCGGCTAAAAGGCCGGATTGTCAACCTGACGCCAAACCTGCTGGAAATGGGCTACCGCACCTCTTTGTTGAAGCGTTCCTTTGACCGGTTCGCACCCACCCCCCGCTGGGTGGTGCTGCAAGTCACTTTCCAGGCCATCCGTGCTGGCACTAGCGCGCCGTTGGCCTACCGCGAACTAGCCAAGGTGCTAAGTGTTGAACTGGGTAAACGGGCACCCCTGCACCTAGTGCGCCAGGCCGTGCTGGCCCTACGCCGCCAAAAAGGCATGGTGCATGATCCAGCCGATCCAGACACCCATTCAGCGGGTTCCTTCTTCACAAACCCGGTCATTCAGCGCAGCCAAGCAGAGCGCTTACCACCAGATGCGCCGTTGTTCGATGCCGGTCCTGGGTTTGTCAAGACATCGGCCGCTTGGTTGATCAACCAGGTGGGAGTCGGTCCAGGTTGGGGCTTGAACCCAAGGGCAACCACCTCGACCAAGCATGTGTTGGCCTTGACTAATCGGGGTGGGGCCACTGGTGAAGAAGTCGCTGACCTAGCTCGGGTCATCCAAGCCAGGGTCATGGCCACCTTTGGGATCAGGCTGACCCCCGAGCCAATCTTGGTCGGTTTCCCAAGCGGCAATTCCAGCCAGTAGCCGGGCCACCGTGGTTGGCCCGGCGCGTGACGCCTTGACCGAAGAGCGGGCCAGTTCGGCTAACTCGGCATCAGCCAGACCAAAGACTTTGCGCATCAAGGAGTACTGGTCTACCAGCCGCGATCCGAAGATCAAGGGGTCGTCGGCGCCTAGGGCCACCGTCACACCGGCCTGTAATATCGGTTCAAGCGGGAAGTCTTCCGGCCGGCTAAACACACCAAGAGCCAGGTTTGAGGTTGGACAAAGCTCCATGGCAATGCCGCGCTGGGCCACCTCAGCCAACACGGCTGGCTGTTCGTAGGCTCTGACACCGTGACCCAGCCGGTCTGGCTGGAGCTGGCGGATCACCGTTCTGACGTGGTCGGCACCCAGCAATTCACCGGCATGCGGCACTGCCAGCAGGCCGGCCTGACGGGCCATGGCGAAGGCCGGGGCAAAATCGGCCGTTTCGCCGCGCAGTTCGTCATTCGACAAACCAAAGCCAACCACTTCCCCTGGCCCCGAGCCGGCGTGCTTGGCAGCCAAACGGGCTAGGGTTCGGGCCTCTAGCGGATGCCGGGTGCGCGAGGCCGCCACCACCAACGCCACTTCCACCCCGGTCGTGGCGCTGGCCAGCTTGGCTTGATCCAGCACAATCTCAAGCGCCGGGGTCAGCCCGCCTACCTGGGAGGCATAGTTGGACGGGTCAATTTGCAGCTCCAACCGGCCAGAGCCTTCCGCCGCATCGTCTTCAGCCGCCTCTTGGACCACCCGGCGCAAAGCCGCCTCTCCAACAACGACTTGGCGAGCGGCATCGTACAAACGCTGAAAGCGGAACCAACCGCGCGCGTCCGGGGCAAGGTTTAGGGCCTGGCTAGCGCCCAGCCGTTGCGGCAACCGAATGCCGCTGGCTTGGGCCAGCGTCTGAGAGGTGCTCAGCCGCATTGAGCCAGTGAAGTGCAGGTGCAAATGAGCCTTTGGCAGTGTGGCCAAGTCCCGCACGGTCACCCGTTTCGTCAGGCTGGAGGTTTAGATAGCCTCACCCAACAAAACCTGGATGCGCTCCAAGCCTTCAACTAGGTCTTTGTCGCCCAATGCGCAAGACAGCCGCAGGTAGCCGCTGGGCCCGAAGGCTTCGCCTGGCACCACAGCCACCATCACCTCGGACAAGATCAACTCGGCTAGCTGGGCGCTGGTGACCGGCCGAGTGCCCCGGATGGTTTTTCCCAACACCCCTTCAACCGATGGGTAGGCGTAAAAGGCACCCTTCGGCATGGGGCAGGAAACCCCTTCGATCTGACGCAGCATCGACACCATGGTCTGGCGGCGGCGGTCAAAGGCTGCACGCATTTCGATGGTGGCGTCGATTGGGCCCTCCAAGGCAGCCAAGGCAGCGCGCTGCGAGACGTTGGCCACATTGGAAGTCAGATGGCTTTGCAGGTTGCCGGCGGCGCTGATGACATCGGCCGGTCCAACCATCCAACCAACCCGCCAACCGGTCATGGCGAACGATTTGGCTACGCCGTTGACAATGACCGCCTGATCAGCCAGTTCAGGGACGGCGCCCACAATTGAAGTGAAGACAGCCTCGTCGTAGGTCAGTTGGTCGTAGATCTCATCTGTCATGACCCAAATGCCGTTGTCTAGGCACCATTGACCAATCGCTGCCGTTTCCTCTGGGGTGTAGACCGCGCCGGTGGGGTTCGATGGCGAAACAAAGACCAGCAGTTTTGTCCGGTCGGTCTTGGCGGCGTCGAGTTGTTCCACGGTCACTTTGTAGTCTTGGTCCGGGCTAGCTATTGCCTCAACTGGTACGCCACCGGCCAGCTTGATGGCCTCAGGGTAGGTGGTCCAATAGGGACCCGGCAGAAGGGCTTCATCACCGGGGTCAAGCAGGGTGGCGAAGGCTTGGTAGATGGCGTGTTTGCCACCGTTGGTGATGACCACTTGGTTGGCCCCATAGGCCACTTTGGAATCACGCAGGGTCTTGGCTGCCACGGCTTTGCGCAGCTCAGGCAGGCCTGAGGCTGGGGTGTAGCGGTGGTTCTTGGGGTCCTTGGCTGCCTCAACGGCGGCCTGGACAATGTAGTCAGGGGTGGGAAAGTCCGGCTCTCCTGCCCCAAAGCCGATTACAGGCTTGCCCTCGGCTTTAAGGGCTTTGGCCTTGGCGTCTACTGACAGCGTGGCCGATGGTTCAATGGCGCCGATGCGCTGAGAAATCCGTTTGCTTGAACTCATGGCCCAATTCTTGCATATGGACGAAGACCGGAGGTCTGAGGGGCCCATCAGGGCTCTGCAGGCCAGAGCAGATGGCCAGTCGGAGTGCCTCATAGTCAAGTGCTCGCGTAGTGGTGTCGGTGCCTCATAGTTGGAATGCTCGCGAAAACCGGGTTAGTTGTGGCTTGGTTTGATGCCTTTGGGGTCGGGGAGTTTGGGGCGGGTGGCTTTTTCTAGGGCACGGGTTTTGGCGGCGGCGAGTTTGATTAGTTGTCGTTGGCACTGGTTGATCTGTCTGGCTAGGTCTGCCACGTCTAGCTGGTCGCGTCGGGTTTGTAGTTCTGTGATTTGGGTTGGTGCCAGGGTGTCTGAGGCTAGCAGCCGGTCTAGTGGGGTGGCCGGGGCGTCGTAGAGGCGTTTACGCCGCCCAACACTGTCGGTGGACCAGCCGACTGGTTTCTTGGTTGGGGTGAAGTAGTTCAACCGGTCGTTGACTAGGCGCCACAACCGTTTCAAGATTTCACGCTCGGTAGCGGTGTCATAACGCCAATACATGCCGTAACGTCTCACTAGGTGGCCGTTTTTCGATTCGATTGTGGCTTGGTCGTTCTTCTTGTTCGGGCGTGACCGGGTGAAGTAAATGTCACGGGTAGACGCCCAACCGACCACGTCATGGTTGATGAACTCAGACCCGTTATCGCAGTCCAGGGCCTGGATCTGATACGGGATAGCCCTTTGGGCGGCATCCAAAGCGGCCAGCATATGGACACGGGCGTTGTTCCTGATAGCGATGGTGAACACCCAGCCGGTGTGCATGTCTGTCAGGTTGACTGAGCGGGCGAACTCGCCTTTCAAGGTCGGCCCGCAGTGCGCCACAGTATCCATCTCGAAGAACCCTGGCTCGTCCTCGACCTCATCTGTGGCTTTGCGGACCGTGATCGAGTTACGCAGCATCGAACCAGGCCGGGTCGCTGTTTTACCCCGCAGTGGGTCCTTGTCCTTGATGGGCTTCAAGTACCTGTCGATAGTGGCGCCAGACATGGTTTCCAGCTCGCTGCGTACAACCAGGCTGTAGCGGTCTTGACCGGGAACCAGGTTGCCATGGGCTTGGAGGTTGTCCAACAGCAGACTCATTGAGGCGGCCAAGTATTTACCGCACTGTCCGCCACTAACAGCCCAAACCTGTTGCAGTACCTTGACTGTGTCATAGGAGTAACGCCTAGACCCGGGTTTCGGTCCGGGTTTACGCCTGGTGTGCCGGGCCTGGGTGGCTTTACCGGTCAGGCGCCTTCGGGCGTTAGCCCGCGACCAGCCGGTAACATCAACCACCTGGTCAAGGATCAACGTCTTAGTTTTCCTTGGTGCCTTGAGGTAACTAGTGGCGTACCTTTTGGTGACTTCGGCCCTGGATTTCAACGACAACTCACTTCCCATTGCTCTACCTTGGCCACCATGACCAAGGCGGTGGACCCCCCCGCCTCAAGCGTGCAAAAAACTATGAGGCACAGGCCCACACTTCGCGAGCAATATCTATGAGTCTCGTCGAGGTCTTGGTTTGTCCTGGAACTCGGCTACAATGGCACTGCATCTGTCAAACCGGCAGGTGACTTCGCGTGTCCTTCGCTCCTGTCATGGGAGCCAGCGGCTAGCCAGGTTCGGGAACCATCCCGGTGCCAGCCGTTGAGGGCACTAGGCGCCAGTGGCACCAGCCACGCTGGCAGAAAACCGAAAGGAAAGAATAAAAGACCATGGCCATTGTTACCATGCGCCAGCTGCTCGACAGCGGGGTCCACTTTGGGCATCAGACCCGCCGGTGGAACCCCAAGATGAAGCGCTTCATCATGACCGAGCGCAACGGCATCTACATCATTGACCTGACCCAGACTCTTAGCCACATTGATGCGGCCTACGCTTTCATCAAGCAAACCGTGGCCCGCGGCGGCTCGGTGCTGTTCATCGGCACCAAGAAGCAGGCCCAGGAGGCAGTCCAGGAGCAGGCCAGCCGGGTGGGAATGCCTTATGTCAACCAGCGCTGGTTGGGTGGCATGCTGACCAACTTCCAGACCATCTCAAAGAGGCTGCACCGCCTCAAGGAGCTGGAAGAAATGAAGCTGGAAGACTCCGCCGGTTCGGCCCTGACCAAGAAAGAGCGGCTGATGTTGAGCCGCGAGCGCGACAAGCTTGACCGCACTCTTGGTGGAATTAGGACCATGGGCAAGGTGCCAGCCGCCGTCTGGATAGTTGACACCAAAAAGGAACACTTGGCGGTGGACGAGGCCCGCAAGCTGGGCATCCCGGTGGTGGCCATTTTGGACACCAACGCCGACCCGGATGAGGTTGACTACAAGATTCCCGGCAATGATGACGCCATCAGGGCGGTTGGCTTGCTCACTCGTGTGATGGCCGATGCCGTAGCTGAAGGCCTGGTCGAACGTCACGCTATCAAGGCCTCACAGAGCGAAGAAACCGAAGAAGCAGCTGAGCCATTGGCTGAGTGGGAGCAGGAGTTGCTGGCGGTCTCTGAGACAGAACCCATTAGCGGCCAGGTGGCCCAGGCTGAGCAGAAGCTTGATGGCCCAGAAGCTGAGCGCATCAGTGAGGTTGAGGCGCCGCTAAAGCCCGATGCCGAGTCCCCGGCTAGTGCTGAAGACCTAGCCAAGGCGCAGGCCGGCCAGGAAGAGGGTGTGGCGATCACAGATGAAGCCCAGCAAGCACCGCTGGAAGAAACCATCGCAGAGGCTGTTGCCCCAGCCGAAGAAACCAACACAGCCGTCCCAGAGACGGCCAACCAAGTAGGAAAGGCCCCTGAGGCCTAGGACACAGCGAGGACAAGAAAACAGACATGGCGAACTACACCACTGCCCAGATCAAGCAACTGCGTGAGCAGACCGGCGCCGGCATGATGGACGTCAAGAGGGCCTTGGACGAGGCCGATGGCGACCTAACCAAAGCCATGGAGATAATCCGCGTCAAGGGCCTCAAGGGCTTGGCCAAACGTGAAGGACGCTCCACCAGTGACGGTCTGGTGGCCGCACTTGTCACAGGCCAGCGCGGTGTGATGATTGAACTGAATTCGGAAACCGACTTCGTCGCCAAGGCGCCAAAGTTCATTGAGCTAGGGGCCCAAATCGTCAAAGCGGCTGAAGCCCTGGAGGCGGCTGACCTTGAATCAGTGCTAGCAGCGCAGATCGAAGGCGGAACCAGTGTGGCAGAGGCGATTGACACTCTGGCCGCCTCCATTGGAGAGAAGCTTCAACTGCGCCGGGTTGCCCAAGTGACAGGCCAGCATGTTGAGCTGTACCTGCACAAGACCAACCCGGACCTGCCACCGCAGGTTGGGGTGTTGATAGCAACTGACCAAGCTGGGGCAGCGGTGGCCCATGATGTGGCCATGCACATCGCGGCCTATTCACCATCTTTCTTGAGCCGCCAGGATGTGCCAGAAGAAACCGTCGCCAACGAGCGCCGCATTGCTGAAGAAACTGCCAAAGAAGAGGGCAAACCAGAGGCAGCCCTACCAAAGATCGTAGATGGCCGCATGAATGGTTTCTTCAAAGAGAACGTGCTGCTAGACCAGGGTTTCGCCAAGGACCCGAAGCTGTCGGTGGCCCAAGTCTTCGCTCCCACTGGCGGCTTACCAACTAGTTTCGCCCGCTTCCGGGTGGGGGCTTGAGCCATGGCTGCCTTGCCTCCGCCAGTCCCGGCGGCTCCGGCGTCAGGTTCACTAGCTCAGACACCTAGAGCTAAAGCTGGCTCGCACCGCCGCTCACCCGGTAGGCGAGTCATGTTGAAGCTGTCTGGCGAAGCCTTTGGGGGTGGCCGTCTTGGGGTTGACCCTGACGTGGTGGCAGACATTGCCCGGCAGATCGCAGCGGCAGTCAACTCCGGTGTCCAAGTCGCGGTGGTAGTGGGCGGCGGCAACTTTTTCAGAGGGGCCGAACTGGCTGGCAGGGGCCTTGACAGGGCCAGGGCTGACTACATGGGCATGCTTGGCACCGTCATGAACTGCCTGGCTTTGCAGGATTTTTGCGAACAAGCCGGTGTTCCCACAAGGGTGCAGACCGCCATCTCAATGGGGCAAGTGGCAGAGAGCTACATCCCGCTCAAAGCCATCCGCCACATGGAAAAGGGCCGGATTGTGATTTTCGGGGCCGGTGCAGGCATGCCGTACTTTTCCACTGACACGGTCACAGCCCAACGCGCTCTAGAGACTAACTGCCAGGCTGTTCTAATGGCCAAGCACGGGGTTGACGGGATTTACACCGCCGACCCCCGGGTGGATCCAAAGGCGCAGTTGATCAGGCGTATTACTTATGCCGAAGCGCTAGCACAAGGGCTAAAAGTGGTCGATGCGGCGGCTTTTTCCTTGGGTATGGAAAACGGCCTGCCCATGGTGGTCTTTGGCCTAGATGACCCCGATGCCATTCGGCGCGCCCTAGAAGGCGAACGCATGGGTACGCTGGTAACAGTGTGAGAGCCAGCCAGTCTCCGAGGTAGCCGACTGGCACAAAAGAAAACAAACTACCAAAGGGAGTCAGGAATAACATGATCAGCGACGTGATGAAGCAAGCCAGCGCGCGCATGGACAAAGCTGTCCAGAATTCGGCCAATGAGTTCCAAGCCATCCGCACCGGTCGGGCCAATGCCTCGCTTTTTGAGCGGATTCAGGTGGATTACTATGGCGCGGCCACCTCTTTGCAGCAGCTGGCTTCTGTGGCCATCCGCGAGGCCCGCACCATCCACATCACGCCCTACGACAAGACCGCCATGACGGCAATGGAAAAAGCTATCAGGGAGTCGGATCTGGGCGTCAACCCCTCTAATGATGGCCAGGTCATCATCATCAATCTGCCCGAACTGACGGCTGAACGGCGCAAAGAATACGTCAAGCTAGCCAAAACCAGGGCAGAAGAAGGCCGCGTGGCGGTGCGCCAAGCCCGGCACAAGGCCAAGGAAGCCTTGTCACGGATCCAGAAAGACGGCGAGGCCGGTGAAGATGAGGTGCACCGGGCTGAGCATGAACTGGAGTCGGTCACCAAACGCCACATTTCCAAGATCGACGATTTGTTGGCCCACAAAGAAGCCGAACTACTTGAGGTCTAGTGAATGATCCACAGCCGGTGGGGATTGCCCACCGGCGTCTTGGTTCTGCAGGCTCACACGTAGCAGCGGCACCCGCCGAGCCGCGCGGGCGCAACCTGGCCGTGGCGGTGCCAGTGGCTCTTGGGCTGATTGGGCTGCTGCTGGCAACCGTTCTTTTCAACCCCTGGCCGTTTGTCGTCTTAGTTTGCCTGGCCCTGGTGCTTGGTAGTTGGGAATTGTGCCGCGCGCTGGCAGCCGGCGGGGTGGAGGTCCCAACCCAACCCTTAGCCTTGGGCGGAGTTGGCACCCAAGTGGCGGCGGCTACCTCTGGTGTGCCCGGTGTGGTTTTGGGTTTGGGCCTGACTGTGGCCTTGATGGTGGCTTGGCGGTTGGTCGATGCCGTACCGAACCTTCCCCCAGCCAGGGACCTATACGCCGCCGTCTTTGCGGTGTTGTACCTGCCTGCCTTAGCCAGTTTTGTGGTGCTGTTGGTCTTTCAGGATTTCTGGAACTACGGCCGCTGGCTGGTGATAGTGCTGATAGCTCTGCCGGTAGCCAGCGACACAGGTGGTTATTTCGCTGGCAGCTATCTGGGACGGCACAAGCTGGCACCGCAGGTCAGCCCCAAAAAAACCTGGGAGGGCCTGGCCGGTTCGGTGCTACTAGGCATGGTGGTGGCGGCGGTGGCCCTCTGGCTATTAGACGGCCCGATTTGGCTCGGAATAACCCTGGGGCTGTTGGGCGCTGGCACTGCCACGCTGGGTGACCTGGCGGAATCCTTGCTAAAGCGCGAGTTGGGTATCAAAGACATGGGCTGGTTGTTGCCTGGTCACGGCGGCGTTTTAGACCGAGTCGATTCGATCTTGCTGACGGCCCCAATGGCTTACATTGTCCTCACTTGGTGGCTGCATGGTGGACCGTAGGGACAGCGGCTTGGCCGGCCGCCTGGTCCCACCTCAACACCTGGCCGGCTTGAGCCCAGCCGAGCGTGATGCCTGGGTGGTGGCTGAAGGCCAGCCAAAGATGCGGGGGCGGCAACTAGCCCAGCACTACTTCGCCCACCTAACCGCAGACCAAGCAGCCATGACGGACCTTCCAGCAGCCAGCAGAAGCCAACTAGTCCAACTCTTCTTGCCCCAATTACTGCAAGTCCACCGCCAGCAACGTTGTGACCAAGGCCACACCGTCAAGACCCATTACAAGCTGTTCGATGGAGCCGCGATTGAAACCGTCATCATGGCCTATCCCAAGCGAACCACGGTTTGCATCAGTTCCCAGGCTGGCTGCGCCATTGGCTGTCCTTTTTGTGCCACCGGCCAGATGGGTCTAGTGCGCAATCTCTCGGCTGGCGAAATAGTGGACCAAGTCCATCAGGCGGCCGCCTTGATCCAGCAAGGCGGCCTGCCAAAAACCGCCCACCGGCGGCTATCCAACGTGGCGGTGCTGGGCATGGGCGAACCACTAGCTAACTACAAACCGCTGGTCACAGCCCTGCGCAACATCAACGCTGAACCACCAGATGGACTAGGCATCTCAGCGCGCAAGGTGACGGTCTCTACTTGTGGGCTGGTGCCCGGCATCGAACGTCTTGGCGGCGAAGGCCTGCCGGTGCGCTTGGCGCTGTCACTGCATGCCCCAGACAACGCCTTGCGCAACCAGTTGGTGCCAATCAACACCAAGTACCCGGTGGAGCGGGTGATTGAGGCAGTTCATGGCTATTTCTTGGCCACTGGCCGACGGGTTTCCATTGAGTACGCCTTGATCAGCGGTGTCAACGACCAAGTGTGGCGGGCCGATATGCTTGCCCAAAAGCTGGGGCAGTTTGGGACTCATTGGGTTCATGTCAACCCAATTGAGCTGAACCCGGTAGACAATAGTCAATGGACTGCTAGCAAACCGGCGGTCCAAGAGCGGTTCCTGGCGGCGCTAGCGGCGACTGGCATTGCGGTGAGTCTCCGGGCCACCCGGGGGCAGCAGATTGATGGGGCGTGCGGCCAATTGGCCGCCAAGGCTTAGGAAGGCAAGGCAAGTGGCAGACCTGTTTAGGCGGGCCCGGCGTGGCCTGGGTTACGAACCGCGCGAGGTAGACGACTTTTTTGGGCGAGCCCAAGACGTCTACGAGGGGCGTTCAGTCGAGGAAATCACCCCTGATGATGTCCGCGGGGCAGCCTTTTCCCAAGTGCACCGCGGCTATGACGAAGCGCAAGTAGACGGTGCGTTGGACCGGCTGGATGTGGCTTTCACCCGCAAGCAGCGGGCGGATTTCATTGCCGTGAATGGCCAGCAGGCCTGGCTGGACAAGATAGTTGACCTAGCTACCACCTTGTATGACCGTTTGGGCCGTCCGGCCGGGCAACGTTTTGCCCCACCCAAACGGGGGGTCCGGGGCTACGACGCCCGCCAGGTGGACGGGCTGCTAGACCGCTTGGCGGCCTACTTCAATGAGGGGGCTTCGCTGAAGTCTTCCGACATTCGTTACGCGGTCTTCACGCCAGTCAAAGGTCGGCGCGGCTACGGCCAAGGCCCGGTTGACGCCTTCTTGGACCGGGCCTTAGAGGTGCTGGTCTCAGCCGAATAGCCCAACCATGGAGCAGCGTTCGGTCACCTTGCTGGGGGCGACGGGCTCGATTGGCCGCCAGGCTCTTGAGGTGATTGGTCGCCACCCCGAGGCTTTTCGCTTGCAGGCGCTGGCGGCTGGTGGGGGCAACCTTCAGTTACTAGCTAGCCAGGCTGGGCTGTTCCGGCCTGAAGTTGTGGCAGTGGCTTTGTCCGATGCCGGTCCGCCCCTCCAACAGGCCCTGCGGCAGCAAGGTGGTCACCAGCCAGAGGTCCTTGCTGGACCAGGAGCAGTGGAGCAGGTGGCAGGTCTGGGCAGCGCTGTGGTTCTGAACGCCATTACCGGCGGTGTCGGTTTGACCGCCACCTTGGCTGCGCTGGCAGCGGGCTCAACCCTGGCCCTGGCCAACAAGGAATCCTTAGTGGTTGGCGGACCCTTAGTGCGCGCTGCCTGCCAGCAGCCTGGCCAGATTGTGCCAGTTGACTCGGAGCATTCAGCCATTGCCCAGTGCTTACGCGGTGGCCGGCCTGAAGAGGTTAGCCGTCTAATCCTGACCGCTTCAGGCGGACCCTTTCGGGGGGAAAAGAGGTCTCAACTAGCTGGTGTCACGCCCGATCAGGCCCTGGCCCATCCGACTTGGTCAATGGGGCCTGTTGTGACGGTCAACTCGGCTACTTTGGTCAACAAGGCCTTGGAGCTAATTGAGGCTGTCTTCCTGTTTGGCCTGCCACCATCGCAAATCGACGTGGTGGTCCACCCGCAGTCGCTGATTCACTCGATGGTGGAGTTCCGCGACGGCTCAATCTTGGCTCAAGTCTCACCCCCGGATATGCGGCTGCCAATCGCACTAGGCCTAAGCTGGCCTGAACGCTTAGGTGAGGTGATCGAGCCCCTGAGCTTCGGCATCGAGCAAAACTGGCATTTTGAACCGGTCGACGCAGTGACTTTCCCTGCCATTGAATTGGCTCGCCAGGCGCTGGCTAGCGGGCCGCTTCATCCGGCTGTGTTGAACGCCGCCAACGAGGTGGCGGTCCAGAGATTCTTAAGCGGTCAGCTGAGTTTCTTAGGTATTGTCGAGACAATCAGCCAGGTCATTGAGGGCTTTGCTCCCAGGGTGCATCCAGATGAGCCGGTTAGCCTGGATGACGTGAACCAAGCACAGCGTTGGGCCAAGCAGCAAGCAATGAAGGCGGTTGAGTCGGTTTGACCTACGTATTGGGCATATTGGTATTCGTTGCCATCTTGGTTTTTTCGGTGGCCTGGCATGAGCTAGGGCACTTCATCCCAGCCAAGGTGTTTGGGGTGCGTGTGCCGCAATTCATGGTTGGCTTTGGGCCCACCATGTTCAGCCGCAAACGTGGTGGCACCGAATACGGTGTCAAATGGCTGCTGCTGGGCGGCTACATCCGCATGACGGCCATGTACCGGCCCGATCCTTCGGCCAAAGCTCCAACCAAGGGCTGGCGGGCCCGGCTAGCCGCCGAAGCCAGGGCGGCCAGCCGTGACGAGATGGCTGATCTCAAGGAAGGCGAGGGCCGGGCGTTTTATACTCTCTCGGCGCCGCGCAAAGCCATCATCATGCTGGGCGGGCCCACAATGAACCTGATCCTGGCGGTGGTGTTGTTCGGTGTGGTGATTAGTGGTCTGGGGTCTTACCAAATGTCCACCAGGGTGGCCGAGGTAGCCCAGTGCTACGACTCTTTTGGTAATTGGGCCGAGGTTTGTGAGCCCGGCACCACGGCTGGCCCAGCCGCTGGGGCTGGAGTCCTGCCTGGCGACAAGGTGGTCAGCTGGAACGACACTGCCATTGATGCGTGGTCTGACTTAGGTCCTGCCATCGCGACTAGTGGTCTTGCCGCTGGACGGCTGGGTGTGGAGCGGGATGGTCAATTGCTATCGCTTGACGTCACACCGGTACAGGCGACAGAGGATAGCCGCCCGGTGATCGGCATCAGCTCCAGTCCAGAGATAGTGCGCGAGCCCATTTCAGGGGTTCCAAGCCAATTTGGTCAGGCGGTGGCGGCTTCGGCCAAGGTCTACGCCTCGCTGCCGGTGCGGGTGTGGAACACCACGGGCGACATGATTCAGGGCAAACCGCGTGACGTCGAGTCACCCCTGTCCATGGTGGGTGTGGCCCGCATCTCAGGCGAGATGGGCCAAGAGGTCAACACCCCTGGGGTTGACTCCTGGCGCCTGCGCTGGGCCATGTGGCTGCAGCTTGGGGCGGCCATCAACATAGCGCTGTGGTTGTTCAACATGCTGCCCTTATTGCCCCTAGATGGCGGCCATGTGGTCAACGCCATCTTCGAGGGCAGCCGGCGCACCATTGCCCGGCGACGCGGCAAACCTGATCCGGGTCCAGCTGACTCAGCCCGGCTCATGCCTTTGACATACGCCGTGGTTGGCTTGCTGGTCCTGATGACAGTGGTGCTGGTGGCGGCCGATATTTTCAACCCCATCCAGTTCTAAACCCAAGTCCGCGGCCTGCCCTGCCCTGTCAAAAAGGCACTACAGCGGTGCGCGGTGTAGTGCGGATTGGACTTTTTGGACCGCCGTGTAGTGTGGATTAGACCTGGGCAGAAGCACCCACCTGCAAAAACGCAGATCCTGAAGTCTAAAAAGGCTTCGAAGCCACTCAGGGTCTGATGCGGTGAACTTGGGCTGGCTTTGACCCAGCGGTAGGCATGGCGGCTGGAATACTGGAGTGGTGACAGTTTCGCAACCAATTGGTTCAGACACTGGGTCAGTTATTGGGCTCTGGCCGCGCCACCCAACCCGCCGCATCCAGGTTGGCCCAGTGGCTGTAGGAGGTGGCGCTCCCATTTCGGTCCAGTCCATGACCACCACCGTTACAGCCAATGCAGAGGCCACTTTGCGCCAGATCGCCGAGTTGACGGCGGCCGGTTGTGACATTGTGCGGGTGGCGGTGCCTCGTCAGGATGATGCCGATGCCCTGCCCCAAATCGCTCGTCAGTCCTCCATTCCGGTCATCGCGGACGTTCACTTCCAGCCGCGCTATGTCTTTGCGGCGATCGATGCCGGTTGCGCAGCCGTGCGGGTAAACCCCGGCAACATTCGCCAATTCGATGATCAGGTTGGAGCCATCGCCAAAGCGGCCAATGAAGCTGGGGTGTCGCTGCGGATAGGAGTCAATGCCGGTTCGCTGGAGCCATCTTTGCTAGCCAAACACGGAGGGGCCAGCGCCGAGGCGCTAGTGGAATCGGCCATCTGGGAGGCTTCGTTATTCGAAGAGCACGGCTTTACCGATTTCAAGATCTCGGTCAAACACCATGACCCAGTGGTGGCCATCAAGGCTTACGAGCTGCTGGCCACCAAGGGGGACTGGGCCTTGCACCTGGGTGTGACTGAGGCTGGTCCAGCCTTCCAAGGCACCATCAAATCAGTCGGGGCGTTTGGTGCGCTGCTCAGACAGGGCATAGGTGACACAATTCGGGTCTCGCTTTCGGCATCGCCCGTTGAAGAGGTCAAAGTCGGCACGTTGCTGTTGGCCTCGCTTGGCCTAAGGCCACGCCAGCTTGACATTGTCAGCTGCCCTGGCTGCGGCCGTTCACAGGTTGACCAAATTGGTCTAGCTCAACAAGTGACAGCGGCCTTAGAAAACATCAAAGCCCCACTACGAGTGGCCGTGATGGGCTGCGTGGTCAACGGTCCGGGTGAGGCAAGAGAGGCAGATCTGGGAGTGGCCTGCGGCAACGGCAAGGGGCAATTGTTTATCCACGGTCAGGTAGTTAGAACCGTCCCGGAATCACAGATTGTCCAGGTACTGGTTGCCCAAGCTCGGGCTATGGCCGCGGACCCATCCAATGCCTGACCTACTGACTGCCCGCTGGCGTGCTTGTCACCCGCGCAGTGGCCGGTGGGAATGGTCTAGGCCCAGCGATGGCCGCTAGTGTTCTAGTCACCCACGTAGTGGCCGGTGGGAATTATCTAGGCCCAGCATAGGCTGCGAGGTTTCCGATGAATCGGTGGGCATCAGTTGATTATTCAGCCGCGATTTGGTCCATGATTGGTTGTGACCATATCGGCTTGGCCAACCCGCAGCCGCGACCGGGCACGAGTTTTGCGGGCCAGCGAATACCCGGCGGCGCTGGAGTTTTGTCGGCAAGTCGGTGCCCAGGGCGTGTTGGCCGGCGCCAAAATTGCCGATCTGCTCAGTGGCCACATCGCAAGCGGCCAGGTTTGGGCCATCACCAGAGCACCGCGCTGGTCCGGGCAGTTTGACCACACCAGCATTGACGCTTTGTGCTGGCAGGGCGCCAACTTGTTACCTGTGGCGTTTGATCTGGACCACGCCAAGGTCTTGGCTCAGATGATCCTGGCAGCCTCCGGCCGGCCAGCCTCGATAGTGGGGCCGATTGAGGCAGTCATGGCCATGTGGAACCATCTAGAACCAGTCTGGAGCAGGCCGCGCCAGGTGCTGACAAACCAGTTGCTGATGGAGATCACCGGCCCACCATTATGGCCAGCCGATCCGCAGATCAAACCAGCCAAGCCTTGCCAGCTTGAGCAGGTACTGCCCGCTGCTGTCGCCATGTTCACTGAGGAACTAGGGTTCCCTCCGCAAGACCCGAACGGCAGCTATCGGCAATATGTGCAAACCCTGCTCCGACGCAAGGCTGTGTTTGTCAAGCTGAGCCAAGATGGTCTCACAGTGGATTTCAAGGCGGATTTAGGTGCGGTGATGGCCACCCGGGCGCAGGTCCAAGGGGTCTGGACGCGGCCTGGGCTGCGCGGTTGCGGTGTTGCTAAGGCCGGCCTGGCGGCAGTCATCCAGGCCGCCAACAGTCGCGGCATCCAAGCGGTCTCTTTGTACGTCAACCACTTCAACCATCCAGCCATCGCGGCCTACCACGCGGTTGGATTCCGGCAAATTGGCCACTTCGCCACCGTCATGCTCTAGAGACGCACCCAAGTGATTGGATTTCAACCTCAAGGAAATCCAGATGCCCTCTAGTACCCTTGAGCGCGTGCTAACGATGAGTCAGTTGTTCGTCAGGACCTTGCGTGAAGACCCAACAGAAGCCGAAGTGGTCAGCCACAAGCTGCTGCTAAGGGCCGGCTACATCAGGCGGGCGGCCCCGGGTATCTACACCTGGTTGCCCTTGGGCTTGAAGGTGCTGGCCAAGGTGGAAGCCATTGTCAGGGAAGAAATGGAAGCGATTGGCGGTCAAGAGGTCCATTTCCCGGCTCTGCTGCCGGCTGAGCCTTATCAGGCTAGTGGTCGCTGGGCAGACTACGGGCCCAATATGTTCAGGCTAAAGGACCGCAAGCGGGCCGACTACCTGCTGGCCCCGACCCATGAAGAGGTTTTCACCCTGCTGGTCAAGGACATGTACTCCAGTTACAAGGACCTGCCGTTGTGTCTTTATCAGATCCAGACCAAGTACCGCGATGAGGCGCGGCCCAGAGCTGGTCTGCTCAGGGGGCGTGAGTTCATCATGAAAGACGCTTACACCTTTGACTTGGACGATGCCGGTCTGGCAGTTGCTTATGAGACGCAGCGTAAGGCTTACGGCCGGGTCTTTGAACGTCTGGGGCTGGAAGTGGTGATTGTCTCGGCCCAGTCCGGTGCCATGGGCGGCTCACGCAGCGAGGAGTTCCTGCACCCCACCGCAGTGGGGGAGGACACATTTGTGCGTTCGCCCGGCGGGTACGCGGCCAATGTTGAGGCTGTTACTACAACCAGTCCACCGGCATCGCCGATAGAAGGTCTACCCCCAGCCCACGTCGAGCCCACGCCAAACGCTGCCACCATTGAGACCTTGGTAGACCAAGCCAACAGTTTGCACCCTAGGGCTGACCGCCCCTGGACAGCGACCGACACCCTAAAAAACGTGGTGGTAGCCGTGGTCCATCCAGACGGGCAGCGTGAGCTGGTGGCCGTTGGTTTGCCTGGGGACCGCGAGGTCGACATGACTCGGTTGGGTGCGGCCTTTTTCCCAGCCGAAGTCGAGGCGGCCACGGAAGACGATTTCAAGGACCACCCAGACCTAGTACGCGGCTACATTGGGCCAGAGCGGCTTGGGCTGAACGCTGGCCAGGGTGCCATTCGCTATTTTTTGGACCCCAGGGTGGTGGTCGGCACCTCATGGATCACCGGCGCCAACCAGCCAGAACAACATGTTTTTGACCTGGTGGCCGGACGGGATTTCTTGGCGGCTGGGCAGCCAGCCAGTGAAAGCCCTGATGCGCCGCTCCAACCGGTGGTGGAAGCAGCCGAAGTCAAGGCCGGTGACCCAGCCCCAGACGGCTCAGGGCCCCTGGAGTTGGCCCGCGGCATTGAGCTGGGCCACGTATTCCAACTGGGTCGCAAATACGCGGCGGCGCTAGACCTGCAGGTGCTTGACCCCAACGGCAAACTGGTGACGGTAACGATGGGCTCATACGGCCTTGGCGTGTCCCGCACTGTGGCGGCCCTGGCCGAGCGCTACCACGATGAACGTGGTCTAGCCTGGCCTGTGGCGGTAGCCCCAGCGAAGGTGCATTTGGTGGCAACTGGCAAAGACCCTGCCATCTTTGAGGCGGCGGCAAGCTTGGCGACAGACTTAGAGGCAGCCGGTGTGGAGGTGCTCTACGACGACCGCTTCAAGGTTTCTGCTGGTGTGAAATTCGCCGATGCCGAGTTGTTGGGTATGCCTTTTGTCGTGGTGGTGGGCCGTGGCCTGGCCCAGGGTCTGGTTGAACTGCGCGTCCGGGCCAGCGGCGAAATCCGCGAGGTACCACTGGATGAAGTGGTCGTTGGAGACGTAGTCTACCTTGCCGCGGGCGACATGATCCCGGCGGACGTTCGTATTTTGTACGCTAAGGACCTGTTTGTCAGCCAGTCTTCTTTGACTGGAGAGAGCGAGCCGGTAGAGAAATTCGCGTCCGAGGTCACGGAAAAACCAAGCAACCCCATTGACGTCCAAAATCTCGCATTCATGGGCAGCAACGTCGTAAGCGGGTCGGCGA
>Ga0082212_10002853_pt1 | contig 24806 bp, 20 predicted proteins | sample TergutNt197P3_FD_71548 | JGI IMG/M metagenome (GOLD analysis project Ga0082212, IMG submission 71548) | Neocapritermes taracua P3 segment gut microbial communities from Petit-Saut dam, French Guiana - Nt197 P3 | ecosystem: Host-associated > Arthropoda: Insects > Digestive system > Gut ... | reverse complement strand
TGTTGCGCATCTTCTCAGGGTATCTTTGCGCTTTTTCTCCAAACTGCGCTATTTCGGGCTATTTCGCAGTTTTTCGACTGCCTTTCTACTCTTACTGCGGAGATTGAGAGCCGCTGCACCTGCTTGTTCCTCAATTTAGCCACAATTTGGGTTTTTCAGCAGCCCCTAAGTAGGGGCGGCATTCTGCCGCCGGCAAGGTAGTAGTTCACGATTTTTCTGCGGGCGTTTCGGCATGGTCGAAGCGCCCGTGGTTTTTACCGGCAGCGTGAAATTGCTAAAATGTTGAAACAGATTACAAAAATAATAATATTGTAATATTGCGACTTATGCTTTATAATATATTACCGTAATATTTACAGCGCGGCGCGGGTTGCGCCTCGCAATAAAAAGGAGGAGTTATTTAGTGAAGAAGAAACTGACAGCCCTGCTGCTCGCTGTCCTGATGCTGCTGACCGTAGCGGCGTTCACCGCGGGCTGCGACAAGAAAGACGACGACGTAGCCTCGGATTCGCCGAGCGCCTCGTCATCGACGTCGCCGACAAGCTCAGCATCCACGAGCCCGACGACGAGCGACCAGCCGCCTGCAGGCGTGGTCGACCCCGAGAGGGAAAAGCCGGACGATAAAGTCCTGGTCATCGGCGTCGACGCGACCTTCGACGCGAAGTGGAACCCATTCCTGGTTGAGACAGCTTACGACCACCAGGTAGTGGACCAGGTCTTTTCCCCAATCTGCATCATCGACAGGGATAACGTCCTGCAGCCCTACGCCGGCTCTGTGTCTTATGAGATCCTGCCCGGCGACAACGTCCTGTACACAGTCCAGATCCAAGACGGTATGTACTACAGCGACGGCGTGAAGGTCACTATTGACGATTTCATCTGGGGCCTCTACGTCAGGTCCGACCCGAGCTACACAGGCCCCGGCATCCTGCTTTCCTCACATATCCAGGGCGTTGAGGAGTATTACTACGGCAACCCGAACTATTCGGCGGACATCGCGGCCATCGAGGCTGAGGCCGAAGAGAAGTACAGCCTCGACAGCATCACCTTCGAGGACTTCCTGATCTTTGCGTATGCGACTGACCTTGACGGCTGGTGGGATGGAGATCCGGCCGGCGACATTGGCAACGGCGAAGACTGGAGCTGGTACGCCGAGGTGTGCGGTTACGAAGATGAACTGGCGGAGATCGACGCGACCAATGCTGATGAGATGTTCAGGCTGATTGCGCTGATCGAGTATGAAGAATGCCTGGACGACTACGACGCGCAAGAATGGTTCCTTGACAAGCTGAAGGCCGACTACGCCATGGGCAACATCGGCAGCGCTGCCGACGTCAAGGAAATCACAGGCATCAACAAAGTCGACGATTTGACTTGCACAGTCCTCTTGACGATTATCGACATTTACGGCGACCGCGGCCTGACCACGGCAAACGGTTCGGGCAACCTTATTCCGCGCCACTATTACGGCGAGATCAAAAAAGGCGACGTAAGCCCGATCCTCTCCAACATGAACCCGATGGGTTCCGGCCCCTACATATTCAACGGTTACGCGGACAACATAGCCACATGCACGGCCAACGAGGACTTCTTCCTTGGCGTCCCGAGGACGAGGACAGTCCGCTGGCAGTACATCCCGAGCGCCGATATAGTCGAAGCCCTTATCTCAGGCGCGATCGACATCGCCAACCCGAGCGCGAGCAAAGCGAACGTCGCAGAGCTGAGCGCCAACCCGCAGGTGCGTTACGACCTCATTGATAACGCAGGCTATGGGTACATGGCTATGAACACGCAAAACGTAGACCTTTACTGCCGCAAGGCGATATGGAGCCTGATGAACCGGCAGCCTTCCGTCGAAGGCTACTACGGCACGGAACTGGCAGCCGTCATCGAGCGCCCAATGACGACGACACTCGCGGAATACCCGCACGGGGCGACAGAGTATTACGGCTACAGCCGCGATAAAGCTATCGAGTACTTCGCGCAAGCCGGCTACACGCAAAAAGACGGCAAGCTCGTCGATGAGAACGGCAACCAGTTCGTCATCAACGCGTACATCGGCGGCGGCGGCAACGGCGACCACCCAGCGTTCGCCATGCTTGTCCAGGCTGCCGAGGACCTCGCCGCCATTGGCGGAGAGATCCAGATCCAGGACGTCGCGTTCAGCGTGCTGACAGCGGCTATGGACGATGGCACAGCGGATATGTGGATCATGGCCTGGGCCAGCGTGTACGATTGCGACAAGTCCTCGCAGTTCTACTCAACGGGCGGCCAGAACAGGTACAGATTCGCAAGCACGAAGATGGACGCCATCCTCGACGAGATCATCCAGACAATCGACCTCGACGCCCGCCGCGCGCTTGTTGCGGAGATGCTTGATCTTGCCATGGATAACTGCCTTGAGTTCCCGCTCTACCAGCGCAAGAACATGATCGCGTACAACGTGCAAAACGTAATCAGCGAAACAATCCCGATGGCGACGACCGCCGCCGACTACTCGCAAGTGCTCTGGCAGGTAGCGGTACAGTAATAAGATGAGCCGGCAGGGGGCGGACGCTTTTGCAGTATCCGCCCCCCCCCCGCATTTGCTACCGCGTACCCGGTTTTCAACTTGAGATTTAAGGATGGTTTCGCCCATGAGGCAGTACATAACGCGGCGGTTACTCATCAGCATCATCGTGCTGATAGGCGTGTCGATGATGCTCTACGCGCTTTCGCGATTGATCCCGGCCGACTACGTGACTCTCACGACTTCGACGCAGGCGAAAATTACCGAAGAGATGAAAGACCACCTGCGGGATCTCTACGGCCTGAACACCTCCTTCCTGACCGGCTACTGGAACTGGTTCAAAAGCGCGATCAGGCTGGACTTCGGGGTGTCGCTCACGTACGCCAGGCCTGTCACGGAGGTAATCGGCAGTTGCATGGCGGTCACGTTTTCCATAGCTTTTATCGCGCTGCTCTTTGAAGTCGCCATAGGTCTGCCCTTGGGCATCCTGGCGGCGAGGAAACGCAACACAAAGACAGACTATATTATTACCGCTTTCATTTTTATCGGCATTTCATTGCCGTCGTTTTTTTTCGCGGCAATGCTCAAGAGGCTTTTCGGCTTCTACGGGCTCAACCTGTTGCCTACGTCGGGCCTCTTGAACCCGAGGATACTATACGACGGGTTCACGCTTGAGAAGCTGAAGGACTATGCGCAGCACCTGATCATACCAATACTCGTGTTCGTGCTGACCGGCTGCGGTTCCTGGCTCCGCTTCACGAGGGCGAACATGATCGAATCGCTTGAGTCCGACTACGTGCGCACAGCGCGGGCAAAAGGTATCCCTGAGCGCAGGGTCGTCTATACGCACGCGTTCCGCAACACGCTGATCCCCATAGTGACGCTTCTCGGAGCCTCTCTGCCGTCGCTGTTCTCCGGAGCGATTATCACGGAACAGCTTTTCGGCATTCCCGGCATTGGAAGCACCGCGTTCAAGGCTTACGAGCTTTCGGACGTGCCTTTTTTGATGGGATTCAACGTGTTCCTCGCATTTTTGACGATAGTCGGTTTCTTAATATCGGACATTCTTTACGCCGTAGTCGATCCGCGCGTGCGGTTGAGTTAGGATATATGCTATGAATGACAATAACGATATGTTAGCAGGCTTCGCGTCGGTCGAGGAAGCGCTTGAGCCGGAGTCTTTCTATGAGGAGGAGGACGTCGCCGAGCATCAACTGTTCCTGACCCCGGCGCAGATGATAATCAGGCGATTTGTCCGCAACAAGCTTGCGGTAGTCGGCACCACGATACTTGTGCTTATGGCGCTGTTTTGCTTCGGCGTGCCGCTGTTTTACGAGTATAACCAGACTGAAATATTTTACCTCGATAAAGATACCGGCGAGGAGATAAGGACCTTCGATTCCGAAGAGCGGATGCTTAACTCGATTCTCGCGGTCATGCAGCCTCCGGGCAAGCAGCACATACTCGGAACTAACAAAATGGGGCAGGATATGCTCGCGAGGCTAATGTACGGCGGGCGAATATCGCTCATGGTCGGGTTCATCGTCGTTATCATCGAACTGGTCATTGGCGTGATATTGGGAGGGCTTGCCGGGTATTACAGGGGCTGGGTGGATATTGTCCTTATGCGCCTTGTCGAGATCGTATCGGCGATACCTTTCATGCCGCTGATGCTCATTGTTTCTTCTTTGCTGATAGTGGTAAAGATTTCGCCGGCGAACAAGATATATTATGTAATGATTGTGCTCGGCCTGCTTTTCTGGACTTCTGTGGCGAGGCTGGTCCGCGGGAATATCCTCTCGCTCCGCGAGTCGGAGTATATGCAGGCGGCGGACGCTACAGGGATCAGGCCGTGGCATAAGATCACGCGGCATCTCATCCCGAACACGCTCCCGAACCTCATTGTGACAGCCACGCTCGACCTGGGCTATATCATCCTCATCGAGTCGACGCTGAGCTTCCTGGGCGTCGGCGTGGGGGTTCCGTACGCATCATGGGGGAACATGGTCTCAGAGGTCGCGGACAGCATAATCATGCGACAGCACCCCAATATCTGGATTTCGCCGGGGCTGTGCATACTTATAACCGTGCTTGCATTCAACTTCGTCGGCGACGGCCTGCGCGACGCGACCGACCCCAAAATGAAGAGATAGAAGACGAACACGTATTCTCCGCGATAAGCTATACAACGGAGGAGTTGGGCTTTTGGGCGACACGAAAAGGGAACTGAAAGAAAAAGACAAGCAGCGCAACAAGGATCTCAAGAAGGTCAAGCGCTTCAACGCGAAGGTTTACAGGCGCTTCGCGCGCAAGCAGCACAGGCGGGTTCCGGAGAGCCGTTATAAGACGACGATGAAAAACCCGGAAAACGTTCTTGAGATCGACGGGCTGCACACATACTTCTATACGGACATAGGCACTGTCCGCGCCGTGGACGGCGTGACTATCCAGATTCCGCGCGGGAAGACTGTCGGAGTCGTCGGCGAATCCGGCTGCGGGAAGTCTGTGACAAGCCTTTCCATCCTACGCCTGCTGCAGGAGCCGCAGGGGCAGATTGCCGAGGGCGAGCTGCGCTTCAACATTGGCGACGGCGAAGCTATCGATTTGGCAAAAGTCCCGCCCAAGAGGATGAACTCCATCAGGGGCAACGACATAACCATGATCTTCCAGGAGCCGATGACCACTTTGAACCCGGTGCTGACCATCGGCAAACAGCTTGACGAGGTCGTGCGTTATCATAATGTTGATAAGCTCACAAGCAGGATGATAAAGGACCGAAGCATTGAAATGCTGGAGACAGTGGGCATCGCGAACGCTTCCGGCATATACAGCATGTACCCGCACGAGCTCTCGGGGGGCATGCGGCAGCGCGTTGTTATCGCTCTGGCGCTGCTTTGCAACCCAAAGCTGATTATCGCGGACGAGCCCACAACGGCTCTCGACGTGACGATCCAGGCTCAGATTCTGGAGCTGCTGAAGGCGCTCAAGGATAAAGTCAGCGCTTCCATCATGTTCATAACTCATGATTTGGGCGTCGTTGCCGAGACTGCGGATTTCGTGGTCGTCATGTATGCCGGGCGCATAGTTGAGCAGGGCACCGTGTATGATATTTTCCACGCGCCGAGCCACCCTTACACAATAGGCCTGATGAAGTCGCGGCCAAGCGACGCTATCGGCGAGGAGTCGTTGTATTCCATACCCGGCAACGTCCCTAGCCCGATCGAACTGCCGGACTACTGTTATTTCCGCAACCGCTGCGATATGAGCGTCAAGGCCTGCAGGGGCAAATATCCGTCCATGCTTCCGCTTAGCGATACCCATGAGGTGGCGTGCTACAGGTATATCAAAATAGGGAGCGAAGCAAATGGCTGAAGACTACGCCGTGAACGATAACGTCGTCGAAGTGACGGACCTGAAGAAGTATTTCCCCATCAAGAAGGGGACGCTCCAGCGTGTCATCGGTCAGGTCCGCGCCGTCGACGGGGTGAGTTTCAACATAAAGAGAGGGCAGACGTTCGGCCTTGTCGGCGAGTCCGGGTCCGGCAAGACGACCGTGGGGCGCACGCTTTTGCGCCTTACCGAGCCGACTTCGGGCAAGTCTGTCATCGCGGGTAAAGATGTTTTCACGATGAAGAAGAGCGCCCTGCGCAAGATGCGGCCGCTCATGCAGATAATTTTTCAGGATCCGTACTCTTCGCTTGACCCGCGCCTTCCTATAGGGAAGATCATCGGCGAGGCTGTGCTGGAGCATAAGCTCGTTCCAAAGAGCGAGCTCCGCGACCACGTCTTGAGCATAATGAGGGACTGCGAGCTGCGCCCATACCAGTATGACAGGTACCCCCATGAGTTTTCCGGCGGCCAGCGGCAGAGGATCTGCATTGCGCGCGCTCTCGCTCTGGGGCCGGAGGTCGTCATCGCGGATGAGCCTGTATCGGCTCTTGACGTTTCCGTCCAGGCGCAGATCATCAACCTGATGCGGGATCTGCAGCAGAGGCGGGGCTTGTCGTACTTGTTCATTTCGCATGACTTGTCGGTCGTCGAGTATATTTCCGACGTCGTAGGCGTTATGTACCTTGGGGTAATCGTCGAGATGGCGCCAAAGAAGGAACTCTTCAAAAATACGGCGCATCCGTACACGAGGGCGCTGCTTTCGGCTGTCCCGGTCGCGAACCCGGATGTCAAGATGAACCGCCAGATTCTGACAGGGGACATCCCTTCGCCGGCCGCCCCTCCTCCGGGCTGCAAGTTCCATACGAGGTGCGCTTTCCGTACCGCGAGATGCGAGACGGAGGAGCCGGAGTTCAAGGAGATCTCGCCGGGCCATTTCGTGGCCTGCCACGAGGTTAGATATTAGTGAAAGAATAAAAAAAGTCCGGTACCGTTTCGGTCCGGACTTTTTTTAGGAGTGCGCTGCTAATCCTGGTTGCTGTCCTCGTCCTGCGGAGCCTCGTCCTGCGATTCCTCGTCCTGAGGCGCAGCTTTGTATTTTGCGTCGGCGGCATCATAGTTCAGCCCGTGTGTCTTGAGGAGCTTGACCTCTTCCTTGAGCGCCTCGATGGATGCGTAGGCTGCGGTGATGTCGTCGCAGCTTTGCTCGAACTCCTCGCCCGGCATGTCCTTGTTGAGCTCGTAGTAGGTTTTGCCAATGTCGATGAAGCGGCGCCGGATCAGCGACTTATCCCTCGATATATCCGCGTTCAGCTTTGCCCTGCGCGTCATGATCCTTGCTTTTTCTTCTGCGCTTTTGTACATTTCAACCGATACGTCTGCTATCGTGTTGAGAGCTTCTTTCGCCCTTTTCCTGAAATCGTCCAAGTTTGCCATTTTTTTTATACCTCCTGAAATTTAATCGTCTTTTGAGTCATCTTCTGACTCGTCTGTTGCATCGTCCTCGTCGTCCTCGTCGCCGGCGCCATCCAGCAGTTCCAGGTCGTCCAGCGACTCCGCTTCCTCGTCAGTATCGAGGCTTGCGTCCGGATCGCCGTCTTCAAGTTCGTCCACGTCCACGACGTCCGCATCTTCCGCGTCGTCCTCTTCGTACTCCGACAGCGGCATGCCTTCTGCCAAGGCCGGTTCATCCTGAATGCTCACGCCCCGCACCCTGTTGCGCACCAGGATGCCGAGAGCTACACACAGGGAGAGCGCAGCCAGCAACTGAGAGACCCGGATATCTGTGCTGAACAGGAACTCGCTGTCTGTCCGGAGCCCTTCGATCATGAACCTGCCAAAGCCGTACCAGGCGACATACAGCAAGAAATACTGCCCGTAGAACGAACGCTTGAACTTCTTTGAGAATAGGTGCAGGAGCGCGATGCCGGCTATGTTCCACAGCGACTCATACAAAAATGCCGGGTGCACATACTGAGTGCCGGACGCCGTACTGAGGCCCATGCGCCACGGCATATCCGTTTCCGTGCCGAATGCCTCCCTGTTGAAGAAGTTGCCCCATCTGCCTACGGCCTGCCCGATCAGCAGTCCGAAGCCGGCGGCGTCGAGCAACTTGCCGAACGGGACTTTCTTCACGCGGCTGTATATGTAGAAGGCCAGCCCGCCTCCGATGACGCCGCCGTATACAGCCAACCCGCCTTCGCGCAGCTTGAAAATGTTCAGCCATTTCCCTGCGCCGAAGTAATACTCCGCGTTGAATATCGCATAGTATAACCGCGCGCCGACGATGCCGCACGGGACAGCCATAATGATGACGTCGAGTATGTTGTCGCTCGTGAGGCCGATGGCTTCGCGGCGCCTGTAGATGTAGACGCCTGCCAGGACAAAGCCCGCTGTGATGAATAAGCCGTAGATATAGATGTTGAACCCGAAAATAGTGATGTAGTGAGGCAAGTCAAGCGTAAAGCCTTCTCCGAACATCGGAAATGATATAACAGCAGTTTCCAACTAAAACTCCCCTTTCGGCGTGATGATTGATATGGCCATGTCGTCCGGCGAGAGAGAGTCGCGGTAGAAGGCGAGTACGTCTTCCGGTTCGACCGTCGCCAGCACTTCCGTCGATTCGAGCGCGTCGTATCCCCGGAAATAGCTGCCGACAAGGCTCCCGCAAATGGCTTCGAACGAGTTGAGCATACGAATGTGACCGCCGAGCGCGGCTTTTTTTATCCGGTCGAACAGGCCGCGGTCCGGGCCCCGCGAGGCAAGCTTGCGGATTTCGTCCTTGATCTCGTCAAAAACGCGCTCCGGCTCGTTCGTCTCGCCGCCGAAAACCGTAAAGGCAGCTCCCGAGCCTGACTCGAATGACGAGGAGAAGTCAGTGCTGACCAGCCCATCGCCGTACAGCCTGACAAAAAGAGGTGAGGAGTGCCCCGCGAGGATGTCCAGCGCGATAGCGTTTACAAGTTCTGCCCTAAGGTTCGCGCGTCCGCCGGGCAGCGGCCTGGTTTTGCATCCCGCGAGGAATATCGGCCTGCTGACTTCCATTGCGGCGGTAAAGGACATGCTCTCGGGCTGCATGGTTTCCTCGGGGCCGTAGTCGCGCAGAGGGGATTCGCCGCGCTCTTTGGGCAGGATCTTCTCCGCTGTCTCGAAAATCTCTTCCGGCTGCAAGTCGCCCGCGACGCACAGGGCCATATTGGAAGGGTTGTAGAAAATCTTATGGCAACCGTAAAGTGTCTCGGCTGTGATGTTCGCTATGCTCTCGACCGTGCCGGCGACTGAGTCGCGCAGCGGGTTGTGTTTATATAGGGCTTTGAGCAGCCCGTAGTAAAGGCAGTGCTCGGGATCGTCTTCAACCATGCGTATCTCCTGCCCGATTATCCCCTGCTCCTTCTCGACGCTTTCTTGCGTGAAGTAGGGGACTGAAACGAAGCTCAGGAGCGTTTCAAGGTTCTCGCGGAAGTTGTCGATGCAGGTGAAATGGTAAGCTGTCATGTCATTCGAGGTGAAGGCGTTTGGCGAAGCTCCGTTTTCGGAGAGCAAAGCCAGGGCGTTGCCTTCTTCCGTATCGAACATTTTATGCTCAAGGAAGTGGGCGACGCCTTCCGGCGTGTCGTTCCATTTGCCGCTGAGTTGGAAACGCCTGTCCGCCCCGCCGTAATCCGTCGCGAAGAAGGCGTATTTTCTATGGAACCCGGCCTTCGGGTAGACGAAGACGGGCAAGCCGTTGGGCAGCACCAGCGAAAAGACTTTCTCGCCGATCATCTCATATTCTTTAATAGTCATTTGATTTATCACGTAAAAGTCCATTCCTTCCGTATTGTTTCAGGCACAAATTGTCCATGAATAGGAATGGACTTTTTGTGCATCAACTCGCGGTTCCCCGAAGGGGGAGCGATTGGCACATTCTCGATTAGCGTGATTTATCACGCTAATCCCTCAAGCAGTAGATTGAGTCCGTTTCTATGCCCGAAGCGAACTCCACTACATCGTCGATTGTGACAGCTTCGATATTTTCGCACAGTTTCTCCGGATCGTAATGCACGGCGGAGACGGAACTGTCGAAGTACAGCTCCTCGAGGCCTGACGGCCTGTCCATCGCGGACTTGACGCCTGTAACGGCGATGCGTTTCGCGGCGAGGAGTTCCGCCTCGCTGACGTCGCCTTTCTTTATGTTGTCAAGCTGCGCGAGGATCTCGTCCAGAGCTTTGTCAAAGTTCGCGAACTCTACGCCGGAGGACACGAGCATAATGCCTTTGTGCTTGTCGATGAATGAACTTGCGTAATAGCACAGCGATAGCCTCTCGCGAACGTTTAGGAACAGTTTGGATGTTACGCTGCCGCCGTAGATTGCGTTGAAGATGGTCATTGTGTTGTAGTCAGGGGACTCCATCGCGGCGCCAAGCCGGAAACCGACGGTAAGCTTGCCCTGAGTGACGTCCAGGGACTCCGTGAAGCGGCGAGGGGGCGAAACGGGCGGAGCCAACAGGACGCTTGTCGGGGGGATGGTGGCTCCCGGGCGCGGAGCCAGCCCGGAAAACGCTTCGCCCAGAGCGGCGCTAACTCGCGAGGGCTCTTCGCTCCCGCAGTAGAAGAACTTGACTGCGGAACCGGCAATGAGGTCCTTGTAGCGCTGCGTCAGGGATTGGGGCGTAATCGCCTCCGCTTCGCTCTCGCTGCCGAGCTTCTGCACAGCGTAAACTTCGCCGGCGCACATTTCCTCAATCAGCCTGTCAATAGCGTAGCCGCGCTTATCGTTTATTGACGCGCGTATGTCGTCAATGAGGTTCGTTTTCTCCGAAGCCGTATAGTCTGTGCGCAGGCAGCCGCCTTGCGTATCAGGCGCCAGGAGAAGGTCACGCGTGATGGCGGCGACTTCCTTGAGCGTGTCGACGCCTCCCGGGAGATGGCGCCGGTCAGGGAAGTCCGCGAAAAACCCGATACATTGCATCTCGCCTTTCTTCCGTATGACCGGCTCGGAGTAGGAGCCGTAGAGCTCATCGAGCGCGGCGGCGATCTTCTCGATGTCCTGCAATTTCTCTGTGCCGCGCCGCAGAACCCTCGGGAGCAGCGCTGTGGCTGACGCCGACTCTCTGTCAAGGCCCGTGACCAGGTTGACTGAGAAGCAGCCGGTTTTAAACTTTTCCGAACTGACGCAGGTAAGCGATATCCCCGGGGTTAGTTCGCCGGTGGTAACAGTATTCAATGCAGCAGCAACTCTTTTCATTAAGCAAAATATAGTACGCACGAATGCGTGAACGCCGGATTTTCTGTGTTCACGAGTATAACACGCTTTTTGCGCAATGGGTATTAAAAAATTATTAAATTTGCATTGACAGTTCTTGGAGCCGCGTGGCATGGTTTTTTTGTGCAACTGTTCAGGTAGCGCCTGGAGGTAGTGGGTACCTGAACAGACACAAACAACTCAAGTTAAACAAAATCATTTACAAACGCGGCCTGAATGTGTACAATAGCAGAAGTTTTTTTGTACAGGACAGACCTGAAGGGAGATAGGCCGGATTGAGAAGACTCAGAGGCGCGCGGCTGCCGCATAATAAAAATACTGCCGGTTCCGCGCCCGAGGCGCTGCCAACGCCGCAGATAGTGCGCATACCTATGTCTATGCACATCGGCGCGCCGGCGAAGCCGGTCGTCAGCGCGGGCGACAGCGTAAAAGTCGGCCAGCTTATCGGTGAAGCAGGCGGGGCGGTCTCCGCGCCTGTGCATTCGAGCGTTTCAGGCAAAGTCAGGAGCATAGACGAATATGACCCCGCGACAGGGCAAAAAGCGACGTCGATCACAATCGAAGCCGACGGCGAGCAGACCCTGTTCGAAGGTATCGAGCCAAAGAGCATTGACAACGCGGAGCAGTTCCTCGACGCCGTCAGGGAAAGCGGGGTAGTCGGGCTCGGCGGCGCCGGGTTCCCGACTGCGGTCAAGCTGACTGTCAGGGAAGGCGCGAAGCTCGACTGCATAATCATCAACGGAGCGGAATGCGAGCCGTACATCACGTCGGACACAAGGACAATGATAGACGACGCCCGGCTGATAAAGATCGGCATATCCCTTTTATCGCGATTTTACAAGGTAGAGAGTATACTTATTGGCGTTGAGAACAACAAACCCGAAGCCATCGGGAAGATGGAAGAGATTGCGGAAGGCATGGAAGGCGTGGAAGTAAGGAGAATGCCATCCAGGTATCCTCAAGGCGGCGAGAAAGTCCTCATTTACAACCTGACCGGGCGTATCGTGCCCGAAGGCGGGCTGCCGCTCGACGTCGGAGTGATCGTGCTCAATTGCACGACGCTTGCCGCTATCGCGCGATACATCGAAACCGGCGTCCCCCTCGTTTCAAAATGCGTCACAGTTGACGGCAGCGCCGTGAAGGTACCCAAGAACGTCATCGCCCCGATAGGCACGCCGGTCAGCGACCTGTTCGAGTTCTGCGGCGGCCTCACAAGCGATGCAGCGAAGGTGCTGTACGGCGGCCCGATGATGGGCGTCGCCATACCCGGCATCGATATGCCGGTGCTGAAGAACACAAACGCGGTGCTGGCATTCAGGCGTTCCGACGCGAAGCTACCGCCTGAGACCGCCTGCATCAGATGCGGGCGCTGCGCCGCCAACTGCCCGATGGGGCTGGCCGCCGCAGAGATCGAGCGCGCGTTTTTGCTAAAAAAGAAGGAGCTTCTGGAGCTGTATAAAGTCGGCCTGTGCATGGAGTGCGGCTGCTGCGCGTATAACTGCCCCGCCAGACGCCCGCTGGTCCAGTCGATAAAACTGGGCAAGGCCATGCTGCGGGGTTAGGGGCTCCTTGGAGCCGGCGACTATCCGGAGCAAATGTTCAGATACCGCCTGAAGGCAGCGTGGAACCGGACAGGCGCTATCCGGATACCTTCATAATATATTAAGAGATCCCTGAAGCATAGCCCGAGAGGAGAGTAATTGGCAGATCGTGAGTGACAGAAACGGAAACCTGATAGTGACGGCCTCGCCGCACATTAAGGGCGGCGCGTCGACGAACCGCATCATGCTGGACGTCCTGATTGCGCTCGTTCCCGCGTTCGCGGCGTCGATCTACATATTCGGGCCCCGCTCCGCGCTCGTTGTGTGCGTATGCGCCGCAGCTTGCGTACTGAGTGAGTTTGTGTTTGAGAAAGCGCTGAAAAGGCCTGTTACCGTCGGAGACTTTTCAGCCTGCGTAACAGGCGTGCTTCTCGGCTTCAACCTCCCGGTAACAATACCTTTATGGCAGGCTGTTTTCGGGAGCGCTGTTGCCATTATCCTCGTCAAGCAACTATTTGGCGGGCTCGGGAAGAACTTCGCAAACCCGGCGATAACCGCGCGTATTATAATGCTGCTCGCCTTTTCCGTGACGATGACGAACTGGACGCTGCCGGACGGCGTGACAGGCGCGACGCCGCTGACGATGCTCGCAAAAGGCGCAGACGGGCTGCCGGGCCTCAAGGACATGCTGCTTGGCCTGCACGGCGGATCGCTTGGCGAGACCTGTTCCGCCGCGCTTATGCTGGGCGGGGTATATCTGATTGCGAGGCGCGTCATATCCTGGCACACCCCGGTTGTTTTCATCGCGGTCGTTTTCGCGCTGACCGCCGCCCTGGGGCAGGATCCCGTCTATCATATCCTGTCAGGCGGCGTAATGCTCGGCGCGTTCTTCATGGCGACGGATTATGTGACTACGCCGATGACCTGGCCGGGTAAAATCATCTTCGGAGCCGGCGCGGGGATCCTTACGGCGGTGTTCCGCGTTTACGGCAACTATCCGGAGGGAGTATCTTTCGCGATACTCTTCATGAACATCCTGACGCCGTACACCAACAGGCTGACGATCAGGAAAGTCCTTGGCGAAAAAGAAAAGGAAAAATAACTGCGAAGGAGCGGGTATGGTAAAAGATTTCATAAAACCTATAGCAGTCCTTTCGCTGATATGCCTTGTAATATCCTGCGCTTTGGCAGTCACAAACGGCTTCACAAAGCCGGTCATACTGGAGGCTGCGGCGATGCGCGCGGAGGAAGCGCGCTACGCTGTCCTGCCGCAGGCCACCGGGTTTGAGCCGCTCGGCGTCGAGGGGCTGCCGGCTTCGGTAAGGGAAGCGTACAGGAGCGAGAACAGAGTCGGGTACGTTTTCGTCATCGCTGCCGGAGGTTATGGCGGCGAGATGATTCTCATGTGCGGGGTCGGCGCGGATGGCAAGCTTGTCAAAAGCACGACGCTGGAACACTCGGAGACGAAGGGCCTGGGATCAAAGGTTACTGAGAGCCATTTTGAGGACCGCTTTGTCGGCCTGTCCGGCGGCTTCGACGGCGTCGAGGCGATAACGGGCGCGACAATATCCTCCACGGCATACATATCGGCGATTTCGGACGCATTGCAGGCATATCTGACCATAGAGGAGGGAAGCTGATGTCGAGGCTGAAGGAAGTCACGAAGGGAATCATAAAGGAAAACCCTGTGCTCGTACTTATACTGGGCACTTGCCCGACGCTTGCCGTCTCAACCCAAGCGTCAAACGCGATAGGCATGGGGCTCGCGGCTACTGCCGTGCTGCTTGGCTCGAACATCGTGATATCGCTGCTGCGCTCAGTCATCCCTGACAAGGTCAGGATCCCTTGCTACATTGTCCTTATAGCGGGATTCGTCACGCTCGTGGAGATGATCGTCGAGGCTTACACATACACGCTTTACCAGGCGCTGGGAATATACCTCCCGCTTATCGTGGTCAACTGCATCATACTCGGGCGCGCGGAGATGTACGCCAACAAAAACAGCGTACTCAACTCTGCCCTGGACGCAATCGGAATGGGCATCGGCTTCACGCTGACTTTGCTGGTCATGGCGTCCATCAGGGAGATTTTCGGCAACGGCACATGGTTCGGCATGGAGATACCGTGGCTTAAGGACAACAGCATTTCCGTGCTGACTATGGCCCCGGGGGGATTCGTGGTTTTCGGCTGCTTAATCGCGCTTGTCAGCAAGATATCCAAAGGCAGGGTGAGAACAAACGGGGAATCGAAATGCGAAGGCTGCCCCTCTGCGCAAGCCTGCGGGAAACAAAGCGCGTCGTAGTTTGAAAGGTAAGAAATATCATGGATTTCAGGGCTCTTGTAATAATCCTCATGGGGGCAGTGCTGGTCAACAACTACGTGCTGCGCCAGTTCCTCGGCATTTGCCCGTTCCTCGGGGTGTCGAAAGATCTGAAAAACGCGACGGGCATGAGCATCGCCGTCATATTCGTGATGCTGATGGCTACCGCCGCGACGTGGCCGATCCAGTTCTACTTGCTGGACAGAAACGGGCTCGGCTACCTGCAGACTATTGTCTTTATATTGATAATCGCCGCTTTGGTGCAGCTTGTCGAGACGGTACTCAAGAAATACATCCGCGTACTCTACAACGCGCTCGGCGTCTATCTGCCGCTGATCACCACAAACTGCGCGGTGCTTGGAGTTACAATCGCAAACATCGGCAAGGGGTACACCTTCGCCCAGTCGATGGTAAACGCCCTGGGGTCGGGGCTGGGGTTCCTGCTCGCGATGGTGATATTCTCCGGGGTACGCTCGCACATAGAATCATCGGACCCGCCCGAGTCGTTCAAAGGCCTGCCCATCACGCTCATATCAGCAGCGATACTCTCCTTGTCTTTCTTCGGGTTCGGAGGCGTGATCGAGAACCTGTTCGGCAGTTAGGATACAGACTATGGATATGACTATTATAACGGCAATCGGATCGGTGACTGCAATCGGGCTCGTGTGCGCGCTCATGCTCGCTGTCGCGTCCAAAGTCATGGCGGTCGAGACCGAGGAGCGCGTCGACAGGCTGCGCGAGGCTCTGCCAGGGGCAAACTGCGGCGCCTGCGGCTACTCCGGCTGCGAGGGCTATGCTGTGGCGCTGGCCCGGGACGGCGCGGCAGCCAATATGTGCATCCCGGGCGGCGACTCCGTATCGCTGGTAATCAGCACGTTGCTTGGCGTAGATTTCTCAGACGTCGCAAAGCAAATCGCGGTGGTGCATTGCAGGGGGGACAACGCGGCGAGAAAGCGCAAGATGGACTACGCCGGCATAATGACCTGCGCCGCCGAAAAACTGCAGCACGGCGGGCAGAACCTGTGCGTCTTCGGCTGTCTCGGGCTTGGCGATTGCGCGGTAGTATGCCCAAACGACGCGATTTGCATTGAGAACGGCCTCGCGCATATTGATACGCGCAAGTGCAGCGGCTGCGGGCTTTGCGCAAAGTACTGCCCGAACGGCGTCATATTCACCGAAAACGATACGATCACTACGGTAGTAAAGTGCAGGAACACAGAACGCGGGGCGTCGGTCAGAAGCAAGTGCTCGTGCGGCTGCATAGCGTGCATGAGGTGCGTCCGGGAATGCCCGGCCGAAGCGATCGCGGTAACGGATAACCTCGCGAGGATCGATTACTCGAAGTGCATTGGCTGCGGTAATTGCGCCGAGGTCTGCGTAACCAAGTGCATCCAACAGGCTGACTTTGGTGGCGTTTTCAGCGCCGTGAGCAAGGAGTGAGGCGCTCCTCAGGACGATGCATCTCACCTAGGAGCCTTGGACAAAACTCCCGCCATCATCTAGAGTCGGCGCAGCCGGCTTTGCACCGCCTCTTTCCGCCTGTTTTTTCGCGTTTTTCGGTTAAATACAGCCAAGTATTCGCCCCCGCTGAACTTTGTTCAGCGTAAACCCTGCAAAACAGGCGAAAACAATCGGCACTTATCTAATGACGCGACTTTTGTCCAAGGCTCCTACCTCCCGCGTATGATTTGACATTTTTTGTTTCTTGTTGTAATATTACACAGTCCGGAAGGAGATTTAGCTATGTCTAACAGAATATTCACATCGGAATCCGTCACGGAAGGGCATCCTGACAAAGTCTGCGACCAGATATCCGACGCGGTGCTTGACGCGATACTGAAAGGCGACAGGAATGCGAGAGTCGCCTGCGAGACAGTCGTGACTACGGGCATGGTGCTCGTAATGGGCGAGATATCGACTACCTGCTACGTTGACATACCTAAAGTCGTACGCGAGACAGTAAAGGACATTGGCTATGTAAGGCCCGAGTTTGGCTTCGACCATAAAGGCTCGGCGGTGCTGACCGCGATCGACGAGCAAAGCGCGGACATAGCCATAGGCGTCGACAGCGCGTATGACGATTCCGGCGAGACCGGCGCGGGGGACCAGGGCATGATGTTCGGCTTCGCCTGCGATGAGACTCCTGAGCTCATGCCGGCTCCGATATCATTCGCGCACGCTATCACGCGAAAGCTCGCGGAAGTCCGCAAGAGCGGCGAGCTCAACTTCATTCGCCCTGACGGTAAGAGCCAGGTCACGGTCGAGTACGATGAGAACAAAAACATCACGGGTATCCCCGCGATTGTAGTCTCCACGCAACACGAGCCGGACGTCAGCATTGAAGATGTCCGCGAGAGCGTTATCGAATGCGTCGTGAAGCCCGTGATGGCCGGCAACCTTATCAGCGGCAAAACAGAGTTCTTCGTCAACCCGACGGGGCGCTTCGTGACAGGCGGGCCTGCAGGCGATTCCGGATTGACAGGGCGCAAAATCATCGTCGATACATACGGCGGATATGCCAGCCATGGGGGCGGAGCCTTCTCCGGCAAAGACCCTTCAAAGGTCGACCGCAGCGCCGCGTATATGGCGCGGTACGTTGCCAAGAACATCGTCGCAGCAGGTTTCGCGCGCGCATGCCAGATAGAACTGGCCTACGCGATAGGAGTCGCCAAACCCGTATCGGTGCTTATTGATACAAGAGGCACCGGCGTGATGCCGGATGAGAAGATCGCGGATATCGTCATGGAGAACTTCGATTTCAGGCCTTCGAGGATCATATCAAAGCTTGACCTGCTCAGGCCGATATATCTAAAAACAGCCGCATACGGCCATTTTGGCAGGAGCGGCGAAGGCTTTACCTGGGAAGCGCTCGATATGGCGGATAAGCTAAAGGAGTACCTGTAATAATATGGCGGGAGTTACATCCAAGGCTCCTTTGGACGACGGTATAATTGAAGGGCGAAACGCAGTGCTTGAAGCCCTGCGCGCGGGAGTGCAGATAGATAAAGTGCTCATCGCGAAAGGTGAGACAGACAGCGCGCTCAAAGCGATCGCTTCGAAAGCGCGCGAAGCGGGAGCAGCAGTTTCGGAGGTCGACAGGAGAAAACTCGACTCCATGAGCACGACCCACGCGCACCAGGGCGTGATCGCGGAGTCGGCAGCGGTAACTTACGCATCGCTTGAAGGGATCCTGGAAGTCGCCGCGCAAAGGGGGCAGCCGCCCCTGCTGATGCTCTGCGACGGAATCATGGACCCGCGCAACCTTGGCGCTGTGATAAGGTCATGCGAGGCTATGGGAGCGCACGGAGTCGTCATACCCAAGCACCAGAGCGCAGGCACGACCGCCGCGGTCGCCAAAGCGTCGAGCGGCGCGCTGTTCCATACAGCGGTGGCGAGGGTCACGAACCTTAACGCTACTATCGCCGCGCTGAAGAAATCCGGGGTTTGGATATTCGCCGCGTCGGCCGACGGCGACATCGCCCCTTGGGAAGCGGATTTGCGCGGGCCTGCCGCTATCGTCGTCGGCTCAGAAGGCAAAGGCGTAAAGAAACTGGTCTACGACAACTGCGACTTTCACGTCGCGGTACCAATGCTGGGAAAACTCTCGTCGCTAAACGTATCCGCGACGGCGGCGATATTGATATACGAAGCCATGAGGCAGCGCACCCGATAACAGCAACAACGGGCGTGTGCCGGGAGGTAGAGTGTATGGCAAGCGAAAATGGCAACCTGGGCGAACTTGATATTGAAGACGGGTATTCTTTAGAGTCTATCTTGGCGGAGTACAAAGGTTCCGCCTATATAGACGGCGAAAAGAAGACCCCGCCTGATGTATTGGACGAGCAAATCAAGAACATCGTCAGGGAAGCCGGCGTCGGGGACGCTATGCAAGGGCAGCAGCCTTCAGGAATAGATTACTCGCGGCAGTATGGCCCTGCGGGAGCTGAACTCCCGGCAAAGGAGTACGGCAGCGCGGGTGCGGCGCTTCCTGTCAGGGAGTACGGCAGCGCGGGTGCGGCGCTTCCTGTGAGCGAGTACGGCAGCGCCGGTGCTGCGCTTCCTGTGAGCGGGTTTAGCAGCGCGGCGGCGCGGGATCCGGTGAGGGAGTACCTGGACGCCGAGGCGCAGTTCCCTGTGAAGGAGTACGGCAGCGCTGAGGCCGCGATACCCGTGACCGCTCAGCCTGCGCCAAGCTCCACGTACTTCGACGAGCACGGGATGCCGGCGCCTGCGCCCGAGATACAAGACGCCATCGTCCAGGACGTCCAGAAAGCCATCGAACGAGAGCTGGGCGGGGAAATCGCGCCGGATGCGCCGCAATACAGGGATCCCTACATACACCATGAAGACGATGAAGAAGCCGAGCATATTATCATCGAGGACAAGGTGTATGAAGAGCCTGTGCTGACTCAAGCGGCGCGTACATTCGCGATGTCGTGCAACTCTATATCCCTGAGATGCTTCCCGGCGCTCATGATAGCGTTCATAATGCTAATGATGACATTCGCCTACGAAGGCGGGTTGGCTATCCCGTTCGGCATAGGCAGGAGCCAGACTGCGGTCGCGTCGGCGCTTATGATTGCGCAACTGGTGATTATGATACTATGCGTCGACATCATCATAAGGGGTGTGCGGACGCTGGTGCACGCGGCGCCGAATATCGAGACGCTCGTACTGTTCTCATGCGTATTCTCGCTGGCGTCAGCCGCGTTCTCAATGCTGGAGATAACGCCCTGGGAACTGCCCTACTGCGCTGTTTCGGGGCTGTCGCTCGCATTCGCGGCTCTCGGCGAAAGATACGGCCTGCGCGCAATGACGGATACGCTGAAGACAGCGTCGTCTTCATCCGAGCCTTACGGCGTCCAGGCAGAGTACGTGGAAGAGATAGAAAAATCCGTCCTGAAAAAAATATCCCACAGGACTGACGGCTTCTACAACAGGCTGATGCATCCGGACATAACGGAAACAGCGTATAAATTCTTCACGCCGTTCCTGCTCGTTGCCGCGCTGGTGCTGTCAGTCATCGCCGCCATTGCCGGCGGCAGGGCGGAATACTTCCTGCACATCCTATCGGCGACGCTGGCTGCGGCCGCGCCGTTTTCGGCGATGCTTGCCTTCTCGATACCGTTTGGTATCGTGGCCAGATCGATAAAAAAATCCGGAGCTGCCATCGCGGGTTGGGGCGGCGCCGACGATATCTACTATACTGACGGGGCTTGCGTGACCGACGACGACCTTTTCCCGCCCAGCGCGCTGGGCTTCGACGGCGCGAAGCTCTATGACAACTCAGCCACGAAGAAAATAATCAGCTACACGGCAGGGCTGCTGATCGCATCCGGTTCCAGCATAGGGGCGAAGTTCGCGGAAGTACTGAAGTCGCAAGGGATAACGCCGATAGAAGCCGGCGATTTCGAGTGCAGCGAAGGAGGCGTGACAGCCTTGATGCACGGCGAACGCGTAATCGTAGGCTCCGCCGCGTTCATGAACCTGTACGGCATACGCATACCGGAAGAGGTGAACTTGAAGAACGCCCTGTTCACCGCTATCAACGGCAGGCTGATGGCAGCGTTTGTCATCGAGTATGAACCCAGGTTTTCCGTGCAAGCCGCGCTCATATCCATGCTTAAATGGCGCATCAAGCTCTTTTTCGCCGTCAGGGATTTCAACATAACGCCGCTTATGGTCGAGCAGAAGTTCAAAGTCTCGCTGGAGGATTTCGAATACATTCAGGCGCGTGATTCGTATATAGTTTCCGACCTCAGCTCCGGCAAGGCCGGGCGCATGGCCGCCGTCCTCTCTCGCGAAGGCTTCGGGCCTTTCGCCGAGGCTGTCACCGGAGGCAGGATCCTCAGGACTGCCGCTCTGGCTTCGACCGTCATATCAATCCTCTCGGCTATCCTTGGCCTGCTCCTCGTCTACTCCATAAGCTGGGCGGGCTCGTTCCACGCCGCGAGGCCGGGCAACCTGATCTTATATATGCTCTCGATGCTGGCGGTAGCGCTGGTATCGTGCAGCTATGCGCGTTTTAGGAAATAATACCGAAATAATACCATTGTGTTCGCTGCGGCGCTGATGTATAATCGGAGCACTATTATTACTATATTTAGGAGGCAACGATATGCCGTATACCACCGGTGACATTCGCAACATTGCGCTGCTCGGCCATGGGAGCAGCGGGAAAACCAGCCTTGCCGAGAGCATACTCTTCCTGACCGGAGGGGTTGACAGGCTGGGAAAAATCGCTGACGGGAATACTGCCGGTGATTCTGACTCGGAAGAGATCAAGCGGCAGATTTCAATATATCTCGGGACCATGTTCGCCGATTACGGCGGCGGAAAGATCAACATTCTTGACGCGCCGGGCTACTTCGACTTCGCGGGCGAGTGCACGGAGGCCCTTCGCGTCGCCGATGCGGGCGTAATCGTCTGCAGCGCGAAGGATGGCATCAGCGTTGGCTTTGAAAAAGCCTGGGCCAGCCTAGAAGCGGGAAAGCTCCCGAGAGCAGTGTACATATCGAAGCTCGATGAGGAAAACGGCGATTTTAGCGCTGTGTATAACGAGCTGCGCGATAAGTACGGAACGTCGATATGCCCGCTCGTAGTGCCCATCACAGACGCGGCCGGCAAAGTCGAAGGGGTAGTTGATATCATAAGCCGCAAGGCCTACGCCGCAGAGGGCGGCAAGAGCAAGGAGATACCGATCCCCGCTGGCATGGAAGCGGCGCTTGAGGATATCTACACCGCGGTAAACGAGGCGGTCGCCGAGACTGATGAGGAACTCATGGACAAGTACTTCTCAGGCGAAGCGTTCACCCCGGAGGAAATGATCGCAGGCCTGAAAACCGGAGTAAAAGACCGTTCGCTGTTCCCGGTGTTCTGCGGCTGCGCGCTGACAGGCCTTGGCACGGCGCAACTGCTCGACGCGGTGATGAGCATATTCCCATCACCCGCCGATTTCGGCGACCATACCGCCGACGGCGCGGAGATTGCCTCGAACCCGGACGGGAACGCGTGCGCCGTCGTTTACAAGACCCTGTCCGACCAGTACGGCAAGTTCAGCATTTTCAAGGTGCTTTCCGGCAAAGTCGCGGCGGATATGCAGCTCACGAACACGCGAACGGGAACAACCGAGAAGATGGGCCACATCTATAAAATGCAGGGGAAGAAAAGCATCGAGGTCAGCGAGATCATCTGCGGCGACATCGGCGCCGTATCGAAGCTTTCCGACACAAAGACCGGCGATACCCTCTGCGACGCAAAGCAGCTCATTACTGCAAGGGAGATCAGCTTCGCTCCGCCATGCTACTCGATGGCAATCGCGCCTAAGGTAAAGGGCCAGGAAGAGAAGATTTCGACAGGCCTGGGCAGGCTGGGCGAAGAGGACTTGACTTTCACGTACGTGAACAACCCGGAGACGAAGCAACTTGTGCTTTCCGGGGCGGGCGATATACAGCTTGACGTGCTGTGCGCCAAACTTAAGGATAAGTTCGGCGTGGAAGTCGTCTTGTCGCCGGCGCGGGTCGCGTACCGCGAGAGGATCCGCAAAAAGGTCGACGCGCACGGCAGGCACAAGAAGCAATCCGGCGGGCACGGGCAGTTTGCGGACGTCAAGATCTGGTTCGAGCCCGGCGAGGAAGAGGAGTTGCTGTTCGCCGAGGAGGTATTCGGCGGCAGCGTGCCTAAAAACTTCTTCCCGGCTGTAGAGAAAGGCCTTCGCGAGAGTATTTCCAGGGGGGTCCTGGCGGGCTATCCGGTCGTGAACCTTAAAGCCACGCTTTACGACGGGCAGTACCACCCTGTCGATTCGTCCGAAATGGCGTTCAAGACAGCGGCGCAGCTTGCGTACAAGGAGTACATACCCCAGGCCAACCCCGTTATACTCGAACCGATAGGCGTCCTTGCTGTCACCATTCCCGATACATATATGGGCGACATCATGAGCGATCTCTCAAAGCGCAGGGGCAGCCCCCTGGGCATGAATATGAACGCTGAGGGGATGCAGGTCGTCGAGGCTGAGGTCCCGATGGGCGAGATGTCAAGCTATGCCATAGACTTGAGGTCGATGACCCAGGGCAGGGGTTCGTTCACGCTAAGCTTCACGCGCTACGAGGAAGCGCCTGCGCCCGTGCAGGCCAAGATCATCGAGGAGGCAAAGGCTCTCGCTGAAGCGGAGTAGGAATTGCGGTTGACATAAAGAGGTTGAGTCTCAAAATGAGACTCAACCTCTTTATGTCAACTAATGCTGCTTAAGTAATAGCGGGAGTGTTTTGCACAGGCTTCTTGCTAAAGACGTACCAGATATAAACCCAGGCGCCGCGAAGGCTCGCCCCGGCGGCAAGCGCGATCCAGATGCCGGTCAGGCCGAGGCTCGTGTACCTCGAAAGGAAGAACGCCAGCACTACGCGCAGCGCGTTTGAAGTGCCGCTTGTTATTGAAGAAGGGATAGTTCTGCCTTGCCCCCTGAAGGAGCCGGTAGCGACGCCCTCAAGGCAACTGGCGACCTGGCACAGAGCCAGAATGCGCATATATCCCGCGCCGATACCGACGACGTCGGAGTTGTCGGGTATGAAGACGCCGTAAAGCGCTCTGCCTCCAAAGTAGAGCAGGAAGCTGACAGCGGCGCCCCAAAAGAGCATCATAGCGGAGGATATCCGAAAACCCCGCTTTATCCTGTCATACTTTGCTGCGCCGAAGTTCTGGCCGACAAAGGCAGTCAGCGCAGAGGAGAAACCGCCGCCTATCAGCCATGTCAGGCTCTCGATTTGCGAGCCGACCCGGGAAGCGGCCATGGCGTTGGCGCCGTAGGAGGCTACGAACGTCGCCGTCAGCATTGTCAAGAACGTGAACAGGAAACCTTCCGTCGAAATGGGCGCTACCCATTTGACAATCTGCTTGATGACAGCTTTTTTGAACCTCACGGTAAGGCGCATCACGGGGAAGGGCCTGTTCTTCGCTTTGAAAAGCGCTGCAAGCGAGAGGCACGCCGCGACCGCCTGCGCGATCGCCGTGGCGACGGCCGCGCCCTTGATGCCCATTCCCGCGACGAAGATAAGCAGCGGGTCAAGCGTCATGTTGAGCACGAGCCCCGCGCCGTTGACGAGCAGGGAGACTCGGGAGTTCCCTGAGCCGTTGAAGGTCCCCGTCACCGCGCCGGTCAGGAATGTGAACGGGATGGCTATACCGACTATAGCGAGGTAGTCCCGGGCGTCCTGAGCGACGTGCGCTTCCTGGATGCGGAAGAAACCGACGAGAGGGCGGCGGCATGTGATGTAGACGGCAGCCAGAGCAGTTCCGAGCAGCACGCCTATCAGTATGGAGTTCTGAGAGAAGGACAGGGCTTTGTCCCTATCGCCCCTGCCGATGTTCTGCGCGACGCCGATTTCGGCGCCCATGCGGCCAAACATCTGAAAGGACATTGAAAGCCACATATAGAGTCCTACTGTGCCCGAAGCCGCGACGGCGTCGCTGCTGAGCCGCCCCAGCCAGAACATATCGGTCAGGTTGTAGGCCATCTGGATTACCTGGGTGCCGATTATCGGCAAGGCGACCAGAAACAGCTTGTTCAGTATGCCCCCGTCTGTGAGGTTATATTTGTTCACTTTTTCCATTGAGGTTCATCTCCGTAGCCATAATACCATACGCGCAGCGAATGGTATTATCGCCATGTGGCGCGTCCCGCGCCACGGCTATAGTCCTGTATTATGGCTGTTGACAGCCATAATACCATACGCGCAGCGAATGGTATTATCGCCATGTGGCGCATCCCGCGCCACGGCTATAGTCCTGTATTATGGCTGTTGACAG